>Ga0208547_1002034_pt1 | contig 10996 bp, 9 predicted proteins | sample DEB08_DNA_5_FD_185501 | JGI IMG/M metagenome (GOLD analysis project Ga0208547, IMG submission 185501) | Aqueous microbial communities from the Delaware River and Bay under freshwater to marine salinity gradient to study organic matter... | ecosystem: Environmental > Aquatic > Marine > Coastal ... | reverse complement strand
AGCAGCCGGCTTAGATGCAGTCGTGTGTACCCCCGGTACCGCTGATGTGTTCGCTCCGAAAACAATTCGCTCTTCAGCAGGTGCTGTATTTCACGTTCCCGTCGTGATGTTGAGTCTTGACGATGTCGTGTCTCGAGGCTTTGTTGTGGTTGCAACTTCGTCCCATCGGGGGATGCCGTATCGGTCGTTTGACTGGCAAAGAAAGATTGCGTTCATTCTTGGCAATGAGGCTCACGGAGTTGACGAAGGCGGAGTGATCAGCGAATGGGTGAGTATTCCTCAACGCGGACGGTCTGAAAGTCTCAACGTAGCGATGGCAGGAACCCTTCTGGCCTTCGCCTTGTCTGACTCCTTGGCGCAACCTGAATAGACGTTGGCCAGGTGCTGTCAGGTGCCTATGATCAAGAGGTGACCTTCTCGCATCGATTTCTTTGCCCCGGGCGACCCGTCCGGGGGTTGTGACGCCGCCCGCAAGGGTTTGGCAGCCCGATTACTGGGTAAAGGGTGTCGAAAGCCAGTTGTTGGTATGAGATCAGGGTAGAGACGTGCAGGAGGACAGATTCATGACAGATGACATCACTGCGGCAGTAGATGCTGCGTTGGTGCGAGTTGAAGGGGCAGCAACGCTGGAAGCGATTGAGGCGATCTCAGCTGACACCCTTGGCAAAAAGGGCGTACTGGCAGAGTTGAAGTCGACGCTGTCAAAAGTTGATGATATCGAAGAACGAAAAGCCCTTGGGCGGGCATTGAATCAGGCCTTCACTGCAGTTGGCGCTGCAATTGATGAGCGTCGTGCTCAACTTGTTGACGAAGAGCGCAGCGCACGGGTGCAAGCTGAACGACTTGATCTAACCGAGGCAATGCACCAAGCGAATCGTGGTCACCTTCATCTTGTCACCCAGGCGTGGCAAGAACTTGAAGATGTGTTCGTTGGTCTTGGATTCACCGTGGCAGAAGGCCCAGAGGTCGAAACCGATTGGCACAACTTCGAGGCCCTCAATATGGGGGAGGGGCACCCAGCGCGCGGTGAATTCGACACACTCTTCATTGGACACGACGAAAATGAACGACCGGGCGATTCTGGCTTACTCCTTCGGACTCACACGTCGCCGGTCCAGATACGAACCATGCTCGAATCGGAACCACCGATTTATATCGTTGCCCCTGGCCGGGTATTTCGTCGCGATACGCCAGACGCAACTCATATGCCGGTTTTTCATCAGATTGAGGGGTTGGTGGTCGACCGCAACATCTCGATGGCTGATTTGGCGGGAACGATTGAGGCCTTCACCCGGGCGTTCTTCGGTGAGGGTTTCACCTCGCGCTTGAGACCTTCATATTTCCCTTTCACTGAACCATCGGCCGAATTCGACATTCGCCGTCCGGATGGCTCATGGTTGGAGCTCGGCGGATGTGGAATGGTGCATCCCGAGGTGCTGCGTGCGGGAGGCGTCGACCCGGAAGAGTGGAGTGGGTTCGCCTTCGGGTTCGGGATCGACCGAATGGCAGTCATGCGACATGGCATCACCGACATTCGCGATATGTACGTCAATGACATCCGTTTCATCGAGCAGTTCTGAGGAGGAGAAATGAAGGTACTTCTTTCGTGGCTCAATGAGTTCGGGCCGTTCGCTGATCCGACCGACGCCGAAGCGGTTGACGCTGTCGCTGCTGACCTGACCGCTCTCGGGTTAGCGGTCGAAGAGGTCATTTCAACTGGCAGCCCTGTTGAAGGCGTGGTCGCTGCTCGGGTGTTACGTGTAGAGCAGCACCCAGATGCCGCCAAGGTTCGACGAGTATGGGTTGACGCTGGTGACGGCGAGGAACGCCATGTGTGGTGTGGTGCCTCAAATATGGCTGCTGGCGATGTCGTGCCACTTGCCACGTTGGGTACCACCATGCCAAATGGAATGACGATTGAGCGTCGCGGCATCTTAGGGATCGACTCTGAAGGAATGCTGTGTTCAGCTGTCGAACTTGGAATTGGCGAGGATCATTCTGGAATCCTCCTGCTTGATGGCGATGCCGAGTTGGGGGCTTCATATGCCGAGGTGCTTGGTATTCAACCTGACGTCATCTTCGATCTCGATCTCACCCGAAATCGTCCCGACTGTTGGTCGATCGCTGGCGTCGCGCGTGACTTAGCGGCGTGGCGGTCACAGCCGCTTTCCCAGGTTGATGGTCGATTTGCGGCGAATGGAGATAACAGGAGTATTCCTGTCTCAATTCATAGTTCGGCGTGTGGACGTTTTACCGCAACGGTGATGTCTGGCGTCCGTGTCGGTAGCTCTCCTGAGTGGATGGCGCGTCGTCTTGAGGCGCTTGGGATGCGATCGATCAACAATGTCGTTGACGTCAGTAACTACGTCATGTTGGAGTTAGGTCAGCCAAACCATGCATACGACCTCGCGGCAATTGGCGGTGGATTCTCTGTCCGATCGGCTCGTGATGGCGAGAAACTGACAACCCTTGACGACGTCGAGCGCACATGCGTTCCAGATGATGTATTGATTTGTGATGGAAATGATGTGCCGGTTGGGCTCGGTGGAGTCATGGGTGGCGCAGACAGCGAAATTTCACAGTCGACCTCTGAGGTGGTCCTTGAGATTGCGTGGTTTGCTCCCCTCGGAATTATGAAGACGGCATCTCGTCATGGGCTTCGGTCTGAGGCGTCCGCTAGGTATGAGCGAGGCGTTGATCCTCTTCTCGCTGAGCGTGCAGTCCAACGGTTCGCAGAACTTCTGTCACTCACATGTCCTGATCTCGTCGTCCATGCAGGTGGTGCTGACGAGAGGTCATCGGGAATGCCTGATCTCTCTCGGTCGGTTGTTGTGCGGATGTCAGAGGTGAACCGTATTCTCGGCACTGACCTCAAGCCGGGTGATATTCCTTCGCTGCTCGATCCGATTGGACTCACCGCTGTACTCAATAGTGACGCACTCGAAGTGTCGTTACCTTCGTGGCGCCCTGATGTGACTTCTGAGGTAGACGTCATCGAGGAGATTGCTCGACACTTCGGATATGAGCACATTGGACGATCTGTTCCAAAGCCGACTGGGCACGGTCACCTCTCTCAGATGCAGATCCGGCGCCGTCGTCTTCGTGAGGTTCTTGTTGGTCACGGCATCTCTGAAGCGATGCCGAATCCGATCGTCGCTCCCGACACGATGGAACGAGCGGGTGTATCAGGTGACACGCTGCGGATCTTGAACCCCCTTGTCGCAGATGAAAGCGCTCTTCGGCTGTCGTTGCGCCCGGGCTTGTTGACGGCTCTTGCCCACAATGAGCATCACCGACGAAGTGGTGTTTCCCTGTTCGAGATCGGAAGGGTTTATCCACCGACGGGTGACGGATTGCCGAGTGAACACGAGGTGCTTGGTGTTGTGCTCGCCGGTCGTGACGCTCATGCGGCAGTGGCAGTTTGGCGTGAAATCTCTGCAGCCCTTGGCGTCGGAGCGATGATTGATCAGTCATCGACGCCAGATGGGATGCACGCGACGCGCTCGGGCGTATTGCGGGCAGGACGGGATGTCATCGGTGGAATTGGTGAGATCGCGCCAGAGGTCCTTGAGAAGTTTGGGGTCTCCGAGCGAGTCGCCGTTCTCGAGATTCGCATCGATGGGATTCTTTCTGCTTCACGTGGCTCGGGTTCGTATCGGCCAATCAACCGTATGCCGTCGAGCGACCTCGACCTTGCGTTTGTAATGAGTGACGATGTTGCCGCCGATCGCCTTGAGAGGGCTCTTCGGCAAGCTGCAGCTGCGCTGTTGGTTGATGTCAATTTGTTCGACACGTATCGCGGACGCGGTGTTCCTGAAGGGCACCGCTCGCTTGCGTGGCGATTGCGGTTACAGGCACGCGATCGGAATCTCACGGACGCCGATGTTGCAGAAGTGAAATCGGCCTGTGAGGCTGCGGCCGCCAAACTAGGAGCAGAGCTTCGAAGTTAGGTGCAATGCCTTCCGGTACAGCGGGTCAGTTGAGGTTGACGTCGCTCGGAGCATTCGCGAGCCAATTGACGGGTGGCGGTTGGCGTTGAAGCACTCGTCGCCATAGTCCGTCGGGCTGATTCCCGAATAGGTCGTTTGTCTCTGCTGAGACGACGATCCAGCCGCCGGCGTCGATTTCTGCCTCCAACTGCCCGGAGGACCATCCTGCGTAGCCGCTGAAGATTCTGACACCCGCGAAATGAGGAGCAATTAGGGCCGGGTCGCCAGCGAGGTCAATTGACCACACTCGATCAGCGATTTGTACGGCGCCGTCGATTTCAACCGCCGTGCTGTGTGTCGTGACTCCAAGTGCAATGAGGGCTGCGGGGTCAACAGGCCCTCCGTTGAAAACGATGGGAGGTTCTGTGAGGGAGTCTTCCCAGCGGGAGATGGGATCAAGGTCGGGGTCGGCGAGTGGTCGGTTAATAATGACTCCTATGGCGCCGTCATCGTTGTGGTCAATGACGTACACGACGGACCGATCGAAGTTCGGGTCGTCAAGGGGAGGCGATGCAACGAGGAGTTGACTGCGCGTTCTGCCAGAGAACATAAGAGAAATGCTACCGCTGGGGGTGTTATCGATTTTGGGAAACCGTATTTCTATTCGTATAGCTGTATACTCATTCGCTATGAGTGGAAACACAAACTCTGGTCTCAACAAGTCCGTAGGAATTGTTGGTGCGTCCGGATTCACCGGCGCTGAATTGCTTCGAATAGTCGACCGTCACCCGGTGCTTGCGGCTCAGGTCTTGCAAGCTGCCTCGCAGGCCGGTCAGCGAGTCGATGACCTATATCCCTCGATGACGGCCGCGTACGGCTCGGTTTCCTTTACAGAGTTCGATCTCGACGAGCTCGACGGCCTTGACGTCGTGTTCTTGGGGCTTCCACATGAAGCATCAATGGAAATCGTTCCTTCGCTCTCAGGCCGAGTCGGCCATATTGTCGATCTCAGCGCAGCATTTCGTCTGACGGATTCCTCGCAATATCCGGTCTATTACGGCTTCGACCACGACCAGCCAGAAGCGCTGTCGGCCGCGGTGTACGGGTTGCCGGAGTTTTATCGTGACGAACTTGTTGATGCCTCGCTGATCGCAACCCCGGGCTGCTACGTGACTGCTGCAATTCTTGCCGTGCGTCCTCTCGTCGACGCCGGTCTCATCAGCAACGACACAGTTATTGTCGATGCCGCCAGCGGCGTGACCGGAGCAGGTCGTAAAGAAGATCTTGCATATTCGTTCACAACTGTTGATGAAAACTTCACTGCTTACGGGCTCCTGCATCACCGGCACACGCCCGAGATGGAACAAGAAATCGGCGCTCGCGTGCTGTTTACTCCGCACCTGCTACCAATGAACCGGGGCATTCTCGCGACCTGTTATTCATCTCCTGCGAGCGATGCTGCACGGTCACCCGAAGCAGTGTTGGCGACGTTGCGGGCGCAGTACGCAGATGAGCCGTTCGTGAAGGTGATTGAAGGCATCCCGGGGACAAAAGCCACCCTTGGATCAAATCTTGCGTTGGTAACGGGGCGATATGACGAACGAACTGACACCATCATCACGATTTCAGCAATCGACAACCTCACCAAAGGGGCTTCGGGCGGTGCGGTGCAGGCGCTCAACGTCGCTCTTGGTATCGACGAAGCCTCAGGTCTTGACCGGATAGGAGTTGCACCATGACCGATGTCGCTGCCCAACGCGCCGCAATTCTTGTTGAAGCGTTGCCGTATATCCGGCGTTTCGCCGGCCGAACAATCGTGGTCAAATATGGAGGGAACGCTCTCGCTGGAACTTCGGGCGACGACGCGCTGTCGGTATTTGCAACCGACATCGTCATGATGCGCCTAGTTGGCATGCGGCCGGTCGTCGTGCATGGTGGTGGTCCTCAGATCAGCGACCTGATGGAGCGTCTCGGGAAAACCGCCGAGTTCAAAGATGGGCTTCGGGTGACCGATGCAGAGACAGTCGATATCGCCCGCATGGTGCTCATTGGCCAGGTGAATCCCCAGATCGTCTCAGCGATCAACGTGCATGGTGATTTCGCTGTCGGTGTGAGTGGGGAAGATGGAGGTCTCATCCGAGCGGTCGCGCGCAATCCTGAACTTGGTTTCGTTGGCGATATCGCATCGATTAACCCTGCAGTGCTGCAGCGGTTGCTTGACGATGAGTTCATCCCAGTTGTTGCGACTGTCGGAGCCGATACCCAAGGGCAGGCATTTAATATCAATGCGGACACGGTCGCAGGCGAAATCGCGGCCGCTCTTGGAGCCGAAAAATTGGTGTATCTCACCGATATCGATGGGCTTCGTCGCAACGTATCCGATGCTGCCTCGCTGATTCGTCAGACAACACCAGATGAACTCGAGCAGTTGATCGAAGAAGGGATTATCGACGGCGGGATGATTCCAAAAGTGGCGAGCTGTGTGTCCGCCGTTCGCAACGGCGTTGGAAGAGCGCACATTCTTGACGGCCGAACTCCGCACGCACTGTTGCTGGAGCTTTTTACTGACGCTGGTGTCGGCACGATGGTGCAGATGCCTGCGGAAACGAACGGAGACTGAAATGGGACATACATTTGACACATCGACAGCGGTCGGACATTGCCCGTTTATGCCGGTGTTTGGGCCACCTGCCCTGATGCTCGAACGCGGCGATGGAACAGAGGTGTTCGCTACCGATGGAACGCGCTACCTCGACTTTCTCGCCGGAATCGCTGTCGTGTCACTCGGGCATTCAAACCCGGTCATCGCTGACGCGATTGCTGAGCAGGCTCGAAAACTGGTGCATGTCAGTAACTTTTTTGCGAACCCGGTCGCGACGGCCGCGGCGATGTCGGTTGACGGTCTTCTCACTGAGGCGACGGGACGACCTGGGCAGGTGTTTTTCACGAACTCTGGTGCCGAGGCAAATGAGTGTGCGTTAAAGCTCGCACGAAAGTTCGCGGGCCCTGGTCGTCACAACGTCGTGACCGCTCTTGGTTCGTTCCATGGCCGGACGCTCGCCACGTTGGCCGCAACTGGGCAGCCCGCCAAGCATGAACCGTTTGCTCCGATGCCCGAGGGGTTTATTCATGTTCCGTGGGGTGATTTGGCGGCAATTGAAGCAGCTGTTGATGACTCTGTCGGTGCAGTGTTCCTTGAGTCGGTTCAGGGTGAAGGCGGAGTGAATCCGGCTCCAGCTGGCTACCTCGAGGGCGTCAGAGAAATCTGCACTCGAAAGGGTGCTCTGATGATGATCGATGAAGTGCAAACTGGTTTTGCTCGAACTGGAGCATGGTTTGGATTTGAGCACTCAGGAGTATCACCAGACGTCGTCACTCTTGCGAAAGCAATGGGTAATGGTATGCCGATCGGAGCATGCTGGGCTCCTGTCGAGATTGCGGCGGCCTTTGTGCCTGGAGACCATGGCAGCACGTATAGCGGTACAGCACTTGCAACTGTCGCGGTTGAGACGGTGATCTCGGAGATGAAGCGTCTTGATGCTCCAGTCCTCGCAAGAACAGCAGAAGCACGTATTCGCACATTGCTCGACGGTGCAGATGGTGTGACTGGTGTTCGCGGGAGTGGGCTGTTGCTGGGTGTTGCACTTGAGGAAGGAATTGTGGCTGGTGATGTCGCAGCCGAGGCACTCGCAAACGGCCTCATTGTGAATGCGGTGAATGCCGCAACAATTCGCTTGGCCCCTCCGCTAACGGTTTCCGACAAGGAGATCGAGGAGGCAATTGCAATCCTGATCGACGCAATTTCAATTGTCCGGAGTCGGTCATGATAACACGGCACCTACTCAACATCATTGACCTTTCAATCGACGAACTTTCATTAGTCGGAGACCTGTCTGATCGTGTGCTCAACGACTTGCACCGCCCGCTCGCTGGTGGCGGCGTTGCCTTGATCTTCGAAAAGCCGTCAAACCGCACGCGCCAGTCGATGGAGATGGCGGTTGTTCAACTGGGGGGTCACCCGGTGTATACCCGCGGTGAGGAAGTTGGTTTGGATACCCGCGAGTCCGTCGAAGATGTCATCCAGATCCTCGAGGGTTATCACTCGATGGTGGCGGCTCGAGTGTTTTCGCACGGTGTCGTCGAGCGGATGGCAGCACTGTCATCGATTCCAATTGTCAACATGTTGTCCGACTGGTCGCATCCGCTTCAGGCGCTTGCTGATCTCCGGACGATGCGTCACGAATTTGGTTCGTTGACTGGTCGCCAAGTCGCATGGGTGGGTGACTACAACAATGTCGCAAGGTCGCTCGGCGAGGCGTGCGTGATGTCGGGGATGTCTATTCGGTTTGCGTGTCCCGGGGGGTTCGAACCCTCGGTTGCCGAGTGTGAGCGTCTGGCGAAACTTGGCTCGGGCGAGGTCATCTCGACTGATGACCCTGTCGAAGCGGCCACCCACGCTGATGCTGTTCACACCGACACCTGGGTGTCGATGGGGCAGGAGGACGAGGTCGAAGAGCGTCGTCGCATATTTGCGCCCTACAGCGTTACCGATGAGTTGATGGCGGTGGCTTCGAGCGACGCCATCTTTATGCATTGCCTTCCTGCATATCGAGGGTACGAGGTGGCGGCCTCAGTGATTGATGGACCCGCATCAAGAGTGGTTCGACAGGGTCACGATCGTTTGCACGCGGCTCGTGGAGCACTCGCATTTCTGGGAGGTGTCCGTTGAGTGTCAAGACCCGCCGTCAACAGTTGATTTCTCGGTTTATTGAGCAGCAAGAAGTTGTTAACCAGGCGCAGCTTGTCAAGTTGTTACTCGCTGAGCAGGTACCGGCGACGCAGGCCACTGTGTCGCGCGATCTCGATGATCTCGGGGCGATCAAGGTGAGGACGGCATCTGGTTCCTCGGTGTATGCGCTGCCTGAGTTCGCTCCTGATCGTGTTGCGCCGGTAGATCAACTCCGTCGTGTCATGGGCGAATGGGTCGGTGAGGTCACTAGTTCATCAAATCTTGTAGTGGTGAGAACGCCGCCCGGTTGTGCCCATGTTGTTGCATCTGCTCTTGATCGCAGCGCTGTTGATGGCCTGATCGGTACGGTTGCAGGTGACGACACGGTGTTGTGTATTGCCGGGGAGAATTCGAGCGGAACACAACTTGCAGAACATCTTCGTCGTCTTGCCGGCATTGATGGAGGTTTGAGTCATGGATGAACAGAAGAGTTCAGATTCGTTATGGCACGGTCGCTTCGCCGGCGGGCCCGCAGAAGCCTTGATGGCCTATACCGTCAGCCTTCCGTTTGATCGTCGGCTATGGGAGGTCGACATTCGCGGGTCGCAGGCTCATGTTCGTGGCCTCGGTCGGGCAGGTGTGCTGTCGGCGCCAGAAGTCGAGGATGTCCTCGCCGCCCTCGACGATGTTCGAGCAGAGTTTGTTGCGGGAACGTTTGAGTTCCGTGAAGGTGATGAAGATATTCACACTGCGGTTGAACGTCGAGTGACTGAAATCGCCGGAGATGCTGGTGCGCGTCTGCACACGGCTCGGAGTCGGAATGACCAGATTGCGACCGACCTGCGGTTGTGGACGAAGCAGGCCATCGCTGAGGTTGCAGCTGGTGTGGTGAACCTTCAACAGGTATTGCTCTCGCGTGCCCGCGAGTCGGGTGAAGCGTACCTTCCGGGGTACACCCATCTTCAGCGCGCGCAGCCCGTCATGCTTGCGCATCATCTGCTGGCGCATGCGTGGTCGTTGCATCGGGATCTTGATCGGCTATTCGATGCTTATCGCCGGCTTGACGTCTCGCCTCTCGGTGCCGGTGCACTTGCTGGCACCTCGATTGCCATTGATCCAGCATCGACCGCTGAAGATTTAGGATTCGCATCGGTGTTCTCGAATTCGCTTGACGCCGTGAGCGACCGTGACTTCGTTGCGGAGACGTTGTTTGACTTATCGCTGATCGGAATTCATCTGTCAAGAATCGGTGAGGAGTGGGTGTTGTGGACATCTGAGGAGTTTGGCTTTGCCCGCCTCGATGATGCCTACGCAACCGGGTCGTCGATGCTGCCGCAAAAGAAGAACGCTGATATCGCAGAACTCGCTCGCGGTAAATCGGGACGCTTGATCGGAAACCTCACCGGACTACTGGCAACTCTGAAAGCGCTTCCGTTGGCCTATAACCGTGACCTGCAAGAGGACAAGGAGCCGCTTTTCGACTCTGTTGAACAAACGGTGCTCGCGCTTGCAGCCATCGCAGGAATGATCGACACTGCCGTCTTTGATACAAGTCGTATGGCTGAGGCTGCAAATGCAGACCTTTTGGCTGCCACCGACCTTGCTGAACACCTCGTCCGTCGTGGCATCCCGTTCCGTCAGGCTCATGCACAAGTTGGGCAACTCGTTCGGCGTCATGTTGCTGGTGAGGCGAACCTGCGTGACCTTGCAGTGGCAGAGATTGGTCCTGATTGCGCCGAATATTTTGAACCAGGCGGTGCAACACGGATGCGCACCTCTCCTGGTGGGGCGGGCCCATCTCCGGTGGCCGTGCAAATCGAGATGTTTTCTGCACGGCTGCAAGAATCGATCGATCGTTTAGGGCAGTTGGGTTGACGAGATGGCAGTGACCTTTGCTGCTGTGTTTGTGACGATGCTGGTCATTATGGATCCGATCGGCAATGTGCCGATCTTCTTGTCGGTGACTCGGCGCCTCTCGCCTCGGGAGCGGTCGCGCTCTGCGTTATTGGCGGTATTGACTGCAGCCCTCGTGATTGCTGGTTTTGCTGTCGGTGGTCGACAGGTGCTGGGATTCCTCGATGTCTCCGTACCTGCTCTTCAGGGTGCAGGGGGTTTACTGCTATTGCTCGTAGCTCTTCAATTGCTGATGAGCGCAAACGACGATGACGCTGACTCGCCTGCGATTGATCATGTGGCGGTTGCAATGGTTCCTCTTGGTACGCCGCTTCTGGCGGGTCCAGGTGCGATTGTTGCAGCGATTGTGTTTGTGCAAAATTCTTCAACTGCTCGCGAGCGGTGGTTGATTGCCGCCGCCCTTGCGGTCGTCCTTGTGCTGGTC
>Ga0208547_1002023_pt1 | contig 11028 bp, 8 predicted proteins | sample DEB08_DNA_5_FD_185501 | JGI IMG/M metagenome (GOLD analysis project Ga0208547, IMG submission 185501) | Aqueous microbial communities from the Delaware River and Bay under freshwater to marine salinity gradient to study organic matter... | ecosystem: Environmental > Aquatic > Marine > Coastal ... | reverse complement strand
ATCTTGAGACAAATAAACAATTCCTTAAAATTAATTCGCAAAATTGCATTCATTGTAAAACTTGTGATATTAAAGAACCTTCACAAAATATTGATTGGGTTGCTCCTGAGGGTGGGGGCGGACCTATGTATTCTGGAACTTAGCTAAAGCCAGTTTTTTTTCATAGCAAGAACATCTTCATCGCCTTGTAAGATAATAGATGAGAGGCTTTCAATCTTGGGTAACACGCTTGAAAAATAAATCATGGAGCTGGAGATTTTGGCATTTAAAAACTCCTCGTCCATTTCATTTTTATTTTTTAAATCAACTGATTTAGAAGCTGTTTTAATCATCATCCATCCACCAAAAACATAACCAAGCATCATTAAATAATTAACCCCAGATACTGCTGATCTCTTTTTATTGTTAGAGATTGAAATAATATGATTAATAACTTTCTTAGTTATATCAATTGATGCACTCATTCTTTGGCAGATATTTTGTAAATTTTTATTATCAGATTTTGAGATTTCAATTACTTCGCTTTTAATTTCAGAGATTAAATCAGTTATGGCCTTACCATTGTCTCTTAAGGTTTTTCTAAAAACCAAGTCATTTGCCTGGATTGCTGTTGTTCCTTCATAAATAGGTAAAATTCTAGCATCTCTATAGTGCTGCGCGATCCCAGTTTCTTCAATAAAGCCCATACCGCCATGAATTTGGATAGCGTTTGAAGTAATCTCAAGAGATCTTTCTGTTAACCATCCTTTAATAATAGGGATCATCAAAGAAGACTTTGATTCCCAGTAATCACTTTGTGAGGATTTCGTCATATCCAAAGCAAAACCACCATAAATGGCTAGAGCCCTCATCGCTTCAACTTCCGCTTTCATTGTAGAAGCTAGTCTCAAAACATCTGGGTGATCAATGATTGGATCTCCTTTTTTTCCATCAATGGGTATTCCTTGAACTCGATCAAAGGCATACATCTTTGATTGTTGAAAAGCTCTTTCTGAAACTGCCAAACCTTGAACGCCCACCGAAAATCTTGCATGGTTCATCATTTCAAACATTATGTTTAAACCTTGGTTTTCCTCGCCGACTAAATATCCTAAGGCACCTCCATTATCTCCAAATTGAAGAACTGCAGTTGGCGATCCTTTGACCCCAAGTTTTTTTTCAAGTGAAAGACAGGTAACATCATTTTTTTTACCAATACTACCATCTTCATTCGGAATGAACTTTGGAACAATAAAAACTGATATACCTTTGTTTCCCTCTGGGGCATCTGGTGTTTTTGCTAGAACTAAATGAATGATATTTTCTGAGAGATCATGCTCCCCATATGTAATATATATTTTTTGCCCAGAAATTTTGTAGTGACCATTTTCCTTGACTGCTTTTGTTTTTATTGAAGACAAATCAGTACCTGCTTGCGGTTCTGTTAAGTTCATGGTACCTGTCCATTCACCAGAAGCTAATTTGGGGATATAAAAATTTTTTTGATCTTCTGAAGCTGATTTCTGTAAAGCATAAATTAATCCTTGAGTAAGCAAATGACATAGCGCTAAGGACATATTAGAACTGTGCCATATTTCATTGACAGCTGCAGATAAAGTTACAGGAATTTGTTGTCCACCAAATTGTTCTTTGGCCTCTAGGCCAAACCAACCACCATCTCTTAAATTTTCATATGCTTCTTTATAACCTTGTGGAGTTTTTACCTCTCCTGAGTCCAATCTTTTTGAACCCTCATGATCACCCGATAGATTACATGGATCGAGAAACTCTGAGCCTATTTTCCCTGCCTCTTCTAATATCGCATCAACCAAGTCATCTGAAAAATGTTGATAATCAGGAATTTTAGTAAGATCTTGTAAGTTGATCAGATGTTTTATGACAAAGTTAAGATCTCTTATAGGAGCTTCATACATTTTTATTAAATATATACTTTTTTAGAATTCTTACCTAAAGAAATCAAAATTTCATGTTCGTTGGTGCCCAATTCGTGAGCTAAGTCTTCGCATGACTGATTGTCTCCTAAAATTTCTACAGGCTTACCAAGATATAAATTTTTTTCATCTACATTTGATACATCAATAGTAATTAGGTCCATAGATACTCTGCCGAGCACATTACAAGCCACTCCATCAATAAAAGTTTTTGCATTATTGCTCCCTGATCTTAAATAACCATCGGAATAACCAAAATCAATTGTAGCTACCTTAATATTTTTTTTAGCTTTAAATGTTTTACTGTATCCAACAGTTTGGTTTTTTTGTATTGACTCAATTTGTAAAATTGGTGCATAAATGCTCATAACACCTTTTAGTCCAAAAGATTTTTTTAAAAATGGATTTATGCCGTAAAGACTTTTTCCTGGTCTGACATAATTTAAGTGAAAAGATTTTCCAATAAAAATTCCTGATGAGTTTGCAATACTCAAGGGTTTGTTAAATAGTTTATTTATTTTTTTTAATTGGTTTAATTGAAATTGACATGCCTTTATATTTTGTTCATCCGCTGAAGATAAGTGAGTCATTAAAAATTGAACTTTTTTTAAATGTGCCAGTTCTATTGTTCGATTAATTTCTTCGATTTTAAAGCCTAAACGATTCATTCCTGTATCAAAATGTAAAACAAAATTGGTATGAGGAATAAATTTATTAAAGATCTCCAATTGTCTGAAATTGTTAATAATCGGGGTAATTTCGTATCGCTTTATATAGTTACAAATTTCTTTAGATGTAGTCCCAGATAGCAAATATATATTTATCTTTTTTTTATGTTTTATTCTTAAATTAATCGCATCATCTAAACGAGCCACATAAAAATCATTACAACCATTTTTTTGGAGCAAATGTGAACATTGTTGCATACCGTGCCCGTAGGCGTCCCCTTTAATTACAGACATGATAGTAGAACTGCCGATTCTTTTTTTTAAAATATGGTAGTTATTTATTAAATTTTGGGTGCTGATATAAATTTGCTTATTATCAATTTTTTTCATTTTTAACAGTATATTTTGTTTCACTATATGAATTTTTTTACTTCTTCGAACCGTATAATTATCATAATATAAATGAATAAATAGGAAATGGAGGAATAAATGAAAAAACTACTTTCATTATTTTATAGTCTAGTTTTATTAGCCGGCTTATCTTCTGTAGCTAAAGCGGCTGATCCAATTAGAGTCCCAGTTTTAAACTGGTCAAGCCAAATCGTTATGGCGAACGTACTTGATCAAGTATGGAGAGAGATGGGCTACGAAGTTGAATTAATCCCAGCCGAGTCAGTAACCAGATATGAGGCTTTAAGAGTTGGTGAATTACATGTTGCTCACGAAACATGGCAAGGAACAATGGCCTTACCATTCTATGAAGCAATGGATCGTGGTGGTGTAATTGATACCGGAAATCATCCAGCAGCTACTCATGAAGAAATGGGCGTACCTAACTGGGTTATCGAGCAAAACCTTTGCCCTGGTCTTCCTAACTGGGAAGCGATGTTATCAGATGAATGTGCAAAGAATTTCGTAACTGCAGACTCTGACGGCAAAGGAAGATGGCTAGAAGGCCCTATTGAATGGCACGGTAATGTAATACCTGAAAGATTAGAAGCTTTAGGTTTAAGTGATAAATGGATGGTTAAATTTGCTGGAAGCGCAGATGCTCTTTGGGCGGAATTAGCTGCAGCAAAGAAAGAAGGAAGAGGAACTGTAATATTTAACTGGACCCCTAACTTCACTGACTATGAAGGTTTCACAATGATTGAATTCCCTCCTTTTTATCAAGGCTGTCGAATTGAAGATGGTGGAACTATGGAAACTGCCGGTTGTGGATCTCCAGTAGGTTGGTTGAAAAAAGGAGCTCATATTAAGTTCCCAATTACACATCCAAAAGCTTACAAGTTCTATTCAAAGATGGGCTTCTCATCAGGTCAAATTGGTGAGATGGCAAACTACCGCGATAACTTGGGTATGAGCCATGCTGAAGCAGCAACTGCTTTTATTGAAGCTCACAGAGCTCAAATTGACGAGTGGATGAAATAATCTATTTTAATTCCCGCATTGTTAACTCAATGCGGGAGTTTTCTTTAAAAAGATTAATTAAAATAATTAAATGAGTAATACCTGTATATCTTGTAAGTCTGTTTACAAAATATTTGGAGACAATGCTCCTAAGTTATTTAAAGAGTCAAATGGCATTGTTGATCCTAATTATTTTCAATCCGAGGGATGCATTGTAGGTGTTAACAACGCTAGTTTTGAAGTCGATAATGGAGAAATTTTAGTTATTATGGGCCTTTCAGGCTCAGGAAAATCTACTTTATTGAGGTGTATTTCTAGATTGACCGAGCCTACAGCTGGTCAAATTATCCTCGATGGACATGATATGCTATCCCTTTCACCCAAAGAATTAATTGAAATTAGAAGAGAAAAAATGGGAATGGTTTTCCAAAACTTTGCTTTATTGCCTCATAAAACGGTTCTAGAAAATATAGCTTTCCCTCTTCAAGTTAAAGGAATTAACACCAAAGATAGTATTAATAAGGCATTAGAAATGACCGAACTTGTTGGGTTAAAAGGCAGAGAAAATTATTTTCCAAGGGAACTGTCTGGAGGTCAACAACAAAGAGTTGGAATAGCAAGATCTTTAGCGGTTGAGCCAGGTATTTGGTTCCTCGATGAACCGTTTTCAGCATTAGATCCATTGATTAGAAAAGAAATGCAAGATGAGTTTATCCGTCTTCAGTCTGTATTAAATAAAACTATCTTATTCGTAACTCATGATTTTGATGAAGCTCTACGTTTAGCAGATAGAATAGCGATTATGAAGGAGGGTGTTATTGAGCAATTAGATACTCCCGCTAATATAGTTTTAAATCCAGCAACCGATTACATTAAAAAATTTACTCAAGACGTACCAAGAGAAAAAGTATTAAAAATTGAGGATGTAATGTTCAAAAATAATATAGACTCAAAAGTCTCAATTAGTATTTCTAAAGACGATCTTATCGAAAAAGTTGCTGAAAAAATTCTTAGTTGTGATACCGCAGTTAATGTAGTTGATCCAAAGAATAATAACGTTGTTGGGTCAATCGATGCTCAAAAAATCATCAAGGTTATATTCAGTGAAAACAAACAGCATTAAATCCTCAAAAAATTTTCAATTTTTAATTCTTTTAATAATTTTTTTAGTTTTATATTTTGTAGTCCCACATTCAGAGACAAATTATTTATGGAGGTTGCCTTCAATACTTAGTGAATTCCCTTTGTGGATAAACGATATAATTTATAAGTCTTTATATGTGTGGCTTCCAATTGAAGTTTACGACCCTGTCTTTGAAATGTATGAGAAAAAAGCTACATTCAGAGAAATCACAAAATTTTTATCACAAATCTTAAACATCCTGGTTCAATTATTTAGGGACATATTATTGGGCGGAACCAAAACCATTAAATTAATTTTAGGAGATAGTTTCGTATCAAAGCAAAATTTATTTATACCAGCCACTCCTTGGCCAGCTATGGTGTGTGGAGTTGCTCTGATTGGTTATAAGTTGGGAGGTAGAAACTTAGCATTGCTTGGGGGTATTTCTGCTTTGTATATTGCAATTTTCGGCCAATGGACTCCATCTGTGCAAACATTTTCTTTTATTTTGCTTACTACGCCTATTTGTTTTCTTTTAGGATTGTCTTTGGGTATTTGGGGATATTTAAACAAAAAAGTCGAAACTTCCTTACAGCCTTTGCTAAATATAATGCAAACGATGCCACAGTTTGCTTATTTGGTGCCAATCATAGCTCTTTTTGGATTAGGTGATCATGCGGGTTCAATCGCAACTATCATTATTGCTACCCCCCCTATGATTAGGAACACAATCTTAGGACTTAAAAAGATACCAGCCGAAGTAGTAGAAGCTGGTATAATGAGTGGTTGCACTAAGTTTCAACTTTTATTCAAAGTTCTTATTCCTACGGCTAGAACCGATATTTTAAACGGAGTAAATACTGTGATTATGCAGTGTTTAGCTATGACTGTAATAGCTTCGTTTGTTGGAGCAAAGGGTTTAGGATTAGATTTGAAAATTGCTCTAAATTCATTGCAAATTGGAAGAGCATCTGAAGCTGGATTGTGTATTGTTTTAATTGCTGTAGTTCTTGACAGATACTCCAAGGCTTGGGCCGCAAAACAAAGAGACTACTTTGAAAATTTAAATTTTTATGAAAAAAACAAATATGTTATTTTCTTTGTATTAGCTATTATTGCATTTTCATTCCTTTCTTTTATCGGAGGTTCTTTTTTTGATAAAATAAATTATTTTCATTATATCCCCCCTGAAAAAGGCCTAACTATTGCTACTAAAATTGATGGAATTGTTGATTGGGTTTGGGATACATTTTTTTATTCATTAAATATTTTTAACAAGTTTGTCTTAACTAATATTTTGGGCCCCATGAAACATAGTTTTTTAAATATGCCAGTATTTGCAACATTCATTTTAGTTATGGGTGCAGCATATATTGTAAGCGGGGTAAGATCTTCAATTATTGTTGGATGTATGTTGCTTTTTATCGCATTATCTGAATATTGGGATAGAGCCTTAATCACAGCATATATGGCAACCTTTGCCGTCTTAGCTTCTGCATTAAATGGAATAATCATAGGTTCTTTAGCTTCTCAAAGTGAAAGAGCCTCCAGAATTACACTTTCCGTTTGTGATTTTTTTGAAACATTTCCATCATTTATTTATTTAATCCCAGTTATCTTTTTATTTAATATTACTGACACCTCTGTTTTAATTGCTGCCATAATTTACGCTACTGTTCCAGCCACGCGATATACAGTTTGGGGTTTTAAAAGTGTACCCCTAGAGTTGCATGAAGCTGGAGATATGTCAGGTGTTTCAAAAAGACAAAAATGGATAAATATAGAACTTCCTTTAGCCATTCCACATATTTTGTTGGGTATTAATCAAACAGTTGTCTTTGCATTGCAAATGGTCATTCTTGGAGCTCTTATAGGTACGGATGATCTAGGACAAATGATTTTTGCGGCTTTATCTAGGAGTGATGGTGCTGGAATATCAGTTACGTTAGGTTTATTTGTTTCATTCATGGCTATAAGCGTTGATATCATTATTAGAAAATGGGCTGAGGAAAGAAAAAAAATTCTTGGCATTGTTTAGATGCTTAAATTTTATTACCTATCGTTAGCTATTTTATTTGAGGTTGCTGGAACAATTTCTTTAAAGCTATCAAATGGATATACAAAAATTTTTCCAACAATAGTCATGGCCTTAAGCTATGCGATTTGTTTTTTCTTTCTATCAAAATGTTTAAATGAATTTAATTCTATTGGTTTCGTGTATGCTATTTGGTCTGGAGTTGGGATAGTTTTAATTTCTTTATTAGGAGTATTCTTCTTTAATAATATAGTTGATATTTCAGGTATATTGGGACTGTCTCTAATTATAGCTGGAGCAATTATATTGAATTTATTTTCTAAAATGTCTCAATAATGATCATCCCAAGAGTAACTAAACCTTATGAACCTGGATTGCCAGCCCTAGGCAATGATTTAGAAAATTATTTAGTATCAGCCGGTGGATCGGTCACTATTAAATTAGAGCCAGGTGATAAATTCAAAATTATTAATTTAGAAGGCCTTCAGCAGGCTGAACTGGTTGTATTCAATTCAAAGGGTGAATGTAGTTTATCACCATTAAGCTTGAAAAGTGAACATAAAGGCGAACTTACTAAAAAAATTTTAACAAGCAATGAAGAGTCTGCACAAATAGCTTTTTCAAAATTAAAAAGACTAGGACATGAGGTTAACTCTATTAATCAATCTATTCTCGTCTTTTCAAATCAAGCTCAAGCAAATAGTATTGAGGAGTTTGAGTCCAATGACTCATCAATTTGCATTATTTCAGCTCCTGGAGAAACTGAAATAACACACGAAAATATTCCTGCTTCAGAATTGAGAATTATAGTTCAAAGATCTAGAAAAAGAGAAGAGGGGGAGTTTTTATTACCTGATCCTTTAATGGATCCTGTCGAGGAAATTTTTGTAAATCGTTATACGGCAATGTCATATGAAGTTAAAGAAGGTGACTTTATTCAAATAATAGACATCTATGGAAGGCAGTGCTCTGATTTTATGGCTTTTGATGCTGACAAACTTCAGAAAGGCCAAGAACTTGCAATCGATACCACTAACAGTAGATATTTGATGGGTTCAGCGTTTCCTATGCCTGGACTCCACTCTAAATATTATGATGAAAATCAATTCCCAATGGTGGAGGTTTATAGGGATACCGTAGGAAGACATGACACTTTTGGAACAGCCTGCACCTCAAAATTTTACGATGACTTAGGTTATTTTGGTCACCCAAATTGCTCTGATAACTTTAATAGAGTCCTCGATAAATTTACTTTAAGAAAAAGATTAGGCTGGAATGCCATAAACTTATTTTATAACACGGCAATTGATGCAAATAATTCTTTGATTTTTGACGAGCCCTGGTCCAGGCCAGGTGACTATGTAATGTTTAAAGCATTAAAAAACTTAGTTTGTGTATCTTCAGCATGTCCTGATGATGTGGATGCGGCAAACGGATGGAATCCAACAGACATATTTGTTAGAGTTTACAGGCCCAATAAGCCTTTTAGTAAAGGAGTAGCGTATAGAATGAAAGCAGATTCAGAACCAAAATTAACCAAAGAAACTGGGTTTCACCCAAGAGTTGCCGCATTAACCGAAAATATAGTTGAGTACAAAGGTTTTTGGCTTGCATCTAACTTTAACAATTATGGTGCTTTGCAAGAATACGAGGCCTGTCGGGAAAGAGCTATTATTATGGACTTGTCCGCACTTCGAAAATTTGAAGTTAGAGGCCCTGATGCAGAAGAGTTACTTCAAAGAACTTGTACTCGAAATATAAGAAAGCTTTCTGTAGGACAAGTTGTTTATACCGCAATGTGTTATGACCATGGCGGCATGTTGGACGATGGCACTGTTTTTAAAATGACCCATGATAATTTTAGATGGATTTGTGGTGATGAGTATTGTGGTGAGTGGTTAAGAAGTAAAGCTAAAGAAATGGGTTTAAAAGTTTGGATTAAATCATCTACAGATAATCTCCATAATGTTTCCGTCCAAGGACCCAAGAGTAGAGAAATTCTTAAAAAGATTGTTTGGACGCCACCTCATCAAACTACTTTAGAGGATTTAGAATGGTTTAGATTTACTGTCGGTCGTCTTCATACGCTTGATGGAATCCCGATCATGGTATCAAGAACTGGTTATACGGGGGAACTAGGTTATGAAATCTTTTGTCATCCAAGTAAGGCTACAGAAATTTGGGATGCAGTGATGGAAGCAGGAAAAGAATTTGATATTGCTCCTATGGGTCTTGATGCTCTAGATTTGGTGAGAATTGAAGCTGGATTAATCTTTGCTAATTATGAATTTGATGATCAAACAGATCCTTTTGAAGCAGGAATAGGGTTTACGGTTCCATTAAAATCAAAAGAGGATGACTTTATTGGTAAAGATAATTTAATTAAAAGAAAAGCTAATCCACAAAGAAAATTAGTTGGGCTTGAAATTGAAGGCAATGAAATTTGTGGTCATGGTGATTGTGTTCACCCTTCTGGAAATGGTCGTGAGCAAATTGGCATTATTACCAGTGGAATGAAATCACCTGTTCTTAATAAAAATATAGCTCTTTGTCGAATGAATATTAATTATTGTGAATTAGATACAGAAGTCGAAATCGGAAAGCTCGACGGTCATCAAAAAAGAATTAAAGCAAAAGTAGTTTCATTTCCTTTTTACGATCCAACTAAATCAAGAGTAAGAGCATAAAGTTAGTTATCTGATATTTCTTTTTCTTTCTTTATCCACTCAATAAATTTTTTTACTTGAGGTTTGTCGAGAGATTTCTCAGTCATCACTAGGTCATATCTTAAGTTTGTTTTGACAGTTATATCAAAAGGATCAATTAAAAGTTTCTTTTTGAGTAAATCTTTTAGTATGGGCTTGCTTCCCAAAATGAACCCTTGGCCGGCTATGGCACATTGTAAGGCTAAGTTATAATCATTAAATATTGGACCGTAAGTTAATTTAGAAAAATCGGAAAATTTTAATTCTTGAAGCCAAGTTTTCCAATCCATACATTTCTTGGTATTGACTGACCACTCAAATAGAGAAAGATCCCACCTTAAAAGAGGAAATTTTTTAATTTCAAATATATTTATTGGCTTACTCAAATTTTTTATTAGCGCTGGACTACAATATGCACAGGAATATTCGTCATAGAGTTTATGAACAATTTCATTGTTCTTATATTCAGTTACACCAAATCTAATTGCTAAATCAACAGCATCTTTATCCAAGTCAACCAAGTTAGTAGATGAGTCTATAAGAACATCAATATTTGGATTTATTTTTTTAAAATTATTTAGCTTTGGTACTAGCCACGCAGAGGCAAAAGATGGATCAGAGGATATGACTAAACTTTTATTATTTTTCTTTGATTTTAATCTATTAACAGTTCGTTCTATTTGTTTAAACGATATAGACAGTTCTTCAAAACCAATGTCTCCAATTTGTGTAATTTTTAAATTTGTTCCTCTTCCTGTAAATAATTTTTCTCCAATTGTTAATTCTAATTTTTCTACTAATTGCTGTACAGCAGCTGTAGTAACTCCTAATTCTTCAGCGGCCTTTCTATAACTTTTATGTCTAGCGGTAACTTCAAACGCTCTTAGTGAATTTAATGATGGAAGCCATTTAGACATTTTTAGTTTTTCTAAAAATTTATTTAGATCATATGTATTTTAGTTTTATTAAAATATTATATGGTTAATTAATAATTTTAACTATTTTTTTTTAGAATTTCTAAAAATTTATTAAGGAGCAAATGAATGACTCAAAAAAATGATTTTGTAGGTAAAGAAGCCACTTTCGTCAGCAAATCAACAACATTACCGGTTGGCATGAAAAGATTTGATAAAGGGCCATATTTTGATTTTTATCA
>Ga0208547_1002016_pt1 | contig 11038 bp, 7 predicted proteins | sample DEB08_DNA_5_FD_185501 | JGI IMG/M metagenome (GOLD analysis project Ga0208547, IMG submission 185501) | Aqueous microbial communities from the Delaware River and Bay under freshwater to marine salinity gradient to study organic matter... | ecosystem: Environmental > Aquatic > Marine > Coastal ... | reverse complement strand
TTTGTTCTTTGAAGGCAAGATGCCAGTGGGCAGAAGAATTCGTGTTCTGTTTCTGAATTCAAATGTTGAAGGCGATCTAAAAGACCCTACGAAGCAAATTGATCGTAGAAAGTCCGGCGATTATCTCGTGTTGGCAATTAATCATAGATTAGTTCAAGAAAAGCACACCGCTATCTTACGCATGAGCAAGTTAGGTGAACTGCCAAAGGACTTTAGACTATGAATGTTTTAAGACCAATTCAAAAAGAATTTTATGGTGATGATTATCGTTGGTTCTTTGGTACAGTAGTTAATTCGCATCCGCCAGCAGGGCTTGAGGGGCGCGTAAAAGTTCGCATCTATGGTGTACACAATCCCGTCACAAATGAAATACCCGAGAAAGACTTGCCATGGGCTCAAGTGCTACTACCTACAACTGAAGGAGGCGCGTCAGGCATTGGTCGTATTCCTCAGTTGATGGCTGGTGCGTTTGTGTTCGGTGTGTTTCTTGATGGTGTATCTTCACAAACTCCTCTGATATTAGGCTCTTTGCCTCGTATCGAATTTCCCACTGCCATTCAAACTGGTCGTAATGTTTCGTTTCAAGATAAGTTTGAGTATGATCAAGAGCGTTTGCAAAATGTAGTGGCGCTTAAATTTAAAGACGATAAAGAAGCAAGCGCTAGCGTAGGTCTTCGCCGTCAGCAAGCGATGAAATTCTTTATTGACAATGGGTATGAGTTGATTCAAGCCGCTGCATTGACTGGTGCGATTGAAGGTGTGTCTGGCTTTCAGACATACGACACTGAAGGCTCTGTAGATACCGTCGGCATTGTCAAGTGGAAAAACACCACTGCAGTCGGTAGTAGATTCGCCGAACTGCTACAATTTGCTGCACAGTATTCACCAAACTCTGACTGGAGACTGTATTCGATCCAGTTGCAGTTTGTTGTTTTCGAATTACGCAATCGATTCAATCTGGTAAATAGCAAACTGATTGCTAGCACCGATATAAAAAGCGCAAGTGCAATCGTGAATCGTGAATATGTGAAGGGAACTAACCAGACAGACAATCTTGCTCTCAGAGCATACGAAGAGGTTCTTTCATAATGGCAAAGACTGAATCACAGAAATTACAAGACACAGTAAAAGATGCGGCGACTTCTGTTGACACAAGCCAAATAGAATCTACTGCTACACAAGCACAAGACGCGCTAAAGAATTCTGTTGAGACAACCGTAGGTTCTGTCGCAGGGCAGGTAGAAGGCGGTGTTCAAAGTTTAACACAGAAGTTTGACAAGTATCAAGAAAAACTGAGCAATCTCACCACAGAAGGTTTGATTGACGAAGGCGTTGAAAGCCTTGAAAACATGGCTACTGATTTTGTACAGCAGCAGGTCTCAGGGCTTTTGTCCAAGTTTGGTTCTGCGGTCAATGTTACATTTAGCGAACCAGACTCAAACGGGATTGTTTATCCTATTGCAGCATCTCTTGACGAAGAAGGCGGCGTAAGTGGAACTGTCGCTGCAGTGCTAAAATTGATCACAGGGCTTGGTGTCGATACTGGTAATCTACAGAAGGCAATCGTCGAAGGTAGCCCGCAAGGGATCATCGATGCAGGCAAAAATGTTTTGTCTGGTAAAATGGGTGCATTTGATGGTGCAACTGCAATCAAGTCTCTCACAGAAACTGCGGTCACAAGCGTTACGGATGAACTTGAAACTACTGTATCACAAGCGCTTGCGTCGAGTCGAAATGTAAACACAATCGTCAATAGTATTTCTGCGGTCAATGTTGATGGTGCTGGTAACCTTTTACTAACCAGAACACCTGTCACCTCTTCTCGCATTACTGATGGAAACACAGACAGCGCAGAGTTTAATACAGCGATTGCAAAGAACAAGACGAATCCTTTGAGCGATCTAAACACTGTTATTACAGACGCAAAGAATATCAAACAGAATCTTAAAAAAGCAGAATCTGATTTAGAAAATCTAACTGGTGGCAAGAACGGTGCTGCAGTTCTTAATTCTGTTACAGGCGCTGCAAGTGCGCGCACAGCATATACTCAGAAAGGTGATGAATATCGTTCGCTGATTAAGAATCGTGTAGCAAAGGGTTCACAGACTGGTATCATTCAGGGTATTAGCACAGAAGTTCTGACAGATGTTAAGAAACAGATTCGCGACTTTGCGCCTAGACTGACGGGTGAACAAGTCAATCAAGTTATCAATCTTGCTCAAGGCGATGCTGCTGATATTTCTACTGCAGTTCGTCTGCTGTTTGATGCAACAGGCAAACCCTTTGACACCATTCGCCAGTTTGTCAAATCGATTGATACGACGATTGATAACGCAACGCGAGTATCGCCCGAAGAAGCAATCTTCTCTGACCCTTATGTTATAGGTTCTTTTGAAAACGAATGGCAACAAGGGGAAGGCAATCCTGTGTTTCCTTATATTTCGTCTATCGAAGAACTGCAAGCAGAACTTCGCAATGTGGATCGCGAAGTCACAGAGGTGGTCGTACACTGGACAGAAACACACACAGACAAGAACATTGGTTCAGAAGAAATCAATAAATATCACCTAGACTTAGGGTTGAATGGCATTGGTTATCACTATGTCATTCGTCGCGATGGTTCTTTACAGCGCGGGCGCCCAATCAATATTGCAGGGCAACATGCACCCACCAACAATCACGATACGAGAAGTATTGGTATTGTGTTTGTAGGCGGTATCAATGTTCCGTCAGGTACGCCAAATCCAGGAAACTTTCTGTCGGTGCAGTCACTCACACGAAGCCAGTTGAATACCTTTGATCACTTCTGTCGCTCTTTCTATGCAGTGTTTCCGGGCGGTCAGATTGTTGGTCACAGTGAGATTGACGAAGACGAAGTGGATCCAGGCTTTGAAGTTATCGACTATGTGGCTAGCGTCTTTGGCAAAACCTCTAAGTTTACAGACATACTGAACCAATCACCGTTGACGGTTGAAGAGATACTACAAAAATGACAAATAAATTAGACGATCTAAAAGGTAGAGTCGATAATTTTGGCGAAGGGCAAGAAGAGACCGTTGGTGTACCTAACGAAGGTTTTGCTGACGCGTCTGGCGAGTATCCGAATCGTGATTACTTTTTTGGCACTAGCATCAACAAGGCTGCGCGGGGCGAGAAAGTAAACAAACTCGATCTAGGTGGCGGTGACTATGGCATACCTCTAGATGTTCCTGATCAGAAGCCTTCGAAGTATCCTTATAATCAGGTCTCTGAATCACCTTCGGGTCATGTGATTGAGATTGATGACACGCCTGGCGCTGAGCGTGTATTAATCAAGCATCGAACAGGTGCGGGCGTAGAAATGCGCGCTGACGGTTCTGTGGTAATTGCATCGAAGAATCAGCGCATCGAAGTAACTGGCGGTGATCAAACTACTATTGTTGAAGGAGAAGGTAATCTTGTTTACAAAGGAAATCTTAACCTTACCGTTACTGGCGATTTCAATTTGGATGTCGGTGGTAATTATAATGTTAGTGTTGCCGGAGATAAACTTGAGGAAATCAAGGGACGACACACAAAAATAGTTGACCGAGATCAGAACTATACGATTCGTGGTGCGCGAGGCGAGCAAGTTGTGGGGATGGCGACCTCTACAGTGCTTGGCGACCAGAATCTAATTACAGCGGGCAATCTAAATCAGTTCACTCAAGGCAACACAGAAATTCTTGCAGGCGGTAATCTTATCACCACTGCAGTAAATGAATGGGTTGCGGCTGCGTCTACTGCAAATGTCACAGCGCGTCATGTGAGTATGATTGGTCATAAGGGTACGATTGGCGGACCTTTGATCGATCACTACGGAAAATCATATGGAGGTTTTCCTGCGGGCATTACAAATCTTGCGACTTTCTATGGATCGCTTGTGGGTAAAGCAGCAGAAGCAATCCGCTCAGACTATTCTATGTTCGCAGCACAGTCTGGCTTTGCAGTGAGTGCAGGTGCTGCTACTACAGCATTAACTGCAGGAATTCTTGGCTCAACAAAGTCACCGGTTGTCGTTCCTCCGGTGCCTGGTATCATGCCGTTTATTCCCATTCCGCCAACTGCGCCAATTCCTAACCCTGGTATTGTCGAACTACAGTTGTCGTCAAGCAACTACGGAATTCGAAATGTGTCTGTCGATCCAAAACTGAAGACTAAGATTCTCAAGTCTGATGACTATAGTGATCTATTCAACTTCGATCCTACAATTCATGAGATTCGTTCGAAGTTGCGCGATCCTCAGCACTTTGCCAACGGTGGCTTTACAAGTTATCTTGTGTCCGAAGGTAAGTTGAACAAAGACTTTAAGAAGAACATGCCTAAGAATATTGGGCGCTCTGCATCGAAGACTGGCACAATTCGTTTTGGTGTAAATCTACTTGGTAATAATCCTGCTGACAATCGCAGCAAACGCTTCAAGGTGAACAAATGAGAATTCTAGTTGATCCAGAATACAATCCTGAGTTTCAATCTGCGATTACTTCTGCTACGAAACTCGGTCCTGGTATTACATGCGCTAAGTTTCTTGGTGCAAGAGGGTCGCGTACACAGTTCGAAAAACTGTATGCAGCAAACTTCTTTGGTGCACCTGATTTAAAACAGATTGCAAGAAATCTGGTCGTGCATGCAAATGCTATGAAAACAGTCATTGGCAATCCTACATTTTCTCAGCATCGCCTGGTTGTGTCAGAAGGTATCTACGAGCCTAACCCTAAGTTTGAAGTGCAAGAAGTTCCTGCAGGTTCTAAAGAAGCAGCAAAAAGATTAGCGAAAGCAAACCCGGGTGGTTCCTATGGAAACAGTTCGGATGGATGGGTCGCACGAATCCCTTTGTACATAGGTGAAAGACCATCAAGCGGCGGTGTAAATGATTTAAGAAGAACAGGACGCGCTATCGTCTATCAGTTGATTGATAAGAATGGCAAGACTGATCCGCGCAAAACATTTGATCTTGCGGTGTTCTGGAAAGACTATATCGATTATGATCGATTGACTCTGGACTACGATACCTTTGATCCAAGCGGTGAATTGACTTGCCAAATCGTTTTGGAAATACCTGAAGTACCTGCTAGTTATGAAGTACAGTTTGCATACAATTTGCAGACCACATACAACGGCGAACTTCAAACTAAAAATGAACTGCTAGAAATCCTTCCTGACGATTGATATAAATAAAAAGAAAAGGTTTTAACACCCTATGTCCAAAATTTTCTCTACAGAAGATGGCAATCTAAACAGCAGTATTCGCGTCGTAAAAGAGCGCGTTTACTCTGATATTGATTTGTCTTTGGATGCGAGAACATCTACTGATGGTGATGTTTTTCGAAAAACTGACGCGGCTTCTGTAAAGCAGGCTGTTAAGAACCTATTGCTTACAAATAGATACGAAAAGCCTTATCGCCCACAGTACGGAGCAAATCTTCATGGGCTTTTGTTCGAACTTATGGACGATGATATTGGCGACGAAATCATTGATAGAGTTACAAGTACAATCGAAAGATACGAGCCTAGAGCAAAGGTTCTGGGAGTTAAAGTTACAGCAACGCCAGATTTTAATGCAGTTACTGTAACAATTGAATTTAGAATTATTAGCACAAATGTTGTCGAGACGCTGAAGGTATCGTTAAACCCAACATTTGAATCTGCAGCAGCCGAAGACATTCCTACACTTCCTTTGGCTACGACAGATGTTATTGTATATCAGGATATCATTCGCACAGAAACAAAGCCTGAAGGTCAGAGACTTGCGACATTTAAAGGCGATTTGATTCGTCGCGACTTGCTGATTCCACCAGACGATGCGCTGCTAACAGATCCAGACGAAGATATGATTCAGTCTTTGTTCAATGGGCTTTTCGAAGGCGTATTACTTGTTGATGTAAATGAGCCAGAAGGTCTTCTCACAGAGCCTGATGAGGATCAACTATTCTTGCAGTCTGGCACTGACTTCCTTGCAGCATAATTATCGGAGTAAAAAATGGCAACAACCATTAAATCGACAGAGTTAGATTTTAATACGATTAAAAATAATCTAAAACTGTTTCTTGCACAGAAGCCAGAGTTCGCTGATTATAACTTTGAAGCATCTGGTCTTTCTAACCTGTTGGATGTGCTTGCATATAATACTCACTATAATGCGCTGCTTGCCAACTTTGCACTGAATGAATCTTTTCTTAGCACTGCACAGTTAAGATCCTCGCTTGTGGGTCTCGCAGGGAGCTTGGGTTACACTGTAGGCTCTAGAAAAGCAGCATTTGCTGTGGTCAATCTAAGCGTTACAAACAGCGATAATCCTTCTAGCATGACAATGCCTGCAGGCACCAAGTTTACTACGATTATCAACAACAAGTCATATACTTTTCAGACAAGAGACACACTGACCGCAGTAAATGATGGCGCAAATGTATACAACTTTACTCTGAATGGCAACCGAAACATTCCTATCTACGAAGGCGTTTCGAAAACAAAAACATTCATTGCAGGTCCTGCAAGCGAAGACGATACTTATGTTATTCCGGTTACGAACCTTGACCTTGATACGGTGATTGTCAAAGTCTATTCTAGCGTAACATCTAATGATTATAATCTTTATACGAACATCATTAATGCAACAAGTATTAACGAAGACTCTAGAATTTATGTTATGAAAGAATCGCCAAATGGTTATTATGAACTGACATTTGGTAACGGTGTCCGTCTTGGTCAAAGTCCAAAGGCAGGTGATAAGATCGAAGTATCGTACACTACTGTGGCGGGTCCTGAAGCAAACGGTGCGCGCAGTTTCACACCAACAGGAACGCTCGACGGAAAGACGATTGTAAGTACTACAGTATCTGTATCAACAAACGGCTCGTACAAAGAAGAAATCGAATCGATTCGTAAAAACGCACCGTTTCAGTGGGCTGCACAGAATCGAATGGTTACAGCGCAAGACTATGCTGCACTTACTCTGCGCAACTTCTCAAATGTAATCAGCGATATTCAGACATGGGGTGGCGAGGAAAACACCACACCAAAATATGGCACTGTATTCATGTCGATTGTGTTTGACACGGATGATCCTGTTGTCATCGAAAATACAAAAAGTTCGATTACTTCTCTTGGCAAAGATTTGTCTGTTGCGTCTTTTGATATTGAATTTGTCGATCCTGTTGAAACCTTTATTGAAGTTTCGACAGTCTTTCAGTTTAACCCAACTCTAACTTCATTGTCAAGAACTGCAGTAGAAGACGCAGTAAAAGCAACCATGCAAAATTACTTTGACACAAGCGTTGGTGGATTTAATCAGTCTTTCCGTAGATCGAATCTTCTTACAGACATTGACGCAACTGATGACGCGATTCTGTCAAGCCGTGCAGATATTAAGATGCAAAATCGATTTGTTCCGGACGCACTTGCGCCAGTTCAGACAATTTATTTTCCTGCTGCAATCTCAGCACCAGATGATGTGAACTATACTATTCAGTCAGAAGCATTCTACTATAACAGTAAAGTATGTGTGCTAAAAAACAAACTGGAGTCAAATATTCTTCAAGTCATCGAAGTAGCAACAGGTCTACCGATTGTGGACAATGTCGGTACATTTACACAGACAACAGGCGTGGTAAATCTAGTGAACTTTGCAGCAACCTTGATTACTGGTGAGTATTTCAAGATTACTGCAATTCCTGCAAACCCGTCGGTGATCAATCCTTTGAGAAACAATATTCTTACTTATGATGCACAGGCATCGAAAGCAAGAGCGGTTCTTACAGACACGGTATAAATATTTTAACTTTAGAAAGAGAATTGAACTATGACCTCATCTGTCACCAATAGCCTAAGATCGTATCTGTTGAATCTTTTTAAGAAAGATATCGACAGCGATGGTGTCGGCTACTACATTGGCATTTCTAGATCAGAGCCATATACGGCCGATGATGGCATTAATACGACCACTGTAGGATCTTTGGATAATCAGTTAAACTTTCGACACAATCTCCATGCAGTTAAAATTTTGAGCAACGCTTCGTTTGTTGTGCCTACGGTCGTTTGGACCTCAGGTGATATCTACGAAGCATATGACAATAAGAAACCTTTTCAGACTAATTTCTATGTAGAAAATTCTCTTCGCGAAGTGTTTCTTTGTGTGCAACAAGGTAGAAGATCAAACGGCAGCGCTGAGCCTGCCTTTGACGAGCCTCGCGCAATCACTGCAAACGAAGACGCAAAGACATTTAAAACGCTAGACGGCTATCATTGGAAGTATATGTTCAAGCACAGCAATCTAGCATACGGTACTTTTCGCACAACTTCTTATATGCCTGTCAAGCGTATCACAAATCTTGACACTACGATTCCCGAAGAAATTGAACAGATTCGTTTGCAAGACAGCGCGGTCGGTGGTGAAATTCTAAACATTGCAATTGATAGTGGTGGGACGAACTATAGCAGCCCCACAATTACAATTACTGGTAACGGTTTTGGTGCAAAATTTACTGCAGATGTTGTAGACGAAAGAATCGTAAATGTTCGCTGCGACTCAACCGGTGTTGGTGGATTTTCACACGGCGTTGGTTATGACTATGCAAAAGTAAGCGTGACCGATCCTAGTGGGGGCGTCGGTGCTAAACTTCGCGCAGTTATTTCGCCAAAACTTGGTGCTACATATGATCCAGTAGAGACACTAAAGTCTCGCCAACTGATGATACAGACAGACTTTATTGGTACAGAAAACTCTGCGATCATTGCAAATGATACAGAATTTTATTCTGTTGGCATTATCAAAGGGCTGCAGAAATTTGGAGTTGATTCTGACTTCACTGGTAGTTCTGCAATTGCACTGAAGAAACTTCGCATTACTTCTGTGCTTGGTGATTGGTTCGATGATGCTACCTTTAGCAATGCACTACAGACAGTAACAGCGAAGATTTTCCATCTTGATGGATTTGATCTATATTATTATCAAGACGATGAAACTGGCTTTGGTAGTTTCACAATTGGAGAAGATATTATAAACGAAGACGGCGGTACTGCTGATGTTTTGGCAATAACAAATCCTACGGTTGATGCTTATTCAGGTGATATTTTATACATAAATACACTTGACACGGCGATTACTCGCGAAGCGACTCAAACCGAAGACATTCGAATAGTTATTCAGTTAGGATAAAACATGGCGACACAATTTACCTCTAATACATTATCTGGTCTTTACGACGACGACTTTAACGAAGCAGATAATTATCATCACATTCTTTTCAATAATGGAAGAGCGCTGCAGGCAAGAGAACTGACGCAACTCCAGACCATTATTTTTAGAGAACTTGCAAGACTTGGAAAGAATATTTTCAAAGAGGGTGCCGTTCTTTCTGCGGGTGGCTTTGCAGTCAACGCAGACTACGAGTATGTTAAAATTTCTGCAACAAATGCTGGCGGTGCGTTTGCTAGCATTCCTGTCGGTACTGTATTCAAGAATCCTCTGACGGGTGTTGAAGCAAGGGTTCTTGAAGTAAAGCCTCGCGACGGAACTGATTTTATTCTTGATACGCTGTATGTTCAGTATATCAATAGCGGTGCAGACACCATCGGTGCTACGCCGACTCGTTTTGGTGACGAAGAAGTTTTGTTCGATCAGTCGGGCGGTGGTTATCAATTAACAACAGAAACACCTAATGCAACTGGTAAGGGCGTTCGATTTACTGTAGGCGAAGGCGACTTCTTTGTGCTTGGTCACTTTGTACATGCTGCTGAGCAGTCTATTGTTCTTTCTCCTCATTCTCAGATTGCAAACGCGACCGTAGGCTTCAAGGTTGTTCAAGAAGTCATTACCGTTAATGACGATAACGACCTCTTTGATAACGCAAACGGCATCGTAAACACAGCGTCCCCTGGTGCTGACCGCTATCGCATTCGTCTTGAACTCACTACACAAGATAAGATTGCATCTGACGAAACTTTTGTGTTTCTTGCGACCGTCGAAAACTCTAAGATTACAGAAGAAATTGAAGAGTCTGATGCATACAATAAGATTGAAGAATTTGTTGCTCTAAGAACAAAGGAAGAGTCTGGCAATTATGTTGTCAACCCCTTTATTGTAAATCTTCAAGACGCAGTGGCTGGTGATTCTAGCCTTGAACTGATTGTGTCGCCTGGTCTTGCATATATCAATGGCTATAGAGTAGAGAAAACTTCTCCTACTAAGTTGCTTGTTCCTCGCCCACAAGAAACAGAAACAGTCACAAACGATGTGATTCCTGTTGTGTATGGCAATTACTTCCTTGCAGACAGTAACCTTAGTATCACCGCTTTAGACGCATCTTTGTCTAATTTACACGACGATTTTCAAGGTGAAGGGAATATTATTGGAACTTCTAGAATTCGTGCCGTTGAGAAAGATGGTAATCAACAAAGAGTTTATGTTTTTGATGTTAAGATAGATTCTGATAGAAGTCTTCATGATGTTAAAAGTGTTAAAGCACCAGAACCTCTGGTTGTTTTCAACTTGTCACAAGAAGCAGGAAAAACAAAACTGTATGGGACAACCGATAACGACCTGTTGTTCCCAACTTCTCGCCCGCGCCCAGAATCTTTTGCTGACATTACACTGACTAAGCAAGTCTTTGATGGACCTCATACAGCAGACGGCAGCGGTATTATTTCGCTCACTACTTTGCCTGCAGGTCAATCTTACACTGACACAACTCTTTGGATAGTTTCAGCGTTCGACGAACCTGCTGTTGCACACACCGTAAGCACTCCTACGAACAGTGGGCGAGATGTTCAAATTACAGGACTTACATCAGGTGTAATTTATAATGTCTATGCATATGTGCAAAAGACTGCTACGAGAAAGTCTAAGACGCTTACAACTGCGACTGCAACGCTTGCAAAACAAATCGACAGTGCAAACAATGTAACCTATTATGAGTTCTCGGTGCCTGATATTTACGAAGTTGATTCTGCAAAAGCAAATTCTTCTTCGGGTATTAACATGCTGCCTAGTCTGCGTCTTGACGATGGTCAACGCGACAACTTC
>Ga0208547_1002008_pt1 | contig 11062 bp, 13 predicted proteins | sample DEB08_DNA_5_FD_185501 | JGI IMG/M metagenome (GOLD analysis project Ga0208547, IMG submission 185501) | Aqueous microbial communities from the Delaware River and Bay under freshwater to marine salinity gradient to study organic matter... | ecosystem: Environmental > Aquatic > Marine > Coastal ... | reverse complement strand
GCAGGATCAGGTAATCAAATTGGATGTGACTTTAAGATATTGAAATCAGGAACCCCTATTGACGATATCTACGTGTATGGTGTTCAACTCGAAGAAGGCAGCTACCCCACATCTTACATACCTACATATGGTGTAAGCGCTACGAGGAATAGTGATAATATTAATAGATTTGAGACATCTGCGCTTGGGTTCGGTACGACTTGTTCTGCTTACTTTGAAGGCATTATAGGTGAAGCTGATGCCTTATACATTCGACCAATAACCATGTTTGATAGCAGTGTTTCAACGTCTGAAAGGTTTTTGCTTTTTGCACAAACCTTTAGCGGAAGCACGTATACACTAACTTCTCGCCACAGTAGCGGAGGAGCTACATATGATCTAAACAAAACTGGAATTACTATCGGAGAAAAAGTTAAGTGCGTTTCTGTTTTTGATGGAACTTCTCATAAATTTTTCTTCAATGGAAGCTCTGTTGGCACAAACACAGTTGCAGCAGCAGAAATATTCGAATATTTAGATTTATCTAATATTTTGGCAGATCAGAACCATACTATTGACAACATTAAAATCTACCCAGTAGCTTTGTCTGACTCAGAGTGTATTGCACTCACAACACTATAACATGAGAAAATTTCGCAAATACGAGTTTGGTAGCCAGGGTGCTGCCACTACGAAGATCAACGCCCTAGGTCTTGACGATGAAGGGAACGCTACGCATTCGCACTCTATCGTGCGTCTTGGCAACATCGTAATCACCCCAGGCACTTACGATGAAGAAGGTAACGAGCTTACGCCCCCAGTGCTGTCAGACAGCTACCACGTAGACGTGCTGTGGAATGGAGAGCCTGACCCAGACTGGGATGCTCAGATGGTGTGGTGCGCTCCTATGGGGGTTCACGTCTTCGGGTCTTCTAGCGCTATCGCAGAGTGGGTTGCTGAATGCAAGGTTCAGCGTCCAGAGCTTTTCCCAGAACCAACTGAAGAAGAAGTATAATGCTAGGACTCGGAGTATCATCAGCGTCGCAGTTAGGGGGAACCGCTTTCGCCCTAGAGAATAGTATTCTCGCTGCTTTCAAAACAAGAGTCTTGGCTGACAGCGGCGTAGTGGAGGACTACGCCTGCTTGAATCTAGACGTCAAAGACTTGATTACAGAACCAGCCCCGTTTACTACAGGTCTTCTTGAGTTCTACCCTGGTGCTGCTGCTGCTTACTCTTTGCGTCAGCTTAGACGTTCTGTCTCCCCGTATGCAATACGTGTGCGTAGAAGCGGTGACAGCCTAGAGCAGGATATCGGCTTTAACAGTAACGGTGAGCTAGACACTAATGCGCTTCTTGACTTTGCAAATGGCGGTGATGCGTGGGTAACGGTGTGGTATGATCAGTCATCGAACGGGAATGACGCGACGCAAGGCACGAACGCGGACCAACCGCAGATTGTTTCAAGCGGGTCGGTTATTACGCAAAATGGAAAACCAACACTAAACTTTGATGGCACAGACACATTTAACATAGGTAGTTCTGACGTTTATGGCCAAGCCCGTTTAGATGCGTATTGTTATATGCACAGCACTGATAACGTACACATTATGTTTTCACAGGCTACATCTGGCAGTAATTACAGTTATGCTGTGCATGACGGCAGTACATCAACCACTTTGGCATCCGCATATGCTGACGCTTCCTCAAAAATCTACGTTAATGGAAGTGATATTAATGTAATAGAAGGCACAACAACGCGCGACGATTTACACACAGCGATTATAACAAACGGCGCTGCAAATTTGAATGGCGCAATTATTGTGCATGAGGACGTACAAACGACGAGTTGGACGGATTTTAAAATTTCCGCTTATGCTAATGTATGGACATATACGGGGAAAATGTCTGAAATATTGTTGTATAACTCTGACCAATCAGCCAAACGCACGGCCATCGAATCGAACATCAACGACTTCTACAGCATCTACTCATGAGCTACATCATTGTAACTGCATCTGACGACAAGACCTCTGAACAGCGCTGTAAAGAGATTGCTGAAGCGCTGTGGACCTTGCAGCGTCCACGAGCTATTCGCCACCCTAGAGACGTTACAAACTCTTTCTGTGGTGTTGTAATGCACTCTGACGGTAGAGCTGCTCTTGTGCTCTCTACTGACGCTATGATCCGTCCCCACGAACAGCTTGACACAGCAGAGCTGTTTGATTCTATGCCAGAGTATACGACGCAGAAGAAAACGTTTGTGAACGCAAAGCTTGCAGCTAACTACGGGGTGGAGATCAAAGTGTCAGACATCCTCCCTAACGCCTTTAGCTATACGTCTCAAGATGAGATGGAAGGTGACGGGTGGTTCCCGTCTATCGAAGACTAAGCTTCGAGCTCTCTGTAAAAAGCCTGCACTAACAAGCGGGCTTTTTGCGTTATAGCATATCGTACTCTGTAGTTGAACTTTGTCTCATCGCGAAAGAGATGGTCTTCAGCTGTAGTACTGGGAGTAAGCTTATCGAAGTGTTTGTATATATACCCCTCTCTAATCATGGGGTATACCACTCGCTCTGCAAGCTTGCTCTTGTTGTAGTCATAGTCTTCAGACGCATACTTAAGGGTCCAGAACTCTAGGTCGTAAGCCCACAGCAGAAAGTGCAATTCTTTTTCGAAGATATCTTTGCGACTGCAGAAGTTCATGGTGACCTTTCTCAGGTTCTTGAGGTGGTTGTTTTTTACATACCTTTGATTGAGCCGAGAGAACTCTCGGAACAGGCGTTTTTTTGAAACCGTGCTCTTGGGCATTAAACTAAGATTTATGAGCGATAAGTACAAAGATATGATGGAGGAAGGGTTTTTGATGGAGGCCCGCGAGCTGCATATGGCAATGGAGGAGCTTATTGAAAAGTATGACCTGAGAGATAGGGTTATGAACTGCATGGTTACGGGGCTGCTAGAACCCATAGACGAAGAGACTTCTGAGATGAAGGCTATGTTCAGCTACAACCTAGACACCAAAGAGGAGCTTGAAGAGATCATTTCTTTTATTGTCACTACCTTTGAAGAGCAAAGTGGCCCAGACCTTGACAGTCTGCTTGGCGACCTTGGAATTTCACTGAATTGACATGACAGGACTTATAAGAAAGATCATTATCGGGAAGGACCCGAAGAACGCTATGGCCTACTATGTGGGCATGAGGGCGGGCGCTGGCAATGTCTGTGCCATCATCCCAGACGAAAGACATCAACACCTGCACGGAAAAACAAGATACCTTGTATATTTGGAGCAGGAAGGGGAGCAAGTTCTATGGAAAGCTGTAGACGAGATGCCCTGCATAATTGAATTTGACTGTAACTTCTAGAAGATGAAAAGTCTCATCAAGTTTATCGTTCACCTCCCCAAGAGGATGAACGACACTATTACGCTAGACAGTGGCGTAGAGCTAGCTATAGACACAAAGTTCAACGAGTTTGAGCATCGTAAGACTAGCGCCGAGGTTATCTCCCCACCGCATAAATACGATACAGGCGTTAAGGCAGGCGACACGCTGTACTTCCACCACCTTGTAGTGTTAAACGAGGGTACTCCCCTTACAGGCGTTAAAGACAGCTACCTCGTGCAGTACGACCCAGACAACTGCATGAACAGTCAGTGTATCGCATACAAGAGCAAAGAGACGGGAGAGATCAAGCCTATGTCTGGATGGTCTTTGTTGCAGTACGTAGAAGAAGAGGATGACCTGAAGTCAGAGTCTCTTGAGCTTGTAAGCTTTGAGGAGAAGCTCCCGCGTAAAGGGCGCGTTTCTTTTGACGCTCCATGGCTTGAGGCTATCGGGGTGAAGAAGGGAGACATTGTCGGGTTCCCTAAGAACATGGACTACAGAATTAAAATTGACGGTCAAGAGTACTATCGCGTTGACCCTAGAGACCTTTTATACGTAGAAGAATGATTGATAAAGAAGACCTGATGGAGATCCTCGCTGAAGAGGAGTGCCTGCTTGCAGATGGCTTTAATGACGCCATCGTAGGTGTCACCTATGGCGCTAACGTTGTCGCCGTATACGACATAGACAGGGTGATAGAGATACTCGTTGAGGAGGGCATGGACTATGATGATGCGGTGGAGCATGTGGACTTTAACATCGTCGGATCCTACGTAGGGGAGAAGACGCCTATGTTTATGAGCTTTGTCTCGTAAGAAGTTTACAACTATGGAGGCGGCAGCCCGCCTTATGGATAGCATGGAGGTTGCTATCAACAATATGATTGATGAAATCAAAAAGCCTGTAGACCCTGAGATCAATGGCAGCGCTCGCAAGGCAGAGCTGCAATCTATCAAGCAGACAGCCACTGACTGCAAGGATCTCATTGTAGAGCGTCAAAGGCTAGAACAAATGATCAAAGACCTACAGACAAATGGGGAAATCGGACAAGCCAAAGACTACAGCGGAGGTTTCGCTGAAAGATTCTCTAAGTAACTGGAAAGAAGTCGTCTATCAGCGGGCGAACAAAGAGCACCGATTCTGGGAGGATTCTTGGAACGATAGCGAAGACTGATGCCTTATAAAAACCGAGAAGATCAACGACGTGCTTCTGCTGAGCACTATGAGAGAAACAAAGCTCTCTATAAGTCTCGGTCTAAAAAGAGAAACCATAATCAGCGCAGTTGGAACAAAGAGTTTATCCTTAGGGTCAAGAACATGTTTGACTGTGTTGACTGCGGAGAGTCTGAACCTATCGTACTTGAGTTCGATCACGTCAGAGGAGAGAAGTATAAGAACGTCTCCGACATGGTAAACCAGTCATACTCTATAGAGACTATCAAGGACGAGATCAGGAAGTGTGATATCCGCTGCGCCAACTGCCACAGAAAGAAAACTCACGAAAGAAGAAACTCATAACCGCAAGTATCTCCTCAAGCTTATACCTTGTAGAAAGAGTAATCGGTTGCATGCGGGTTCAAGTCCCGCCTTGCGGACACCATATATGTTAATTTTGTAACAACCATATGCGCGAGTAGCATAACTGGATAATGCCCAAACCTTCTAAGTTTGTTATTGGGGGTTCGAGTCCCTCCTCGCGTACCAATTAAATCCACATGTCAAAGGTTCAAGTCTCCTCGTACAAGCCCAAAAGAATCAGACGCAAGGGCATCCACGCGAAAAACAAAACATCTAAGATCAAGTCGTCTCGCAACTACAAGAAGCGTTATGCTGGTCAAGGTCGATGAGTACGATGACTTTGCTATCTCGATTTGCCCCAAGGGTACGCAGGGTGAAGTTATCGAGCTTAGCGGGCTGGTCATTGTTCTTCCCGCTCAGCCTCCCGAGAAGGAGATTGCGGGATATGGAAGGCCAAACGACATGCAGGTGTGGGAGAGGGTTGATATGCCTTCGGAGCTGTCTAGGATTAAGTCTATGGATGAGTGGGGGGAGATGCCTAGGGAGTTTCGACAGAAGTTTTCTCCGTATATCGAAGAGGAGTTTCGCCGTCGGCGTGAGGGCTTTTGGTTTTTTCGGAATGGTATCCCTACATATATTACGGGGAGGCACTATATGATGCTTCAGTGGACTCGGATGGATATAGGATATCCGAGCTTCCTTTTGTTCCAAAGAGATATTTTCTTACATTTAGCTGCGTGTGAGGCGGACCCCCGATGTATCGGGCAGCTCTACACGAAGTGCAGGCGTAGCGGGTATACGAATATCTGCTCGTCTGTACTTCTAGATGAGGCGACCCAAGTCAAGGACAAGCTCCTTGGCATTCAGTCCAAGACTGGTAAGGACGCACAAGAAAATATATTCATGAAGAAGGTGGTGCAGATGTTCAGGTACTACCCGTTCTTCTTTAAACCCATTCAAGATGGAACGACCAATCCGCGCATGGAGCTGGCTTTTCGCGAGCCGTCTAAGAGAATCACGAAGAATAATAAGACTACGCAGACGGGCGAGGCTCTTAATACGGTAATCAACTGGAAGAACACCACGAACAACGCATATGATGGTGAGAAGCTGCACCTCATGTATCTCGATGAGGCTGGCAAGTGGGAGAAGCCTACAGATATTAGGGACGCTTGGCGTATTCAGCGTACGTGCCTTATTGTGGGTAGGAAGATTGTGGGGAAGGCTCTGGTGGGTAGTACTGTAAACCCTATGGACAAGGGGGGCAAGGAGTACAAAGATCTATGGGCAGACTCTAACCCTAGCGAGCGCAACGCCAACGGAAGGACCAGAAGTGGACTATATAGGATTTTCATTCCAGCATTTCACTCTTTAGAGGGGTTCTTTGATAAGTTCGGTGGTCCTGTAGTAGAAGATCCTGATGAGCCTATCGAGGGGTTGGATGGTGAGCAGGTATATATTGGAGCGCGCTCTTACCTAAAGAATGAAAGAGAAAGCCTTAAGCACGACCCCAGTGAGCTCAACGAAGTTACGCGCCAGTTTCCTTTTACAGAGGACGAGGCTTTCAGAGACAGTGTCGACGGGAGCTTGTTTAACGTAGGCCAGATCTACGAGCAAATACAGTACAACGACGAGCTGTTCCCCAACCCCGTTGTTACTGGCAACTTCGTCTGGAGGAATGGGGAGAAGGACACAGAGGTTGTCTTTAAGCCCGACCACACAGGCAGGTTTAAGGTGGCGTGGATGCCACCCAAAGAGATGCAAAACCGCATCAAAGAAGAACGAGGAAAACGAGTAGCACCTAATGCAGAGCTGGGGGTAGGCGGGGTTGACTCTTACGACCTTGACGCCACCGTCGACGGACGCGGTTCTAAGGGAGCGCTACACCTATACAACAAGTTCCATATGGAGCATCCATCGAACATGTTTGTAGTGGAGTATGCGTCCCGCCCGCCTTTAGCTAAAATCTTCTACGAGGATGTACTTATGGCTGCTGTGTTTTACGGGTACCCCATCTTAATTGAAAACAACAAGTACGGTATTGCAAGATACTTTGAGTCAAGGGGTTACGACGGATACCTTATGAACAGACCTGCTCACCTCTCTGCCCCCAACTCTAAGGCGAACGTAAAGACAAAAGGTATACCTTCAAACTCTCAGGACGTTATTCAAGCTCACGCCCATGCTATTGAGGCTTACATCCACGAGCACGTAGGCATCAACAGGGATACAGGTGAGTATGGGAAGATGTATTTCAATAGAACTCTTGAGGACTGGATAGGCTTTAAGATCGACAACAGAACGAAGTTTGACCTTTCAATTAGTTCGGGTTTATGCCTTCTTGCTGCACAAAAAGAAAAGATTAAAAAGAAGGAGTCTAACCTATCTGAGGCCAAGTTCTTTAGGCGATACAAGCCGATCGGCTAATTTGTTATATTTGCAGAAAATGCGCCCCTTGTAATGCAGTCAACGAACTCAAAAGGATCGAGCAACTTTCCAGACCCTCTAGCCCGACAAGAAGAGAAAAACTCTCCTGCATACGGCAAGCAATACGCTAAGGCTATTGAGCGTCAATGGGGTAGCTTGAGTGACAATTCTTCTCTGCTCAGAGAGCGGAATAAAGCTTTTGATAGAAACCGAGAGTACGCAAACGGAACTCAAGATACAACTATCTACAAGCAGATACTTACAAACCTCGACCCCAACAACGCTGACGGGAGCTTGGTGAACATAGACTATACACCTGTACCAATTCTACCGAAGTTTGCAAAGATCGTCGCCAACAAGATTCTGTCAAGAGATCCGTATCCGAACCTTGAGGCGATTGATCCACTCTCTACTTCAGACAAGCAGAAGCAAAAAAACAGGATAAAAAATCAGGTTCTGCTTCGCGACCAGCTCATGCAGCTTAAAGAGGCTACGGGTGGCGGCGTCATTGGTGACGATCCAGAGAAGTTGCCAGAGACTCTCGAGGAGGCGGAAATCTTGATGGACACAAACGTGAAGACCGATGCAGAGATTGCTGCTCAGATCGGGACAAACCTCACGCTGTCTTGGAACAACTTCAACGATAACATTTTTAGACGTGTCGTCAACGACTTGGTTGCCTGCGGTATGGCCGTCGTCAAGAGAAGCAATGATCCTAACTACGGCATTAAAGAAGAGTATGTAGACCCGATGCGGTTTATCCATAGCTACACGGAAGACCCGTCAATGGATGACCTCACGTATGCTGGACACATAAAATCGGTTACTATCTCTGAGCTCAAGAGGATTGCGGGCCATGAGTTGTCTGAAGAAGACTTCAAGCAGATAGCCAAGAAGAGCGGGTATAGCTCCTCTAAGCTGAAGGACGAAAAGTACGATCAGTCTGCAGGGAGGATTGTATATGGGTATGACGAGCATATGGTTGACATCTTGGACTTCGAGTTCTTGTCTGTTGACTGCATGTACTTTGAGGATAAGGAGAACAGATACGGTAATAGAAACTTCTTCTATCAGGGCTTTGAATACAAGGAGAAGAAAAACTCTGTGTTTGAAAGAAGCCCTTCTAAGATGGAGATTGCCACCGTCTACGGAGGGTGCTATGTGATGGGTTGCGACATGCTGTTTAACTACGGCATGAAGACAAACATCCCACGCAACGTCCACGACCTTTCTCGTGCCCGACTGTCTTACTCTTCTATAGCTACGAACATTCGCAGGATGATGCCCAAGTCTTTGATTGACGGGTGCATCGGCTTTGCGGACATGCTGCAAATCACCCACCTAAAGCTTCAGCAAGCTATCGCTAAGGCCAAACCCGATGGGTTGATCATTGATATCGAAGGTCTAGAGAACGTACAGCTCGGCAAGGGTGGCGACCTGCAGCCCTTGGAGCTTCACGACATCTATGAGCAGACGGGTGTCTTCTACTACAGAAGCAAGAACCCTGAGGGTGGATTCCAAAATCCTCCCGTCAGAACTATTGACAACCACATCAGAAACATCAACGAGCTGGTGTCTTTGTACAACCACTATCTCCGCATGATCCGTGACGCTACGGGTATCAACGAGATGATGGACGGCACTACACCTAAGGGTGAAACTCTTGTTGGCGTTCAGCAGAACGCTATCGCGGCTGGCAACAACGCTATCTACGATATCACTCACTCTGCTATGGTTCTGTACAAGAAGGTGTGTGAGGATATTGTCAAGTGCTTGCAGATCCTTCCGCCTAGCTCCGTTATCTACGAAGCGTATAAGAACGCTATCGGGACAGCCAACATGGAGGTTCTTAGCTCTTTCTCCAATCTTCCTATGTACAACTTTGGGGTCAAGGTTGTCAAAGAGATGGAGGATAAGGACCGTATGTACCTTGAGCAAAACATACAGATGTCCATTGCTCAAAAGGAGCTCGACATCGAAGACGCTATTGCTATCCGCAACATGAAGGATGTAAACCAAGCGGAGCGCCTTCTTATCGTTCGTAGGGCTAAGCGCATGAAGCGCATACAAGATCAAGCTATGCAGAACTCACAGATGCAGGCTCAGATCCAACAGCAGTCTGCTATGCAGGCAGCACAGATAAAGCAACAAGAATCTCAGATGCAAGCGCAGATCGATGTGCAGATGATGCAGGTGAAAAATCAATTTGAGATCCAGAAGCTTCAGCTGGAGCACGAGATGCGTAAAGAGATTGAGCTTATCAGAGCTCAGGCTACGCTTGGATTTAGAACTGAGGAGCAGGAGTTCAAAGAGAAGCTTGAGGTCTTGAAGGAGGACAGAAAAGACAACCGCGTAAAGAAACAGGCTGTAGAGCAGTCTAAACTTATCTCTCAGCGTAAGGGCGACAGAGCTGAGCTTATGGAGGAATCTTCACCAATCAAAATCGTAAACAGCTTCGGTAATGGCCAGTAAGGTAAACCTTGATGAGTCTACACGGCTCGACATCACATGTAAGCGTGGAGATACATTCTCCCTGACGGTCACGCTGAAAGATTCTGCAGGCGTTGCTTTGCCGTTGGATACCGACAACTACCGATTCATCGTTCAGGTGCGCGAGAACCTTCTGCCCAATGAGGCTGGCAAGGGGAACCTGATCTTAGGTACGTCTAATGTCGGTGTTAAGGCTACAAACAACTTTGAGCCTGTAACAGTAGATGACAGTGGTAATGCCACCATTCAGGCTTCTGCTTTGACTATGCGGTCGATTGCTTCTGGCAAATACTCCTATGACATCCAATACATTAAGCCTAGCACAACTGGTGGGCTTGATATTCACAAGACCATCCTTTTTGGTTCATTTGTGGTGAACGAGGATATTTCTGAAGCTATCGAAGGATAATGAGCGACATTACAGTAAAAGTCCAAGACTCTACTTCTGTAGACGTTAATGTTTCTGCTGGTACGGCAGTAACGGTAAGCAGTGTTTCTACGGGCAGTGTTGGTGTCACCTCCAAGGGAGCTAAGGGGGATACTGGTGAGGCTGGACCGCAGGGGCCTCAAGGCCCTGCTGGGGACGGCTTCGCCTCTGGTGGATCAGAAAACCAGTTTATACAGAAGAACAGCGCTGTTGACTACGATACGAAGTGGAGTGCGTATACGCTCCCAGCTGCTGACGGAGCTGACAGGCAAGTTCTTATGACTGACGGTGCTGGAACCGTTTCCTTTGCTTATCCTCAGACCATTGCAGAAAACGTAAAGAACGTATCTGGAGGGCCACTTTCTAAGGGCACCCCAGTTCACGTTACTGGTAGCGTAGGCAACCTTGCTGAGGTTATTGCGGCGGATGCAGCTACTAACTACCCAGCCCACTTCGTACTTGACGAAGATCTTGCTGACGAAGGCGAGGGTAAGGGTATTGCGCTTGGGTTCATCAATAACGTAGATGTCCCTGACGCTTCTATCTACACGGAAGGTCAGACAGTGTATCTAGGTGCTGCTGGAGGGTGGGTGACATCAAAGCCTACTGGTGCCAGCAACGCTATCCAGAACCTTGGTATTATCATCAAGGTAAATACTAGTGGTAATAAGATTTCTGGGATTATTATGGGTGCTGGGAGGGCTAATGACGTCCCGAACATCGCTACTGGTAACATCTGGGCTGGAAATTCAAGTGGAGTTGCTACCGCTACAGATACAGCTTACATTGATATTGCTAACAGCAGAGTAGGCATTGGTACTACTAGTCCTTCTG
>Ga0208547_1002002_pt1 | contig 11086 bp, 11 predicted proteins | sample DEB08_DNA_5_FD_185501 | JGI IMG/M metagenome (GOLD analysis project Ga0208547, IMG submission 185501) | Aqueous microbial communities from the Delaware River and Bay under freshwater to marine salinity gradient to study organic matter... | ecosystem: Environmental > Aquatic > Marine > Coastal ... | reverse complement strand
GATGCAGGGGACACCGCATCTTTTCAGACTTACCAAGAGAGTGGTGGAACTGTAACAGCAAACCAAAGTTCACACTTGAGTTTTTGGTATGGCTATTTGTTAGGATAAAGTTATGGCAAGCGAACTTAGAGTAAACACATTAAAGGATGCCTCTGGTGCCAACAGCGTAGCTATGACATATGTGGCTGGCGGTAGTGCGAAGGCTTGGGTTTATGCTGAAGCAGATGCAGTAAGAACAAATTCATTTAACATGAGTAGCAGCACAGACCATGGTGACGGTGACTTTAGTTATGGTCTAACTGCCGCATTTTCTGCTGTTACATATAGTCAGTCAGGTATGGTTAGGACTGGTGCGTTGAGTAAAATCCTTACTAGAAACTCTGACAGAAGTACATCATCCTTAATAGCGGTAGAAGTAGGAAATACCTCTGATGGCCCACAGAATTATGACCATGATGTTCAAGCACATGGAGACCTCGCATGAGTAAAGCAGCAGAACTCGCCGCACTGATTGGTTCGCAATCGTCGTTGTCAAACAGAAATCTTATTCTGAACGGTTCAATGCAGGTGGCACAACGCTCGGCGTCATTCGCAACTTCTGTTTCTTTTGGTTATCACACAGTAGATAGAATTAAAATTCAAGGTAGTTCTTCTGTAGGGCAATGGACATCTTCTCAAGATTCTGATGCGCCAGCAGGTTTTACAAAAAGTTTCAAGCTGGATTGCACTACGGCTGATACGTCTCTTGGCACAACAGACCATTTTGGTTTTGCGTATTTACCAGAAGGCTTCCATATGGACTCTGTTGGAAAAGGTACATCTGGTGCAAAGCCTATGACTCTTTCCTTTTATCTAAAGGCAACAGTTATCAAGACAATGGTTGTCGAACTTTCAGATGCGGGGAACAGTCGTCATGTAAACTTTGCCGTAACACCCTCTGCCACAAACACTTGGGAGAGAGTTACACTTAGCATTCCAGCCGATACATCTGGATCATTTAATCAAGGCACAAACTCTAAGGCGGCAGAGTTAAACTTTTGGTTAGGTGCTGGAACAAATTATACAACAGGAAGCACTCAAGCGACTTGGGTGGCAAGAACAGCCGCAAACATTATGGCGGGGGTTTCTAATTGGGCAGACTCAACATCTAATGCTATATGGATAACTGGCCTTCAATTAGAAATCGGCGAACAGGCCACGCCGTTTGAGCATCGGTCTTATGGCAATGAACTGGCGGCGTGTCAGAGGTATTACTACAGGTCTCCTCAAGAAGCTAATGGTGAAGTGTTTATAGTATATTTTGCAAACGGTGGCATCACTGGAACAACTAATTTCCCAGTGACTATGCGGGCTATACCTACAGTAGCATATGGATGGTCAACACCGTACACAGGAAATACCTTTGCAAATCTTGGAAGTGGTGCTGTTAGCACTTGGACCTTGACTCAAAATCAAGTAACTCGTTCAAGGATATGTAATATTTATGACAGTGGCAAATCTGGTTTAACGCTGGGTGACGCATACGCCACTCACCTCGATGCAGATTCGGAGTTGTAGGCATGAATAACATGAACATAACAGCAGCTAAGTACCAAGCAGATTTTGAAGGAAACAATTGTGGCATTGCAGCTACCATTAATGGCGTTGAGATGAATGTACCCCTCGACCCAGCCAATCGTCACTACGCAGAAATCCAAAAACAAATAGCGGCTGGCGAGTTAACCATTGCGGATGCTGACTAATGTTTGGCGAACTGGCCTTATCTGAAAGAGCATTAGCGGCGCAGGGGATTATAGAATCCGGCGTAGCTGAGATGATCGGCACGTCTAGTAAGGCGTCCGTGGCTTCTGGTATAATGTCCGGCGTTATTAATGCGTCCGCTAACTTTACCCAAAGTGCTGACGCTATTTACGTAGCCAGTAATTCTTCTGCACAGATAGCTAGTTTTACACAAAGCACTGATGCCTTGAGGGCAAGAACAGCAACAGCAGAACTTGAGTCTTTGTTCGTGCAGTCTTCTGATGTCTTGTTGGTTGCATCCGGCGTATCAAGTCAGATTGCCAGCTTCACGCAATCGGCGGATGCCTCTTTGATTGCATCCGGCATAACGGAAATCAGCTTTAACTTTACGCAGTCATCGGCGGCTATTAAGATCGCGTCCGGTGTGGCTATACAGGACTTTAACTTTACTCAGTCCACCGCTCCATCTGTGGTATTTAGTGCCTCGGTAGACATAGAGTCTTTGTTCGTCCAATCCTCGGATGTTTCGTTAATTGCATCTGGCGTGGCAGAAATGAATGCGTCATTTATTATGACCGCAGATGGGCGTATATTGTGGGAACAGATTACACCTGCTGGGACTGAAAGCTGGGTAGCAATTTCGCATACAGGTGATACATGGACACCAATCAACGCTAGTGGTACAATCGAGCAATGGACGGAAAAGGTGGTCTAAATGGCTAGTACATATACAGTAAATAGTGGCATAGAAAAGCCCGGCTCCGGCGAACAGTCAGGAACGTGGGGAGCTACAGCAAACACAAACTTTGATATTATTGATCGTGTGTCTAACGGCGTGGGTGCGATTACCCTGTCTGGCACAACGCACACGCTGACCACAACTGACGGTGCTCTGTCCGACGGTCACCACAAGGTGCTTGTTCTTGGCGGATCTCCCAGTGGTACGAATACTATTACAATCAGTCCTAATGATCAGGACAAGATGTACCTTGTTACTAACGGAACCAGTGAGTCTGCTATATTCACACAAGGCAGTGGCGGCAACGCCACCATTGCGGCAGGTAAGACTAAACTGATATACGCAGATGGCGCAGGGTCGGGTGCCGAAGTGACAGATGCCTCAAGCACGTTGGTTGCTTCAGGTACAGCAACGGAAATCTCTAACGATTCATCCCCGCAACTAGGCGGTAACTTGGATGTTGTTACGCACAGCATTGTAAGCACAGCTAACAGAAATATAACTATTGCCCCTGATGGCACAGGCGATGTTTATCTTGACGCAGATACTCTTCGCGTGGGTGACAGCAATGCCAACGCAACCATCACAACAAATGGCACGGGTGACTTAACACTGTCCACAAACGCTGGCACTAACAGTGGCACAATCGTTATTGCTGATGGTGTTAATGGGGATATATCTATAACCCCTAACGGTACAGGCGGGGTTGCTATGAGCAAAATTACAACCCCTAGCACACTTACAATAAGTGGCACTGGAGAAACACTTGCTACGTTTGTAGATAACGGCGCTGTGTCTTTATACTATGATGATTCAGTTAAGTTGGCGACCACCAGTGCTGGCGCTAGCCTAACCGGGGCTTTCACGGCATCGGGAGATATCACCGCATTTTCAGATGAGCGGTTGAAAACAGACATCAGCACCATCGCTGAGGGACTGGCTAAAGTTCAGGCTATGCGTGGTGTAACATTTACTAAAGACGGTCAGTCTGGATCTGGCGTTATAGCGCAAGAGTTAGAAAAAATTGCCCCTGAGCTGGTGCATGAGAACGAAGACTATAAGTCAGTGGCTTATGGAAATGTAGTTGGCTATCTAATCGAAGCCATAAAAGAGCTTTCTGCTCAAGTAGAGGATTTAAAGAATGGCGTTTGAAACTGGAGCCATATCTTTTTCTGCGCTTCAGTCCTACTTCGGTGGCAGTAACCCAGTGTCACTAAGTGAGTATTATCGTGGCGGCGCTAACGTGCCTGCTACAAAAACAGTAACCACAACGTATAACTCCGGCACACTAGGCAGTAACTTTGGAAGTGGCCGAGTGCAAGATCAGAACGGTATGTTTCGATTTACAGCAACTGGTAGCGCTACTGGTGGTGGACAAGTTTGGGTTGTTGTAGGCTCCGATGCTGGAACTAATTTCAATAACCTACCTTCCGTTGGAACTGTTGGAACCAGCGTAAGTGTGACAGGTGGTTCTACAACGGGTTCGACTACAGCAATTGTGTATAAAGACAGTTCTTCTAACTTTAGAAGGATTGTTGTTATCAATAACCTCAACAACCCGACGAGCGTTACTTCATTTTCTATGACAAGCGGTAGTGTAACTTGGACATTTTCATACATTGGCACCGACTTTGGTCTAATTACATCCCCAAGCACGTTGAGCGCTGACGGGATTCCTTGGTCAATTGGTAGCGGTGCAGGTTCTAATCCGAACCCAATTGCCCGCAGCTTTTCATACGCAAGGGTCACTTCGTCAACGGTAGATGCAAACACAGGTATTCCTTCTTCGGGGGTTCTCTCGGTAGGGGACTTCCGTGGTGCGGACGCCCCTTAGTAGCGAGTTTATTATGCCTCTTACAAAGCTACAGTTTAAGCCGGGTATCAACAGAGACATCACCTCGTACAGTAACGAAGGTGGGTGGTATGACTGTGATAAGATACGGTTTCGCTTTGGCTACCCTGAGAAAATGGGCGGCTGGGGAAAGTATGCCTCTGGCACTTATCTTGGGACTGCCCGTGCGTTACATAACTGGGTCGCACTGGACGGTGCAAACTATTTAGGTATAGGCACACATTTTAAATACTACATCGAAGAAGGTCAGAGCCTGAATGACGTAACTCCTATCCGTGCAACAACGAGTGCTGGGGACGTAACCTTTGCCGCTACAAGTGGTAGTACAACTATCACGGTGACAGATACTAGCCACGGCGCGCAACAAAACGATTTCGTTACATTCTCTGGTGCGGTGTCTTTGGGCGGCGTAATAACAGCTCTTGTTTTAAATAAAGAATATCAAATTGATCGTGTTGTAGACGCCGACTCATACGAAATAACATCTGCTGTTGCCGCCGATGGCTCTGATACAGGTAATGGTGGTGCAAGCACCGTTGGAACTTATCAAATTAATGTGGGTTTGGACACGACAGTTGGTGGCCTTGGTTGGGGCGCCGGAACGTGGGGACGAGATGGTTGGGGCGATGCCGCATCCAGTGGTCTATCTACAACCACGCAGATACGTTTTTGGTCTCACGACAACTTTGGCGAAGACTTGCTTATAAACCCTCGTGACAGTTTTATTTACTATTGGGATAAGAGTAACGGCACTGGCACCAGAGCCGTGGAACTAAGTACCACATCTGGTACAAAGACAAGTGTGCCTCAGTTGTGCAAGCAGGTTCTAGTTTCTGATCTGGATAGGCACGTTATCGCATTCGGGGCAGATGGACTTGGGGCAAGCTCAGGTGACACACAAGGTGATGGTGTGCAGGATCCATTACTTATTCGTTTCTCTAGCCAAGAGAATCCTATTGACTGGTACCCAACAACCACTAACACGGCAGGTGACCTTCGCCTTGGTGCAGGCTCTACCTTCGTGCAAGCTGTAGAAACCAAGCGTGAGATCCTAGTTTGGACGGACACCGCCCTAAACTCTATGCGTTTTATTGGCCCGCCATTTACCTTTGGCATACAACAGCTAGCCTCGAACATTACTATCTCAGGTCCTAACGCAGCAGTGGGAACCGAGGACGTTGTATTCTGGATGGGCATTGATACATTCTACATCTACGCTGGTCAGACACAGCAACTGCCTTGTTCTGTAAAGGACTATGTGTTCACCGACTTTAACATTGAGCAGCGCGAGAAAGTATTTGCTGGCGTAAACTCAGAGTTCTCAGAGGTGTTCTGGTTCTATCCATCCGCAGAAAGCGACGATAATAACAAGTATGTAGTATACAACTACTTAGAAAAGGTGTGGTACTACGGTGATTTATCACGAACTGCTTGGATTGACCGAGGCACTAAGTTCTACCCTATCGCGGCTGGTGATCAGTATCTATACAACCACGAGTTTGGGTATGATGACGACGGTTCAGCAATGGACTCCTACATCGAGTCTGCGGCAATTGACATCGGTGATGGCGATAAGTTTGCATACATCAACAGGCTAATACCTGACTTGACGTTTACTGGGTCAACGGCACTTAGTAGTCCGCAAGCAACATTCACTGTCAAAGCACGTAACTTCCCCGGTGCCTCGTTTGATGATGATGTTGTATCCGGTGACGCAGTTCGCACGGCATCGTCTCCTGTTGAGACATACACCAATCAGTTGTTCTTACGCTCTCGAGGCAGGTCTTTTGCTTTGCGGGTGTCTTCTGATGCTGTGGGTGCAAAATGGAAGCTGGGTAGCCCACGAATTGATATACGCCAAGACGGGAGACGCTAGTGTCAAGCAACCAGATAGCACCACCTAGACTACCGGAAGCACCAGCAGAGTATTCTGTTCAGTATATGCAAGACTTGCTTCGTACGTTAGAACTGTTTATTGCACAGGAGCGCAACCCCGGGGAGCTTCGCGGGACAAAAATAACATTAACGGCGTTGCCTACATCAGCAACTGGACTTGAGACCGGAGCACTGTATAATGACAGTGGCACTGTAAAGGTAGTAACCTAATGGGACTATTTAACAAAATCACAGACGCGGTAAAACAAGCGGCCCCTGTTATTGGTGGTGTCGTTGGATATGGCTTGGGCGGTACCGCAGGGGGAGCGTTGTTTGCTGGTATTGGTTCTGGTATTGGTGGTCTAGTAGCAGGTCAGGATGTTAATGAGGCTTTAAGAACAGCCGCTATTGGCGGTGCCTTGGGTTATGGTGCAGGTAAATTCTTTGGTCCTGCTGGTTCTGGTTCTAGTTTCTCGCCGGGCTTCTTAAAAAGTGCGGAGCCATTGACACAGGCCACCACACAGATTTCTCCCACCGCAGGTTTAAGTGCCCAAGAAGCTAGCTTTGGTGGAGCGGCTCAAGCTCCATCTATGTTAGACAAAGCTCTTGGCTTTGCCAAAGAAAACCCACTCATAACCGCTGGTGGAATCGGTGCGCTAGCCATGCTAGGATCAACGCCCGAGGAAGAAGAAGCGGCGAGAAGCTTGCGTCCATATCCTACGGGTAAAGTTATTTCTACGCCCGTTACTACACGGGATGGCAGACGCCTTGATTTATCTAACCCAGAAGATCTAGCTCTGTATAAAGAAGACAAAGCCCAGTTCCTAGATCCGGAGTTCGAGTATTCCGAAAGTGAACTAAGGCGCTATTATCATGGTGGTGAGGTATCGGGTCCCGGTACTGGGACCTCGGACTCTGTAGAAGCTATGCTATCTGACGGAGAATTTGTAATGACAGCCAAAGCTGTTCGTGGTGCAGGTGATGGAGATAGGGATATCGGAGCGGCACGAATGTATGATATGATGGCTGAATTGGAGGCACAAGCGTAATGGCAGTTCAAACCGTAGAACAGATAGCAAGACTTCCTGAGTTTCAGGAACAGTACCTTGCTGACTTATTAAAGCAGGCAACCACCGTATCTGAAACAGGTATGCCGTATGCCCCTGCCCAGCTAGCAGATTTATCTGCCGCCCAGCAACAGGCCATCACGGCAGGTATGGAAGGTGTTGGCGCATACGCCCCGTTCCTACAGCAAGGTCAGGCGGCTATTGAGGGCGGCATTACCACAGCAGGCGGCGCTCCAGTTACTGGCACGTCGTACCAACAGTTTATGGATCCGTATCTTGAGGATGTGGTTCAGCAGCAATATGCCGACATTGCAGAGCAGGGTGCCGTTCAGCAGAATCAACTCGGTGCAAGCGCCGTTGGAGCGGGAGCCTTTGGCGGATCTCGTCAGGGCGTGGCACAGGGACAGATAGCTGGTGATGTGCTAGAGCAACAGGCTCGCACAGGTTCACAGCTTCGCACCGCAGGTTTCGCACAGGCACAGCAGTTAGCCCAGCAACAAGCACAACAGAAGCTACAGCAGGCACAGCTACAGGGTGCTTTGGGTCAGGGCATTGCAGGTCTGGGTCAGCTTGGTCAGCAGATGGCTGGTCAGGACATCAACACACTGCTAGGATTGGGCGGACTACAGCAACAGCAGACACAGCAGGGTCTGAATCTGGCACAGCAGAATGCACTAGCACAACAGCAGTTGCCGTTCCAGCAGGTTGGCTTCTTGTCAGATATCTTCCAAGGTGTTCCAGCATTGCAGTCAACATACAGCACCACACAAACACCGGGACCTAGCGCAACATCACAGTTGCTAGGACTTGGGATCGCGGGTCTAGGTGCGGCGGGTCAAGCCAAAGGGTTTGGAAATCTGTTTAATTTCGGGAGATCGTAATGAACCCTATGAACCGTAGAATGTTCCGAGATCCGATGGCCTCTCGTCAGGCGTCGGGTATTCTTGCGTCATCACCGCAGTTGGCTAATGTAGTTCAACAGCGTCAGCCTATACGTATGCAGGCAGGTGGGTCACAAGAAATCGCTGTCTTGGCACAAGCGGCTGGTCAGGGTGATATGAGTGCTGTTGCTAGACTACAAAGCATTGCTTCAAGCAACACAACCCCCGCCGCTCTACGTAGCGCGGCGGCGGAAGTTCTAAACCTTCCAAGCATTAGCAGAATTGCAAACCAAAAACAGAACGCCAAAGATTTCTTTTCCAGCATTCGCAAGGGGCCGGAGAGTCAGGTAGACGTAGGTATTGCAGGAATAGATAATGGCGCGCCGTTCATAACGGCTGGCGTTAACCCTAATGCGTTGTCGAATATTTTGACGGACGCTACAGGCGACAGGTTCTTATCACCAAATGCTAAAGCCGATATGAGCGCGGACGCTACTGCGGCAAACACAGATCCCGATGCACTTGCTACCGCCATAGATCAAAGTCCTGCGGGCAAAAAAGTCCGCAGCTTCATGGATTCTATTGGAATTCCTAGAGTTAATATGCCCGCTAATGAAGCCGCTAGACAAGCCGCTGCTGAGGGTAGTGCCCCAGGTGGTATCAGCACTTTAGGTGGAGTCGCTGACTTTATCTTTGGTGATGACAAACAAAAAACTCCGTTACAAAGTGCCGCTTCAGCCATACGAGATGTGGCGGTTCCTCTAGTAGATGTTATGGGTTCTGGTGTTCCTACTCAATTAGGTTATGGCATAGATTATCTGACAACTCCTCAAGCTACGGATTCTGCCCTTAGCGCTGCGCAAGCCGCCGCTGGCGAAAAAAGAAAAAGTTATCCCGACCGTCAACCTGTTGTAATTAAACCTCTTGAGACTACCCCAGCCGAAGATCTAAGTAAGACTTCTAAAGACTTTGATATTATTAGCCGTGGTACTGATACAGGTACAGGTACAGGTACAGGTACAGGTACAGATGCCCCCAAGCCAACAAGCGATGGACAAAACCAACCATCGGCTCTTATGAAGAAGCTACAAAAAATAAAAGATAACATGGCAAAGGGCACTGCAGAATCAAGCACTCCTAAGTTAACTCCGGATGAGGCAGCAAAGCCAGACGTCGTCGAAGATATGGCTTTTGAAATAGCTAGCAGAGCAACTCCCGATGATGTCGATTTAACAAAAATTGACGAGGAACTAAAGGCACAGTTTAATTTCGATCCGTCTAAAGCATCTAAAGAAAAAGAAGGTGCTTTCTGGAATGCCTTGATGCAGGCAGGTTTAGCCGTTGCCGCTGGAGAAAGTGACAATGCTTTAACCAATGTTGCAAAAGGACTTTCCTTGGGCGTAGGCGTATACGGAAAAGCTGTCGGAGATCTTAATGAGCAAGAACGTGAAACATTAAAAGAAATGCGTTCCGCTCGCAGGCAGTTAATACGTGACGAAAGGTCTGCAAATATCGCAGAAGCCGCCGCCGAGAACCAGTATAATCAGTACATGGCTAACGCACAAAATGTGAAAGCACAAAATGAGCGTATTTATGGCGAGGCTGTGGCAACAAGAGAATTTAACCAAATGAAGTTTGAGGCAGACACAGCAAGAGCAAACAATACTTTTGAAATAAATTTGATTAATGCAATGTCAAACCTTGAGGCTAGAGAAGCGCAGAAACTAAATGCCGCCGCCACACTTACACTAGCTGAAAAAACTCTTGAAGCAACCATACGGAAAGGCAACCCAGCACTTCTTAACACTTTCAGAGATCTCAACCTTATAGACGAGGATAACAACCCTACTGAATTAGGTTTGAGAACGGTTGGCGATAAAGCTGAGATGATCAAGCAAATAATCGCGGCAGAAACTACTACCAAGTCTAAGACAGGGCAGGCGTATAGCCCTGAAAGAATGGCTCAAGAGGTACTAAAAAGTACAGACGGGCCATATGAAACTAGGACAGAAATGATAGGACAATTACCAGACAAATTTAGCGTTGATAACCCGCCAAGCACTGAAGAAATGCGAGTCTACTTAGAGGGGCAATATACAGCAGGCGATGCTCCCGCTACTACCGCCACCGCATCTCGTCCAGATGGCATGGAGCTTGTGAACCCCGCAGACGGAGTTGTTTACATTCGTGATTCAAGCGCACCCACTGGCTACAGGAAAAAAACAGCGGGTGGTTTTGAGGTTAAAAAATAATGGCTGAGTTCGACCCTTCTTTGTTGGTTCCCTTAAACCCCGACAAAGAAGAAGACTTCGACCCTTCTTTGTTGGTTCCTGTTGAAAAGTCAGCCGTGGCCAACGAGCAAGACGATGGCGTGGTTTCAGAGGTTATAGAAGGCGCAATTTCTGGGCTTATAGCTATACCCCAAGGGATTCTAGAACTTGGTGCTATTGGTATAGATCTTGCGGCGGATACCAGTCTTTCATCTGCTGTTACAGAAAAAGCAGAAGGTCTAAGAGAATACTTAGGTCTCGATCCTACTGGTCTTGCTGGTAAAGGCACGGAAGCTATCTTTCAATACGCCATCCCCGGTCTTGGAGCCGCAGGCATTGTAAGTAAACTTAGTAAGGTAGGAAGACTATCCAAAGCTTTAGGAAAAGGTAAGGCGTCACCATTAAAAAATAAAGACGGTACACTGGGATTAACACGCGGAGAAAAACTTGGCCTTGGTGCGCAGCAAGTTGCCGCCGCAGGTCTAGCTGATGCTGTTGTGGCTACTGACGGTACAACTACCATCGCAGACTTCTTTGAGGGCGGTCCCACACAAACTGATCAAGAGATAGGGTTGGCAGGTCGTGAAGAGGCGCTTCGCAGGTTAACCAATAAATTATCCGTGGGTGCAGAGGGCGCTGCGGCAACTATAGTTGCACCAGCA
>Ga0208547_1001999_pt1 | contig 11091 bp, 10 predicted proteins | sample DEB08_DNA_5_FD_185501 | JGI IMG/M metagenome (GOLD analysis project Ga0208547, IMG submission 185501) | Aqueous microbial communities from the Delaware River and Bay under freshwater to marine salinity gradient to study organic matter... | ecosystem: Environmental > Aquatic > Marine > Coastal ... | reverse complement strand
GGAGGTGCCCATACGTGTCTACGCGGCGGTCTCCGATCCGCGCGACCTCCCGGTGATCGTGTTCTTCCACGGGGGTGGATGGGTGCTCTCCAGCGTCGACGGACATGACCCGACGGCGCGTCGACTCGCGGTGCTCACCGGCGCACTTGTCGTGTCCGTCGACTATCGACTGGCGCCCGAGCATCCCTTCCCAGCCCCCCACGACGACTGTTGGGTGGTCACCGAATGGCTGAGCCGCGAGGCGGGGTCAATCGGGGGTGACCCCGCCAGGATCGCCGTCGCCGGTGACTCCGCCGGTGGCAACCTCGCCGCGGGTGTCGCGATACGAGCTCGTGACGAAGGTCTGACCCTCCGTCATCAGTGCTTGATCTATCCCTGTATCGACAGCGATCAGGCTCCCTACGCGTCAATGCGCGAGAACGCTGAGGGCTACTTCCTCACCGCGGCCGATATGGACTGGTTCTGGGACCGCTACGTCGATCCGACTCTCCGCGACGATCCTCGGGCGGTTCCTGCACGCAGTCGTGATCTCTCCGGATTGGCACCAGCACTGGTGCTCTCCGCCGAGTTTGATCCCCTTCGTGATGAGGCTGAGGTGTACGCCTCTCGACTCGCTGCGGCTGGTGTGCCCGTCGAAATAGTGCGCACCCCGGGTGTCGTGCACGGATTCGTGACCCGCTGGCACACGATGTCTCGGGCGCATGAGGCTCATGAGGTGATCGCCACCGCCGTTCGCCGCGCCCTGGCATGACCGAGCTCCGCCGGAGTCTCGGCGTCGCCGATGCCGTGGTGATCGGCGCGGGCTCAATGCTCGGAGCCGGGGTGTTCGCCGTGTGGGGTCCAGCCGCCGATGCAGCCGGAGCCTGGCTGGTACTCGGACTCGCGATCGCGGGTGTCGTCGCGTTCTGCAATGCGACCTCCTCCGCCCAACTCGCCGCGAGGCATCCGGAGTCTGGGGGCACCTACGTCTACGCCCGCGAGGAAATCTCCGCCTTCTGGGGGCACGTCGCCGGTTGGGGTTTCGTGGTCGGCAAGACGGCATCGTGCGCCGCGATGGCGCTGACCGCCGGGGCGTACATCTGGCCGGAGCGACGCGTCCTCATCGCGAACCTCGCCGTGGTGGCCGTGTTCAGCGTGAACCTCGGCGGCCTGTCGAGAACGGTTCGGGTGACGAGGTGGCTGCTGGTCATCACGATGACGACGATCGTGGTCGCGCTCGGTTCCGGAATTGGCGCTCCCCGCGTCACGATCGACTGGTCACTTGGGTCAACCTCGCCGTTGGGCGTGTTGCGATCGGCCGGTCTGATCTTTTTCGCCTTCGCTGGCTACGCACGCATCGCCACCCTCGGCGAGGAGGTGCGCGAGCCAGCGCGAACGATCCCGCGGGCAATTCCGCGAGCGCTCGGCGCGGTGCTCGTCGTCTACGCCATCGTCGCGATCATGGTGATCGCGACGGTGCCCAGAGCACTGCTCGGCGACGACGCGACCCCGCTTCGGTCGGTTGTCGAGGCCGGACCGCTCGAGGCTCTCGGCCCGTTGGTGCCTATCGGTGCCGCGATCGCCTGCGGCGGGGTTCTGCTCAACCTGATCCCCGGCGTGTCGCGCACGGTGCTCGCCATGTCGCGGCGCAGAGAGCTGCCCAAGTTTCTCTCCGTGGTCAACGCTCGCCGAGCAACGCCGCTACGGGCCGAAACGACGGTGGTCATCGCTGTGCTCGTGCTGGTCAACACCCTCGATCTCGGTTCCTCGATCGCGGTCTCTGGTGTGGCGGTGCTCGCCTACTACGCGATCACCAACGTCTCAGCGCTCGCGATGCCGAGGGAGGCGCGAATCTGGAATCCGGCTATTGCGATGGCCGGGCTGCTCGGATGCCTCGCGCTCATCGCCTCTCTCCCGTTGACTGCGATTCTCGGTGGCGGGCTCAGCCTCCTCGCCGGGGTGATCGCGCGCTACGCGGCAGTCCGGACAGCGTGATGCCCCGGCCCGAGGGCCGGGGCATCAACAGAATCAGTGCTGCGGTCAGTTCTTAGAGGCTGAGGCGACGATGGTGTACGGGAAGTAGCCCTCGACCCCGTCCGGCACGTAAATCGTCAAGGTCCAAGCCGTGATGTACTGCGACGCCGTGTAGGTGTATGTGGCGGCGTTGTTGCACTCCTGTCGATCGCCTGCGCCGTCGACATCAAGTTTCGTCTCGTCGAGTCGGGAAGGCTCAACCGTCCCATCGGTCACGCTGATGCCACCGTTCGGGCAGACGATCTGGATGACAACGCTGCCGGAACCGTTGAACCCTGAGACGAAGTCCTTAGAGACCGTGACCGTCCACTTGTCGCCGCGATCGCCAGGCACCGAGATGACCTCGTTTGAGGTTGCACTTCCAGAATTCGAATTGCCCTCCGGGTCCACCCGCAGGCGGTGCTCCGGGGAGGTCCGTCCCGCCGTTGCGTCAGCGCCGTCATCAGGTGCGACCGGGATGGTGGTGGTCGTGGTCGGAGCAGCCGTCGTGGTCGGAGCAGCCGTCGTGGTCGGAGCGGCCGTCGTGGTCGGAGCCGCGGTGGTCTCGGTCGCCGTGTCACCCTGCTGCTCGGTCTGGGTGTCGCCCCCGGTCTGACCAGTGTCTCCGGTGTCCTCCTGGGCCGTCTCGCTTCCACCGACCGATGAATCGGTGCCCGAGTCGTCGGCGGAATCGTCACTCTCGACCTCAACGCTGCCGTCGTCGTCGCTCTCCGTCGTCGACGCATCGGAATCCGTTGCAGAGGATTCCCCCTCATCAGCCTCTGCCTCGTCGAGTTGCGCCTCAAGTTCTTCGATCTGCGCCTCGAGTTCGGCGGTGTCGTCAGACCCGCACGCGGTGAACGTGAGAGCGCCAACCGCAGCCAACGCAAACATCTTCTTCATGGAATCCCTCCCTGGTTCAACGGGCTGGTGCCCTCGCGACACTCTAAACCAAACTCGGTTCAAATATGACCACCGACACTCACAACTCACGCAAACGGGCCTTTTGCACCTTTCCCAACGCGTTACGGGGAAGGGCATCAACCGAGCGAATCTCCCGTGGACGCTTATGAACCGAGAGCGTCTCGGCGACCAGATCTATGAGACGACCCGCGTCGACATCACCCACGACGAAGGCGACGATGCGCTCCCCCAGATCGGCATCAGGAACCCCGACAACAGCGACCTCGTTGACACCGGGTTGCGCGGCGATGACCGCCTCGATCTCGCCGGCCCCAACCTTGAATCCGCCGGTCTTGATCACATCAAGCGAGGTTCGCCCAACGATGCGATGAAAGCCGTCCTCGCCGATCACTGCCGAGTCGCCGGTCTGGAACCAGCCATCAGCGGTCACGCTCGTGGCGGTCGCCTCGGGTCGACCGAGATACCCACTTCCGACCGTCGAGCCTCTCACCTCCAGCGCGCCGATCGTCACATCATCCGGCTCGATAAGACCTCCATCGTCACCCCGAAGGCGTGTCTCGACACCCGCGAGCGGAAGCCCAACCGAACCCGCTCGACGCTCCCCATCGGCCCGGGTGCTGAGGGTGATGAGCGTCTCGGTCATGCCATACCGCTCGACGGGCGCCGAGCCGGTGAGTTCCCGCAGCCGCTCGAAGACGGCGACCGGAAGAGGCGCCGAACCCGACACCAGGAGACGCGCGCTCCGCAGCGCTGTAGCGCTAGCGGCGTCCGCCGCGATCCGAGACCAGACGGTCGGCACTCCGAAATAGAGGGTTCCATGCGCTGCGGCGTACGCCTCCGGCGTCGGGCGACCGGTGTGAGTCAGGCCGCAGCCGATGCGGAACGCGCCGATAACACCAAGGACGAGTCCATGCACATGGAAGAGCGGTAGGCCGTGGACGAGCCGGTCCTCAGGTGTCCACGTCCAGGCATCGCAGAGTCCGTCGAGGCAGGCAGCGATCGACGGCTCGGGGAGCAGCACCCCCTTCGGCGGTCCGGTCGTTCCCGAGGTGTACACGACAAGGCTCGCGTCGAGCGGAGCGACCCCATCATCGGGTTCGACCGCTCCCGCGTGCTCCGTGACGACGGGGAGGTCGACATCGGACCAGCCGTGCTCTCCGAGGATTGCCCGCGCCCCCGAGTCGGCGAGGATGTGAGTTCTCTCGCTCGCTCCGGAGTCATCGGCGATCGGGACCAGTGGCGCTTTCGCCCGCAGGGCCGCGACGACAGCGACGACCGTGTCGAGAGAGCCCGAGGCGCGAACCGCGACCGGCACGCCGGGCATCAGCCTGTCAGCGAGCCGGTCAGCCCGATCGATTAGTTCCGCCGGCGAGCAGGACTCCCCGGCCACGGCGATCTCGGGGCCGCCGCCTCGCTCGGCGTGCTCAAGAAGGCCGTGCAGAAGGTCCACCGGAACAGCATCGCCGACGCGAGCCACAGGCGGACCCACCGGGGTCACTTTGCCAGAACCGACGAACATGACACACAAAGTGGATGGACAAACAAAAGTCTGTGTCATATGATGGTCCCATGGCGTACGTCACCGAAACCGAAGCCGAGTCCCCAGCCGAGAGCGACTCCAACGACTCCGAGCTCGACGCGCAGTTTCTCGCGCTCATCGACGCCGACGAACGCATCGAACCCACCGACTGGATGCCCGAGCGCTACCGGTCGACGCTCATCCGCCAGATCGCCCAGCACGCTCACTCCGAGATCATCGGCATGCAGCCCGAAGGGGCTTGGCTCACCCGAGCCCCGTCACTTCGCCGCAAAGCCATCCTTACCGCCAAGGTCCAGGACGAAGCCGGCCACGGGCTCTACCTCTACGGAGCCGCCGAGACGCTCGGTATCGACCGCGCCGAACTCCTCGACCGGCTCCACACCGGCCGGCAGAAGTACTCCTCCATCTTCAATTACCCGACGCCAACCTGGGCTGATATCGGCGCCATCGGATGGCTGGTCGATGGGGCCGCCATCATGAATCAAGTTCCTCTCTGCCGTTGCTCATACGGCCCCTACGCCCGGGCGATGATCCGCATCTGCAAGGAGGAGAGCTTCCACCAGCGGCAGGGCTTCCAGATCATGATGACCCTCGCCGAGGGCTCGCCCGATCAACACCGCATGGCCCAAGAGGCCCTCAACCGGTGGTGGTGGCCGTCGATCATGATGTTTGGCCCCTCTGATGCCGCCTCGATTCACTCCTCTCAGAACATGCGTTGGGGCATCAAGCGCTTCAGCAACGACGAACTCCGCCAGCGATTCATCGACGCAACCGTTCCCCAGGCCGAACTCATCGGCCTGACCATTCCCGACCCCGACCTCAAGTGGAACGACCAGCGCGGCTCCTACGACTACGGCGAGATCGACTGGGAGGAGTTCAACCGAGTGATCGCCGGCGACGGCCCCTGCAACGCCGAACGTATGGAGCGCCGCGTCACCGCCCACGAAGAGGGCTCCTGGGTGCGCGAGGCCGCCCTCGCCCACGCCGAGAAGGAGCGCGTCCGTCGCGAAGAGGTGGCAGCGTGAGCGCCTGGCCGCTCTGGGAGGTGTTCGTGCGGGCTCGACGCGGCGTGAGCCACGTCCACGCCGGCACCGTTCACGCGCCCGACGCTGAGATCGCTCTCCAGAACGCGCGCGACCTGTTCACGCGCCGCTCCGAGGGCGTCAGCCTCTGGGTGGTCCGCTCGAGCGACATCACTGCGTCGAGCGGCGACGACCGGGCCTCGTTGTTCGAACCGGCCGAGGACAAAACCTTCCGGCATCCGAGCGACTTCGAGCTCCCCGACGCCGTGTCCCACATGTGAGCAGCGGTTAGCGACCATGCAGACTCCGCTGCTCACCTTCATCCTCCGTCACGGCGACCGGTCACTGGTGCTCGCCCAGCGCCTCCTCGAGTACATCACGAGATCACCTGAGATCGAGGAGGACATGGCGCTCTCCAACATCGCGCTCGACCTCATTGGCCAATCGAGAATCCTCTACACCTACGCCGGAGAGTTCGAGGGTCTCGGCCACGACGAGGACCACTTCGCCTTCCAGCGCGACCCGGGCCAGTTTCTGAGCCCAATTCTCGTTGAGCGCCCGAACACCGACTTCGCCCACGTCATCGTCCGTCAGTTCCTGCATGACGCCTACGCGGTGCCGCTGTGGACCCGCCTCGCGGTGAGCAGCGACACGACCCTCGCCGGCCTGGGTGCCAAGGCGTCGAAGGAGGCCGCCTATCACCTCCGCCACTCATCGGCCTGGGTCATTCGCCTCGGTGACGGCACCGAGGAAAGCCATGATCGGGCCACCAGCGCGCTCGAGGCGCTCTGGCCGTGCACCGAGGAGCTGTTCGAGATCGACGAGATCGACGCCGAGCTCTTCACCGCCGGCGTCTCACCCGATCCGACCGAACTGCGCGCTGACTGGGACCGGACCGTCAACGAGGTCCTCTCAACAGCCACCCTCGCGCGGCCCGCGCCGCCAGCTCCTGCGGTCACCGGCGGCTTGAGCGGATTGCACGAGGACGACTTCGACCGTCTCATCGACGAGATGCAAGAACTCGCTCGAGCTCACCCCGGGGTCAACTGGTGACCTCCAGCGCCGCGACGTCATCGTCGGCGGTCGAGGCGATCGTCCTGGCCGTCGAGGATCCCGAACTCCCCCACGTCACCATCGGCGACCTTGGAATGGTGCGTTCGGTCACGATCAACGACTCGGGCGACGTCGAGGTGGTGCTCACCCCCACCTACACCGGCTGCCCCGCCACCGAGCAGATCCGCGACGACGTCATGACGGCACTCACCGAGCGGGGGCACTCGGCCACCATTCAGTTCGCCATGAGCCCGCCGTGGACGACCGACTGGATCACCGATGCCGGTCGACGGAAACTGCGCGAGGCTGGCATCACACCCCCAGAACACATCGGCGCTTCAACCGTCAGCGTCACACTGCGCCAGCCCGCACCGACCTGCCCTCGTTGTGGTGGCCGTGAGTCGCGACTCGTCTCGGAGTTCGGCGGGACCGCGTGCAAGTCGAGCCACGTTTGCACTACCTGCCTCGAGCCGTTCGAGCGGTTCAAGGCGATCTAGGGGAGGACGTCCATGGAGGGCTTCACCACACTCACCGTCGCCGACGTCGAGCACGACACCGCCGACAGCGCGCTCATCACCTTTGCCGAGCGACTCCCCTTCCGCCACGGCCAACACCTCGTGCTCCGCCGGGAGATCGACGGCGAAGAAGTACGTCGCAGCTACTCGCTCTGTTCCATCGCGCCCGACGGCGCGCTCAGGATCGGGGTGAAGCGCGTCCCGGAGGGGCTGATGTCGACCTGGCTGACCGGCGAGGTACGGCCCGGCGATGAAATCGAGGCGCTCGCGCCCTCCGGAAACTTCACCCATGAACCCTCCGCCGACGCCGCGGAGCGTCACATGATGATCGCGGCGGGCAGCGGGATCACGCCGATCTTCTCCGTGATGGCGACCGTGCTCGCCACGCAGCCCGACTCCGAGGTCGATCTGCTCTACATCAACCGCGCCTCCAACTCGACCATGCTGATCGAGGACCTCGAGGATCTCCGCGACGCCCATCTCGGACGAGTTCGAATCACCTACGCGTTCACCCGGGAGGACGGAGACGCCGAACTGCTCTCCGGGCGACCCGATCAGAACCGACTCGAGCAACTCATCGACGCGGGCCTCATTCGCGCCGACGTCGACCACGCCTGGCTCTGCGGCCCCCTCGCTCTTGTCGAAGACGCCCGTTCGGTGCTGATCGATCGCGGTATGCCCTCTGATCGGGTGCATCTCGAGCTCTTCGGTACCGACGAAGCCAAGGCCAAACGCCCGACGACAGTCTCGGCTCAGTCGACGAACGTCGTGGCGACCGGCCGCGCGACCCTCCACGGACGGCAGTCGGGTTTCGAGGTGCGCGAAGGCGAGTCGATCCTCGAGGCTGTTCGCCGCGTTCGACCCGATACTCCGTTCTCCTGCCAAGCCGGTGTGTGCTCAACCTGCCAGGCGCGGCTGCTCTGCGGTGAGATCGAGATGGAAGTCAACTACGGACTCACCGAGTCCGAGATCGCCCGCGGACTCGTCCTTACCTGTCAGTCGCACCCGACCGGTGACGACGAGATCGTCGTCGACTTCGACGTCTGACCGTCGAACCCGGCACCCGCGTCAGTCGACGCTGAGGAACCGCCGCGCCTGCACTGGCGAGTGGTCGCCCTCCGGCGCCCACTCCACCAGCCGATCCCGCTCAGCCTCACCTCGTTCAGCCACCACTGAGTGAATCAATGAGGCCACTCGCCGAGCCTCGAAGCCCGACCAGTCCGCTGGCAGCAAGCCGGCGGGCAACCCGGGGTCGGCAAGCACAATCCGACGGAACTCAGCCACCACGAGCAGGCGCAGCTTGAGCGCGAGCCGGTCATCGATCGGAGGCAACTCGAGGAACGGAGTGAAGCCCGCCACGAAGGCCGCGTAGCGCTCCTCGAAAATCTCAAGGGAACTGCTGCGGCGAGCAAGCGAGCCGTCGTCGAGCACCCCGGGGACGTCCCCGAGCGCGCCACGGGTCAGGAGCACCCCACCAGGACCACCGGAGCGATCACGTACTCGCGCGATGAACTCGGCCGCCGCCTCGAGATCGACAGTCGCCGAGACGAGCACACCGGGCGCGACACTTCCGAAACCCGCCCAGCCAAGTTCGTGTCGAAGCTGAGCCCGCTCAGCCGGCGAGCCCTCATTCGGGTCCACCACCACCACGGTCCATTCCCCGTCCCAGTCGGGGGAAGCGGCGCGGTAGATCCTTCGGTCGGCCTGTCGGAACACACCGACCGACTCGCGCGAGACGCCGTAATAGGCGCGACCCGACCGTCGCTCAACAGCCAACAACCCATCGCCGACGAGGCGGCTGAGGGAGGTGCGCGCGAGCCGGTCGTTGACCCCGAAGGATTCGAGGAGAGCGCCGACCGAGCGGACCGAGACTCGGCCTGTGGTTCCGAGCAGATCGCCGAACAGGGTGACGATCAGGTTGCGTGCGCTCGGCGCCCCATCGCTCGTCGACGCATCCATGAGCCACCGGTCGGGCTCGGCCCCCGCGGGAACACCAATCGACGTGATGGAAGACGACACCTCCCCATTCTTCCGGTCTCATCGTCATTTGACACACCGCAATCCACAAGACACTTGCGTAGATAAAGAAGTCTTTATATTCTTTCTCCGTGGCCATTGACCCCGACCAGCGACCGGACTTCGACTCGAGCCTCAGCGCCCTTCGCGCGATCGCCGAGCCGACCCGGCTCCGGATCGTCGCCTTGCTCAGGCACGGAGAGTGCTCCGTCAGCGACCTCTGCGAGATCCTCGGGCAATCCCAGCCGCGCATCTCGCGCCACCTTCGACTCCTCCACGAATCCGGGGTCATCACCCGCCACCGGGAAGGCACCTGGGCGTTCCATCGGCTCGCCAACTCACCCACCCTCGCTCCACTCATCGCGGCAGCGACACCCGATCACGACGACCAGACCCTCCGCATCGATCTCGAACGACTCGGCGAAGTCCGCGTGCGACGAGCCGCCGCCGCGCACGACCACTTCGCGGCTATCGCCCCGCTCTGGGACACCGAACGATCACTCCTCGTCGAGGACGACATCATCGAGGCGCGCCTCCTCAACACGGTCGGCGAAGGACCATTCGACACCGTCGTCGATGTCGGCACAGGAACCGGGCGGATGCTCGAACTCTTCGCTGACCGCGCCAACCGACTCATTGGCCTCGACACCAACCACTCCATGCTGTCGGTCGCGCGCGCCAACCTCGACCGGGCGGGCATCCACCACGCCGAACTGCATCACGGTGACCTTCACAACCCGCCAGCGGGCATCGACGGCGGCGACCTGGTGATCGTTCATCAGGTGCTCCACCACCTCGACGACCCCGACCGATCGCTCACCCACATCTCGCGCCTGGTTCGCCCGGGAGGTCGCCTCGTCATTGTCGACCTTGCGCCGCACAACGACGAGAAGATGAGGACCCGGCACGCACACCGGCGGCTCGGTTTCAGCACCGAGCAGATCGACGGCTGGCTGGCCGATGCCGGCTGCTCCGAACCGACGGTGGACACCCTGCGCCCCGCAGCAGGCTCCACCGAACGGCTCACCGTCATGATCTGGACCGCGGAGCGCCTCACCGAGACCTCGGAGAGCCGACGATGAGCGATGACAGAGTCGGCGCACTACGCGAGGCGGCGCTCGAGCGAATCCTCGTGATCGACGGCGCCATGGGCACCGAGGTCCAGAGCCGCGGGCTCACCGAGGTCGACTTCCGAACAGGCGACCTCGACGCGCACGAAGGCCAACTCGCCGGCAACAACGACCTGCTCTCCCTCACCCGCCCGGACGTCGTGGCGGACATCCACCGCTCGTACCTCGACGCGGGCGCCGACATCATCTGCACCAACACGTTCAGCTCAACCTCGGTCGCCCAAGCCGAGTACGGCCTCGCGCACCTCGTCCGAGATCTCAACCTCGAGTCCGCTCGCATCGCGCGTCGCGTCGCCGACGAAGCGACCACTGACGGGCGTCCCCGCTTTGTCGCAGGGGCGATCGGCCCAACCAACGTCACCCTGTCGATGTCACCCCGAGTGGAGGATCCCGGCTATCGCGCGCTCGACTTCGGCGCGCTCACCGCGGCCTACAGCGAGCAGATCCTCGCGTTGATCGACGGCGGGGTCGACCTCCTGCTCATCGAGACCGTCTTCGACACACTCAACGCCAAGGCCGCCATCGTCGCTGCGCGTCGCGCGCTCGCCGGACGGGTCAACGCCCCGGGCCTCATGATCTCAGGAACCATCACCGATCGGTCCGGACGCACACTCTCGGGCCAGACGGCTCGCGCCTTCTGGCAGTCGGTGCGTCATGGCGAGCCAGTCAGCATCGGGTTGAACTGCGCTCTCGGCGGAGCCGAAATGCGACCGCACATCGCGGATCTCGCGGCCGTCGCCGACACCCTGATCTGCGCCTATCCGAACGCCGGACTGCCGAACGCTCTCGGTGGGTATGACGAGAGCCCCGAAGAGACCGCAGGCGTCCTGGGCGAGTTCGCCGGGAGCGGCCTCGTCAATATCGTCGGCGGATGCTGCGGAACGACCCCGGCACACATC
>Ga0208547_1001998_pt1 | contig 11094 bp, 10 predicted proteins | sample DEB08_DNA_5_FD_185501 | JGI IMG/M metagenome (GOLD analysis project Ga0208547, IMG submission 185501) | Aqueous microbial communities from the Delaware River and Bay under freshwater to marine salinity gradient to study organic matter... | ecosystem: Environmental > Aquatic > Marine > Coastal ... | reverse complement strand
AGGATGCTAATTGCAAAGGTGCAGACGCAGATTTATTTTTCCCTGAAAGAGGAGCCTCCACTAGAAAAGCAAAAGCTATTTGTAGAGCATGCTCAGTTCAAGAAGAGTGTCTTGAGTTCGCAGTAGAACAGTCTGAAAAATTTGGCATTTGGGGAGGCCTTTCAGAAAGAGAAAGAAGACGAATTAAAAGACAGCGTGCAGCTGAATTTGATATTAGAGATGTAGGTTAAATACCAAAACTTTCTGAATATTCGCTAAAATCTCTTTCAACACCTATTTCATCACTCTTTATTATTTCTGTGATGACGTTTTCTTCATTTGTTATGAATGTATATCTTAAAGATATGCCTGCACCATCATGAAAACATCCAAATTTTTTAGCTGCATCACCATGTGGCCAAAAATCAGATAAAATGGGAAACTCAATATTATAATGTTCAGCCCAAGCTCTATTTGTAGGACTCGCACCTACTGTTATTAGAACTGTATTTGTATCTTCTTTAATAAAAGATTCTTGATAATCTCTTAATTCACAAATTTCTTTATCGCAAACACTGCTAAATGGGAATGGCATAAAGACGAACATTGTTTTTTGACCCAAGAAGTCTTTGTCGCTGTATTTCGTTTTATCATGGTTGTATAATTCAAATTCAGGAATCTGATCTCCGATATTTAGTGACATATTTAACATCCTTTCTTAATAAATTAATATTAGCGAATTTAAATTTAAATAGGAGGTAATGAAGTTCTAGCTGCCCAAGAAATTGGATCTTCAATTTCTGAAGATGAAGGAATAAGATCGATATTTGACATTACGTCTAAGATTGAATATTCACCTTCACTTTCGATTAAATAGTTTATGAAATCTTTTGATTTCTCATCATAATTTGAGATCTTTTTTTCAAAATCGCTTATAATTTCATTTGTTCCTACAAGGTCTAAATCTGTAACTAAATCTATAACGCTTAGATCGATATAATTTAAAAAATCTTTAGTAGTGCTTTTGATTACTTGCCTATAAAAACTTAATGGCGCAAATATTGAATCAAATATTGAATCAAAATTAAAATTATTTAGTTCTGGCATATTTGAAAACATTTCTTCCGGATTTGAAAAATTTGTTGGATCTAAATCTGGTTTCATTTCACCTAAGCTTTCAATTAAGCTTTCGTTACTCTTTTGCATTTGTTCAAGAATGAATAAAAAAGGTGCATTATATTTTCCTAAAGACAGTGCAATAAATTCAAGAGCCATTAAAGCCATAGTGGCTTCTCTATCATCAACTTCAAATTTAGTAATTCTAGATTCAAAATTTAATTTGTTGATTGCTAGACTATTGCTACTTGGGAGAACAACTCCAAAATGACTTAGTCCCCAAGTGTTCTTACTTAGGAAACCAGAAATATTTCCAAGCTGCATTCCAATTAAAGATGATTGTGCACCAGCTAAATTAATGGGACTTGAGTTTGCTATATTTAAATTACTAAAATCAAAATGTTTTACAGAATCTAAAAACCAATTTCCATATTCTTTAGAATTTAGTATTTGCAAATATTCAATATCTTCATAGGGAGTATCTAAAGACTGGTTGTTTAGCTGGATTGCTCGAAAAATTTCTTCATAGTTCATCTCACTATTAGAAAGCAGAAAACTATCTTCAGCTTCTTTATTGATATGGTTATTAATTTGTGATGCTAGTTTCCAATTAACATCACCATCATCATTATTAAATAAATTGAATAATTGGGAAAAAATATCGTCAGACATCTGAAGGGCGGAGATCCAACTCAAAAACAAGCGTTATAGTTTGTGAATTTCTTAATATTTCAATTTCCACTGTATCACCAGCTCTTTTTCCTCTTAACACTGTAATTAAACCATCTAAGGTTTTCACATTAACCCCATTAATTTTTTTAATTATATCACCAGGCACTGCTCCTGCTTTTCCTATTGCAAACAATTCATTATCTGGACCATATAGTTCTTGGATTATCACTCCAGAAAATATCCTGGCTCCATCATCTGCAGTGTCAAAATGTTGTGCACCTAGAATTCCTAAAAAAGCGTGTAAGATTCGACCTTCATTGAGCAAATCATCAGCAATTCCTAGAGCTAAATTTACCGGGACTGCAAATCCTAACCCTTCTGCACCAACGTCTGCAGTTGCGATAGCTGTAGTTATACCAATTAATTCACCATTACTATTTAATAAGGCCCCTCCACTCGATCCTCTTGTTATAGGTGCATCAGTCTGTATCAAGCCAAATAAGGTAACTCCTGAATTCATAACCTCACCACCTACGTCTAGTCTTCTTTCTAGTGCAGAAATAACCCCAGTTGTTACTGTAGGAGCAGCACCTAAGGTTAATGGATGACCAATAGCAACTGCAAGATCTCCAACTTTAATAGATTCACTGTTACCCATTGATATTGGGACTAAATTTGAGGCTGAGATTTTTAACAATCCAATATCAGTTAACCTATCAGAACCAATAATCTCACTTTCATACATCCTTCCATCTTCAAAGATAACTCTTGCTTTAGTTGAGTTATCAATAACATGGTGGTTAGTCATAATTAAACCGTCGCCAGAAATAACAACTCCCGAGCCTCCACCGTTAGGCAGAAATTCTCCACTTTCTGACAAATTTCCAACTTGAACTTGCACAATTGTTTTTGTAGCTAATTCAGCTATAGAAACGATTTCTGTAGAGTCAACTCTTGGCATTACCAACTCTTTTTCAGTAACAGTTTCTGTTATTGTTATTGGTTCTGGAATTATAATTTCTTCCTCCTCGAATAATCCGAAAAGAGATAAAAACGATAAAACTATTCCACTTGAAATTATTGATGCTCCGAAAACAATATTTATACTGCTTTTCTTTTTGTCAGATTTTTTTTCAATCAAATCTGAAATATATTGTTCCTGTTCGAATAGCTCTTGTTGAGAAAAATTTTCTTCATTCATATGTCTCATAATAAATAAGCAATAATTGTAACTAACATTTGTAAGCAATATTTTTACAAGGTTTCATGTTATATTTATTAAATTTCGTATAGCTTGAAAAAATTATCTCGATTACTTAAAGTTATTAGATAAATGTTATCTGTTCAAAACCTTGAGGTTGTTTATCAGGATGTAATCCTAGTACTTAGAGGAATATCTTTTGAAATCCCAAAAGGGAAAATAGTAGCCTTGCTTGGAAGTAATGGTTCTGGGAAAACAACGGTCATTAGATCTATTACTGGACTATTAGATGTTCAAAATGGAGATATAACAAAAGGAAACATAAGTGTAGATGGTGATGATATTACCAATTTAAATCCATCAAAAATTGTTGAAAAAGGAATTGCTCAAGTTATGGAGGGGAGAAGAATTTTCTCCGAACTTTCTGTACTAGAGAATCTTCGTCTTGGCGGCCACACTAATAGTGCTAATATTCAGAATAATATTGATAGAGTTCTCGAAATGTTTCCAGTTTTAAAAGATCGACAAAAAGGCGAAGCAGGGTATCTTTCTGGTGGTGAGCAGCAAATGTTAGCCATTGGTAGAGCATTAATGTCTGAACCAGAATATTTACTTTTAGATGAACCAAGTTTAGGGTTAGCTCCAAAATTAGTTGATCAAATTGCTGAATTGATAATAGAAATTAACAAGCAAGGCATGACAGTTCTTTTAGTTGAGCAAAATGCAAATATGGCATTGAACATATCTGATCACGGATACATTATGGAAACCGGAAATATAGTGATGGATAATGAAAGTAAGAAACTTCTTGATGACGAGGATGTAAGAGAATTTTACTTAGGATTAAATGCAGAGGGTACAAAGCGTAAATCATTTAGAGATGTTAAACATTACAAAAGAAAAAAGAGATGGCTTTCATGAGTAGTGTCTTAAGCTTTAGAGATGTAACTTTGAAATTTGGAGGAATCACTGCTTTAAATTCAATAAATTTCGATGTAAATCCTGGTGAGTTGTATGCAATTATTGGTCCTAATGGAGCTGGTAAGACTTCTATATTCAATTGTATAAGTGGTATTTATAGACCAACAGAGGGAGAAGTAACATTTGCTTCACATAATATATCAGAACTTAGACCAGATGAAGTTGCAAATCTTGGAATTGCGAGAACATTTCAAAATATTGAACTTTTTGAAAATATGACTGTAATTGATAATATTCTGTTTGGCGCACATAGACAGTTAAACTATGGACCAATTGCAAGTCTTTTCTATACAAAAAAAGTAAGAAATAAAGAACAAGAAGCAAGGATAATCGCAGAAGATATCATAGACTTTTTAGAAATTGAGCAATATCGATATTCTTATATACTATCTCTTCCATATGGAGTTCAAAAAAGAGTTGAGCTTGGAAGAGCTTTAGCTATGAATCCCGAAGTGGTTCTGCTTGATGAACCAGCTGCTGGAATGAATAGCGAAGAAACTGAGGACATAGCAAGGTTTATAATTGATTTACATGAGGAAAGAAAAAAAACAATAATTCTCGTTGATCATGACATGAATATGGTTATGGATATTGCTGAAAGAGTTATGGTTTTAAATTTTGGCGAAAAACTTGCTGAGGGTACCCCAAAAGAAATTGTTTCTAATGAGAAAGTTATAGAAGCTTATTTAGGAGGGAAGTAGACATGGCACTGACAATGAAGGAAATATATGATGTGATTAAAATTGATGGAGGCAAGACACCGTCAGAAAAAGTCATGGAAATATCTAAGAATTTTCCTGAAAAGATTGCAATGAGGTACAAAAAGTTTGGAATATGGGAAGAGACAACTTATGAAGCATTTTGGTTGAAATCTCAATATGTGGCGATGGCCTTAAGATTTTTTGGTGTTTCAAAAGGTGAAGCGGCAGCTATACATTCAGAAAATAGGCCAGAGTGGTTTTTTGCAGATATAGGAATCCAGGCTATTGGAGCTGTTAGTGTTGGATTGTATCCAACCAATCCTGCTCCTGAAGTACAATACCTCCTTTCCCATTCCGAAAGTAAGGTGCTTTTTGCAGAAGACCAGGAGCAAGTTGATAAAGCTCTTCAAGTAATAGATTCACTACCAAATTTGGAGAAAATTGTTTATTTTGAAACAAAAGGTATGTATAGCTATGATCATCCAAAATTAATGCCATTTAGTGAATTTTTAGAAATTGGAAAAAGTGAATATGAATCTTTTAATGATTTTGTAGAACAAGAAGTTCTAAAACTGGATGATGATGATATAGCAATGATGATTTATACTTCTGGAACTACTGGACCTCCAAAGGGCTCTATGATTTCTCATGGAAATATGAGATGGGTAGCTACACAAATACCTAATTTCCCAATTGCTGATAGATTAGATGAAAAAGACCCACAATTTCTGTCGTATTTACCTCTCTGCCATGTCTTTGGTAGGTTAATTGATGAACTAATTGGTATACATGTTATGGCTACCATCAATTTTGCTGAATCAATTGACACAGTGCAGTCAGATCTTACTGAAATTCAACCTACAGTTTTTCCTGCAGTGCCAAGAATTTTAGAAAAAATGTATTCTGGTGCCATAGTGCGAATGAAAGATGCATCACTATTGAAAAAAAGCTTATTTAAATTTTCAATGATCTTAGGAAATTATGCTGTTGATAGAAAGCTTTATAAAAACTTTGATGACGTTTTAGCAAAAGCTCTGCTGTCAGTAGGATACTTACTTTCATTCAGATCAATGAGAAAAAAATTAGGATTATTAAATGCTCAATCAGCAGTTTCAGGAGCGGCACCTATAGCACCTGAAGTTTTAAAATTTTTTATGGCTTTAGGTGTTCCTCTTTTTGAAGCATACGGTATGACCGAGAATTGCGCTTATGCAACTACCAATAGTGCTGAAAAAATTAAATTAGGAACTGTTGGCGTTCCTAATGTTGGAGTTGAGCTAAAGCTAGCTGATGATGGAGAAATTCTTATTAGAAGTGGAGGTATCTTTAAAGGGTACTATAAAGATGAAGAAGCAACCAATAGAACTATTGATCAAGATGGTTGGCTTTACACAGGAGATGTTGGTGTATATGAAGATGAATTTATCAAAATAGTAGACAGAAAAAAAGATATTATTATTACAAGTGGTGGAAAAAATGTTTCACCATCTGAAATCGAAAATAAAATTAAAGTATCCCCCTTTATAAGAGAAGCCCTCGTAATTGGAGATAGAAGAAAATTTTTGTCGGCATTGATTGGGATAGAGTTTGATACAGTATCTAATTGGGCATTAAGAAAAAATATACCCCATACAACTTACAGAGATCTATCAGAAAAGGATGAAGTTAAAGATTTAATTTGGAGAGAAATAACAAAAGCAAATGATGAAACATCTTCATTGGAAGTAAGAAAATTCAGAATGATACCTAAAGAATTAGATCATGAAGAAGGAGAGCTAACTGCTACTCAAAAAGTAAAAAGAAACGTTTTACTTGATCAATTTAATGAGTTAATAGAGGAGATGTATACTTGACAATATTTTTCCAAGCTACTGTTGAGGGACTTTCACTTGCTGCTATTTATTCACTAGTAGCACTTGGATTTGTTTTAATTTATAAATCGATGGATGTACTTAGCTTCGCACAACCAGCATTAGCAGTAGTTGGTGCTGGGTTGATTAGTTCTTTAGCAGTAGACAGGGGTATACCATTTTGGATATCATTGTTAATAGGAGTTTCACTAACTGGATTATTAGGTTTAATTATTGAGAGAACTTTTTTACGTCCTATGGTTGGAGAGCCTGTATTTTCAGTAGCTATTTTGACAATTGGTATTGATGTATTATTAAGAACAACTTTAGACAATTGGATAGGATTAAATCCTCGATACATGGGTGATCCATTTCCATCATTTGGAAAATTTGGATCAACAACTATAGGCGATGTTACAATCAAATATCTTGAAATTGCTGCTTTAGGAACTGCAATTTTTATTATTATTGCCTTGAATATTTTCTTTAAAAGATCAAAATACGGAGTTGCTATGAGAGCTACAGCATTTGATCAAGAAGCTGCTTTAGCTCAAGGTATTAATGTCGGAAGAATTTTTGGATTAGTGTGGTTTATTGCTGGACTTCTTGCAGCGTTTGCAGGGTTTTTTATTACTGGTGGTTTTAATACTTTATCTCAAACAAGCTTTGTTGTAGCTTTAAGAGCCTTACCCGCTGTAGTTATCGGTGGTTTAGACTCTATTCCTGGTGCTGTTGTTGGTTCAATAATTATTGGTTTAACTCAAGGTTATGTTGCTTATTATCAATATGATTTTGAAACATTTACAGGGTTAACTTTGGGTAATGGATTTTCATTACTTGCACCGTACATAATAATGTTCGTTATTTTAGTACTTAAACCAGATGGGTTATTTGGAACAAAAGAAGTTGAGAGAGTATGAGAAAAAGGCCAAATTTATATACAAATTATTCAAAAGAAAATGCTATATTCTCAAATAGTACTCAGAAATTTTGGTTTATTGTTTTAACATTTTTAGCTGTTTCGCTTTGTTTCATTGCCACAGATTATTGGATTTTATTGATATCTAGATCTTTAACTTTTGCTATAGGAGCATGGGGTATAAACATTGTTTCAGGTTTGGCAGGCCAAATAACTCTCGCACACGGGTCATTTATTGGAATTGGGGTATATACAGCAGCAGTTCTTGGTGGTAGTGCATCTTCTAGTGTCATCGGACTAGATTTAGATATGATAGTTTGGTTACCTGCAGCAGGCATTGTTGCTGCGTTAATCAGCTTAATCCTTGCGCCTATAGCAGTAAGATTAAAAGGTTTAAATCTAGCTTTAGTAACGTTAGCTTTCTTATTTATCTGTTCGCATATATTTTCAAATTTTATATCAATTACTGGTGGAGCTGGAATTGGTCGAAAGGTTGCAAAACTTGTTTTGTTTGGTGTAAATCTTGAAGATGGTTTATTATTAGGGAATTTTTTACTTGAAAAAAGTCAAATCCAATATTTACTTTGTCTTTTTTTATGTATTTTTATGGGATTTGGATTTAAAAACATTGTTAGATCAAGAGCTGGTAGAGCATACGCTGCTATAAGAGATGGGGATATTGCTGCCGAGGCTCTTGGAGTAAATTTATTTAGATATAAAGCTAGTGCATTTGCTTTAGCAAGTTTCTATGCAGGAGTTGGTGGGGCTATGGCTTCAACAATTTCAGGGGGTGTTGAGCCGGGTCTTTTTAATCTACTATTTTCTATTTTAGCTGTTGCAATAATAGTTATTGGCGGTGCAGGAACTGTATTAGGACCATTATTTGGAGCTTTTTTCTACATAATGTTTCCTGGTTTAATACAGTATGTTTTAAAGTTAACGGAATTAACAGAATCAGCCTTACCTCTTAATTTAGGACAAATCGAAGCAATGGTTTTTGGTCTTTGTATTATTTTATTTTTGATATTCGAGCCAAGAGGTCTATGGGGGATTTGGTTTAGGTTACGTAATTATTTTAAAGCTTGGCCTTTTTCCTACTAGAGTATAAAAAATCTAGTAATCTTTAACTATTAGTACTAATAAATTTAAGGGGGAGAAATGAAATCATTGCGTAAGCAAGGAATCATTCTATTTACTATTCTTGCCCTTGTTTTAGTAGCCTGTGGTGGTGATGCAGTTGAAGAAGAGGTAGTAGAAGAAACAACACCTAAAGTTGTTGAAACTCTAGACTCACCTGCAGTGACAACCGCACAATCTGTTAAAACAGGAGTAGGAGTTACTTCAGATCCTTGTCCAGAAGCTGTTGGAGCATTTCCAACAGGTGCAGACCCAACAAAAGGTTGTATTTACCTTGGGCTCATAAACGACTATACAGGTCCTTATGGAGCATTAGGTCCAGCACTTGAACTAGGACAAAGGGCATTTTGGCTGTGGGCAAACACAGCTGGTGGAGTTGGAGACTATAGTGTTACCATCGCTGAAGGTGGAGACGCACAATATAATCCTGCAAAACATTTAGAGGTTTACAATTCTATGAGAAATGATGTCGCAGCATTAGCTATGTCTCTAGGTACACCACAAACTTTATTTATTCTCGATGAATTAGATAAAGATGACATGATTGCCGCTCCTATGAGCTGGTATTCAGGTTATGGATTTAAAAATGTTGACAAAGGATTAATTGTTGAGTTTGGATCTTCATACTGTGCACAAGGCATGAATGCACTCGATTGGGCAATTGCTAGCCTACCTGTTGATATCAAAACTATTGGAATTATCGGTAATGCAGGTGACTATGGTGGTGACTGGGCTAAAGGTGTTGAAGCTGCTGCAGAAGCAAACGGAGTAACAGTTGCATGGAGTTACTTACCTCCAGCTACTGAATTCGATGTTGCACAAGCAGTTGGTTTGATGGTTACGCAACCAGTTGATGCTTATTTCCCAGCTTTGGGACCTACAGCAATGGCACAAGTTGCTGGTGGTGCTTTCCAGCAAGGTTTAACACCTATTGCTATGATGGCAGCTCCTTCATTTAATGACAGTTTCGTTAGAGAAGGATTTGCTTTAGCACCATTATTTACATCTGGAACAATGTATGTAACAGCTTTCACACAACCTTATGAAGCTGATACACCAGGTCACGCAGCAATGAGAGCTACTTTTGATGCTGTTGGACAAGCAACAGGTAACTTATTCGTGACTGCTGGTTGGACATCACAGTATCACTTAAGAGATGTTCTTTTAGCTGCTATTAAAGGTGGAGATTTGACAAGAGCAGGTATTAGGAGAGCAGCAGCTAACGTAGACGTTAGTTCTGATCAAATGATGCCTATAAAAAATCTCGGTCGTGATGGAGGTCAAACAGAAACATATGTTGGAGTTCCTACAGCGGATAATTTGAGTGGTATTAACACACTTGCTTGGCCATATACAGGGCCAACTGCAGCAGCCCGTGATTGGACTGCTGGTCCATGTAGTTAATATTTAACTATTTCGATATAAAGAGCCGGTATATTACCGGCTCTTTAATTTTTTATAAATCTAAAATCTTTTTATGTACAATTTGTCAAAAACAAACAAAAAATTATTAATTATTTTTTTAGTTGTATTTATAACACTTTCATCTTTAGCGCTTATTAAGACAGATTATTATTTTATGTCTCCAGGTCCTCCTTATCAGTGGGAAATAAATTATGTGGATATTAATACTTTTGATTTTGAAGGTAATTTATTTCAACTTACAGTCAGAAGAGATGAAGCAAATGCACTTATTTATGTTTGGTCTCTGCTGAACGATTCATATGATTTATACCCCAGGGAAGTTATTTTGCCAGATGGTGTTACACCAAAAGAATTAAGTGAAATAAGTATACAGAATATGAGAGCTTCAGAAAATGTTGCTATTGCAGTTGCTTTAAAAAATTTAGGGTATGAAATTGATACAAAAGGCGACGGTGTTTTAGTAGTTGGTTTACTTGATAATTCTCCTGTTAAAGACAAATTAAAAAAAAGTGATTTATTGAACTCAATTAATAATATTGAGATATTTTCAGCAACAGAATTTATATCTACTTTAAGAACTTACTCCATAGGAGAAACAGTTTCTATAGGTCTATTAAGAGAAGTAGATGGAGTCAAAGAACAAATGTATATTGAAACAACACTAATAGAGCATGTTGAATACGAAGGAGAGCCTATGGTAGGCTTCCTAGCTACAACTGTAAATGAAAGGTTTGACTTTCCCTTTGAAATAGATATCAAAACTGGCAATGTGGGTGGACCATCAGCTGGTTTAATGATGGCGTTAAATGTTTATAACAATTTAATTCCAGAAGATATAACAAATTCTATGATTGTTGCTGGAACAGGGACCATTGAAATAGATGGATCAGTAGGACCTGTTGGTGGAATAAAACAAAAGATTATTGCAGCAAAAAGAGCAGGTGCAGAACTTATTCTTGTGCCGGTTGCTAATTTTGAAGAGGCTACACAATTCGAAACAGATAAAACAGCTATAGTTGCTGTTGATTCTTTCGATGAAGCATTATCAGTTATTTCGCAGTATAGTTCACGTTAAAGACGGGAGATAAATAATATATAACCATGGTCAATATA
>Ga0208547_1001990_pt1 | contig 11114 bp, 12 predicted proteins | sample DEB08_DNA_5_FD_185501 | JGI IMG/M metagenome (GOLD analysis project Ga0208547, IMG submission 185501) | Aqueous microbial communities from the Delaware River and Bay under freshwater to marine salinity gradient to study organic matter... | ecosystem: Environmental > Aquatic > Marine > Coastal ... | reverse complement strand
CCAACGAGCGCACAACAGGAGCAAGACGAAGAACTAATGGATTGGGAGTTGGAGAAGTACGTAGAAGAGAACTACCCGAACTTCCAGAAACTAAAGAGGTCGAGCCTGAAATCCTAAGAATGGCAACCGAAGCAGAAGACGAGATTCCTGAACCAGACTTGTCTACTCCTGAAGGTGTTCAAGAAAAGATTGCTCAGATAGAGGAAGAGATTAAAACAGAGTTAGATTTTTCTGATGCAGTTAGAGCAATCAAGGAAGATCCGTTCAATCGTGGAATGGTTAGAACAAAACTACTCGATGAATTCAGAACTCTCAAGGCTGTAGACATTGACGAGGTTTTCAACTTCTTGGATCAAAGATTAGAGTTTGCGAGAAACAAAGATTCAACTATAAACCCTGCTGATATTATCAATGAATCTCTTGATGAACTTGCAGAAGGAATCAGAACTACTGCACTAATCAAAAAGCGTGGAGAATTATTCAATCTCAAGTACAGGCTTGAAGGTAAAAACAGAATAGACCAATACCCAATTGAAGATATTTATGAAGCCTTTGTTTCACTTCTGACAGGAAGCTACAAGAAAGACTTAGAAGGCAATAATGTCTTTGGTGGAATGGTTAGCGTTAAATCATCACAAAGAAGTGAGTCAGGCAGGATTTTAGGAAGTCTCGTTACATATCTTCGCAAGAATGAACTGATGGACTTGTTTGATGACAAGACAATATCCAAAGATTTGTTCAGTGTAATGTGGAGAAGGGCCAACGGCTTAGAAGTTCAGCCAGGAGAATTTTCCGATGAACTAATTATGATCGCCGACAAGGTTGCAGAACTTCAAGAGTTTTCAAGAACAAGAGCAAATGAAAAAGGCGCATGGATAAACAAGTTAGATGGTCGTGTTGTTGGTCAGACTTATGACATGGATAGAGTTCGAAAGAACATTGAAGCGTTTAGAGCATTGCTCCTTGAAGGCTGGGACTTTGAAAGGTCTTTTGACAGGCAATTAAACCCCGAAGAGATTAGCGACATTGTAGATCAGACAGTCAGAAATATTGCTTCAGGTATCCACCACAAAGACGCTGACGCAATGCCAGCTCTTTTTGTTTTGCCTGGTGTTGGAAAGAAACTATCGCACTCAAGAAAGATTCACTGGAAGAGCGAAGAATTTGCTTACAAGGCTATGAGTGAATACGGGATAGCAGACAACGTACAGCAAGCTATCTTCGGTGAACTTGATAGAATGGGGCGAAGCATTGGAACTATGTCCATCCTTGGGCCTTCTCATAGACATAATCTTGCAATGATGGCGAAGCAAAAGAGGATTGAACTAGCCAATGAAAGCCCAGTGATTTATGGCAAAACAATCGACAGCCTTTCACCTATTGAAAGAGCAGAGGGGAGGGTATTTCAGATTCTTAACTTCTTAGATGGAACTGACAATATCCCAGTGGACCATGTTGTTGCTCAAGCTGGATCGATCATTAGAAACCTTACAACCCTTTCTAGCTTTGGCTCTGTTGTTCTTTCACAGCTAGGTGATATTCCAGTAGCTGCTAGTGAAGCACGTTCAAGCTTTGGGATGAACTTTGTGCAGTCTTATTGGACGGGTATCAGTGGAATCCTCAATATGTTTCGAGGCGGAAAGATGAGAGAGATTGCAGAAGACTTAGGTATAGTCTCTGAGGCTCTGACTGGTAGAGTTTTGGCGAAATATGAAGCCGACGAGCCTGGGGTTATGACCAAGGCAATGAACACTTATTTTAAATACAACCTTATGCAGAACTGGACGGATGCTCAAAGGGTTGCATATGGATTGGCTTTTACTCGTGAGTTTGCAAGGCAGTCTGGAAAGAGATTTGACCAACTTGATTCTAACTTTAAAAACCTTTTGAAAGAGTATGGAATTGATTCTGCTGATTGGGACATTGCAAGACAAAAGGGAATTGAATCTACTGAAATGGGTGACATGCTTTCAGTGACTAAACTTGAAGCAGAAGCTTTTGAAGTGGGTGAAAAATTCCGAGAAGTTTTACTTGATAGAGTTTACACCGCTGCAATTGAGCCAGACGCAAGAACACGATCAAAGTTTTTAGCTGGTAGGCGTGGTGATTGGGGTAGAGAATTGACGGCTTCATTGATGCAGTTCAAGACCTATTCAAGCGCAATCTTCAATCAAGTGTACAGAAGAAACCTAGACAGGGGGCAGCGTGGCTTGATGGTTGAAACTTTCGCACTTGCTAGTTTGTTTGGCGTTGCTTCTTACCAACTCAAAGAAATCTCAAAAGGAAAAGAGCCTGTGGATATGGAAAAGTTCCCTGGAAAGGTTCTACTTGCTGGAGCTGTCAAAGGTGGAGGGCTTGGAATATTCGGTGATTTTATCTTTGGGGAGTACAACCGTTTTGGTGGTGGTTTCGCTTCAACAATAGCAGGGCCATCAATCGGAAAGATAGGATCAGGTGTTGAACTGTTTCAAAAGGCTAGAGCAGGGGAAGCAGATGCAGCCGACTTTCTTAGATTCTCTTTAGGTTCTAGCGCATTCATTGGAGCAGGTATAGGCTCTGCCTTTGGCGGTGCGAAGGGTGCAACTGCTGGAGCGTTATCCGCTGCTATGATGAACCTTATGTATGTTCGTCCAGTTCTTAATCATTTAGCAGTACATAAGCTACAAGACATGGCAAGCCCTGGATATTTTGAAAGAATCAGAAACAGGATGATGAAGGAAAAAGGGCAAGATTGGTTAGTCGATCCATTATACTTTTATCGGTGATTTTATGTATCATTTGGGTACTTAAAAAGAGGAAGAAAAAAATGACAGTATCAAACAGCACATACAGAGTCAGTTACAACGGAAACGGAAGCACTACAAGCTTTTCAATCCCGTTTTACTTCATTAGTAACTCAGACATTCTTGTCTCAAAGTTGGATACAAATGTAAATCCAAATGTTGAGACTACCTTAATTCTTGGTACTGACTATAATCTTTCCGGGGCTGGAGACTTATCTGGTGGAACTTTAAATACAATTGGAACTTTGGTCAGTGGCGAGAAAATAACAATTGAAAGGAATGCAGAGTACACACAGTCTACCGATTATGAACCTTTCGGAAGATTCCCTGCTGAAACTTTGGAACAGAACTTGGACAAATTAACGATGGAGATCCAACAGGTAAAAGCCTTAACCGATAGAGCTTTACTTTTTGATAGAACAACAAGCTTCCTTAATTCTGAAATTGAAGAACCGTCTTCAGGTTCGTATTTGAAATGGGATGCTAACGGAAACATCATTAACGGTAGCACTTCAGCAGAAGTTTCCGAGAACTACACAGCACCGTACACTGGGGCAACGTCAAGAACATTCACACAAAAACTATCTGACTTTGTTTGTCCTAGAGATTTTGGTGCTGTTGGAGATGGGACAACTGATGACACAACAGCAATGCAAAATTGCTTTAACTCTGGCAGGGACATTTACATTCATGACGATGATGTTTATTTAATCACTTCTAAAATTTCTATCACTTCTGGGAATCGTGTGATTTTTGGAAAGGGTCAAATTAAGGTAGCAACAACAAATCCTCTTACAATGTTTGAGATTGTTGGTGTTAGTGGGGTAACTATTCGTGATGTCCGATTTGCTTTTACAGGATCGAACTTATGGGACAATTCGGATGGCGTTTCAAATTACAGAAACAACTACGCAATTGTTATGCTCAATGCTGACACAACATACACGCCATGCAACTATCTAACGATAGATAATTGTGAATTTTCGGAGTGTTTGCCAATATTCACATTTCCACACGCAGACCTAGCCCAATCAGATTACACTACTGCGAGACAGCACAAGAATGTAAAGATAATCAACAATAGTGTGGATGCTAGTATCGCTACTGATTTAGCTGCATTCAGTCTTCAGTACACTTCAAAATCTATAATGCAGGGTAACACTCTTACAGCTTCTTCTAATGCTTGTTCTGGACTTCGCTGGGCCGGTGGGTCTGCTTCGAGCTACACAGATTTTAATGCTGAAGATATTGTTGTTTGTGACAATGTTTTTGATACTGAAGGATGGGGGGTGTTCTTTGCTTGCACTGACAATGTTGTTGTTGACAGCAACATATTTAAAAACAACCAGAATGAGTCAATTGATTTTGAAGGTTGTTACAGATCGAAAGCCAGCAATAATACTTGTTTAAATGTTCGTTGGGCTTTCGCATGTTTTTATCAACATTTTGATTTAGAGTTTTCTGATAACTACGTTGAACTAAGTTCAGCATCAAGTTATATGTACAATCAAGGCTCCATCCAGGGAACCATTAGTGACTACAACAGACTTGTTTTTAGAAACAACACGGTCTTATGTCCTACTACAGCAAAGCCTAGATTGCAGTTAGGATATGCCAGAGATCTAATAATTGAAGGCAATACTTTGGAGAATGTGTTTGTTGTTCTATCTGGATTTGTTGAAAAGCAAATTATCAAAGACAATAACTTTACATTCACTAGAGTAGATGCGACTTTAAATTACTTGATTAGACCATCCTACTACTGGTCAACTATTACCGCTGATGCAGGTCGACTGGTATTTGAAAACAATGTTATTGAGTCTCCCACCAGTTTAGATGCTGGGAACTCATGTATTGAATTCTTTTGTGATGTAACAGTACCTAGCAAATCCTATATCAGGTACAATACTTTTAGAAATCTGATTGGAACTACTGGACTTCGCTTTAATTCAAGTAACTACAGTTATTCAAACGTAAATACTAGAGTGGTCTTTACTTATAATACGTTCGAAGATTTTGACCAATACACGTACGCTCAAGCTGCTGGCCCTGCTGCTAATCAAAGCTTGTTGTACGGCGGTAATGTTGATCAAGATGGGCTTGACTATGTTGGTGATCCAGCAGGGTCAAAATGGCCGAGTACACATGGTTGTGCAATTGGATCATGGACAACCCAAAGAGCACCAGCAACAGGCTTAGCTTCTGGATGGATAAATAACTCTGCTGCTGGAAATAAGAGTTTTATACCTGGCCCAACAATTCCTTAAACGATAATCAATTGCTATAATTTAACGGGAGGAAAAATGAGAATTTTAATTTTAATGGGAATGCTTACATTCAATTCATTTTGCTCTGACATTGTCAAAGTAAGTGTGCCAAAAATGCTTTTGCAATCAGGTGCGGTATTTACAAGTCTTTCAAATTCTGGCTTGACCACAAATTTTCTTGATTGTGGACGTTCAGACATGGAAGTTTTTTCTGTGCGTTTAAGCTTCACAGCATCTGGAAAAGTAGCCTTATGTCCGGCTGATGCTGCTGGAGAATGCACAAGTGCAGGTAGCACAGCAGAATCAAGCGCAATCAGTTTAAACTCTGGTGATGTTGTTTTTCTGGGATACTCTCCATCTTTGATGAGTTATGCTTCATCTGAAGTGACCACCTTCACGAAGTTTGATGGAAGTTTTATTGCCAATCGCTGGTGTGCTCGTAAGGACTTTTTGAAATGAGATTGATATTATCCTTAATTTATTTCACAAGCCTTTTTAATTCGTGGTCACTTGAAATCATTCGAGATACAATTCCTGCAAACGGGGACTCAACAATCACAGGGAGTCTTTCTGTGACTGAGGATTTCACAGCAGACAATGCATCAATCACAGGTAGTCTTTCTGTGACTGAAAATTTTATAGTAGACAATGGAACTTTCTTTGTTGATGCATCCACAAACCGTGTCGGCATTGGATTGACTTCCTTGAGTAATGCGCTTCATGTTCAAAAAAATCAAGCAACTCCAACTGCGATTCGTGTGCAAAACGGTCTTGCAAATTCAGCTTCACAAGCTGCCTTATATGTGAACGCAAACGGCAATAACTTTTCTTTGATCAACTACCCTGACGCAGATGTTTCAAATGCGAATCTGACTAGATTTTATTCCTCCGCTTCAGGTGGAAAATTCATATTTTCACCAGACAATACAGATACTTTAACTGTAGATGGTGGGGCAATTGGAGTAGGTGACACTACACCAAGTTATCCAATCGAAGCAGGAACAGGTCCTGTTGCTGGGAATGGTGCTTATGTGAACACTTCGGACAAGCGACTGAAAAAGAATGAAGAATCTCTCACTAATGCTTGTGCAATTGTGGATCAGCTAACTCCTTTGTTCTATGATTGGAAAAGTGTGGTACCATCAAGCTATAGTACATGGGCAAACGGTTTTCAATTTTATGACGAAGACGGTAATTTGCAAGACGGAGAGAACCAGGTCAATAAACAAAAGCATGGACTAAAAGACGTTGGTTTTTTTGCTCAAGATGTAGAGTCTGTGTTTCCTCAAGCTGTATCCACAACATCCAAAGGCCGATACAACTTAGCATATGAAAAGTTTATTCCTCTCCTTGTCGCTTGCATTCAAGAAATGAGGCAACAGTGAGATGTTGCCTTCATTGAAGGGTAAACTGTATGGCTAAAATGGAATTTGAGTTCAAGCCTGATGAGTTGATGCTGAAAGTAAACGACAACAGCAACAAGCTTGAGCATTTGCAATCTCTCATTGCACAGCATATGGATTTCAGTGCAAAGACAAAAATTGAGATGAAAGAATCAATTCTTGAAATTAAGTCAGACTTGAAAGACTTGAATCGTAAAGTTGATTCAGAAGTAAAAATCAGACAAGACTTTATGAATCAATCTAAGGGCGCACTTTGGGTATCAGGCAAGTTCTGGATACTTCTTACAGCTTTTGGTGGAACAATTGCAACGGCATGGGCAAAGATTACGGGGAAACTATGAAATTATTCAAAAGACTAGCCAAGGCAATCGGAAAGACAGCAAAAAGAGTAGGAAAGAACGCTCCAGGTTTACTTATTGAATCATTGAATCTCGGATCTGGTGGAACTGTTGGACTTGTTGCATCTGCTTTGGGTTTGGGTGGAGTCAAAGACATTCCAACCATTGAGAAGCATATCCTTGATGATCCAGAGAAAAGCCTTGATGCTCTCATTGAGATAGAGCAAACCAAGAGAAGTGAACTTGAAGCAATTATCGAAGATCGAAAGAATGCAAGAGAGTTAGCCCAGACTTATGCAAGCTCTCATGATTGGACGTTGAGACATTTCTTGCCATTCCTCAGCACAGTGATTCTCCTTCTCTTTGCTTGGATGTTTTTTGAGATTCGTGATCCACTTCCAAACGGTCAACAAAGATCTGAAGCTGTCTTGATGCTTATTGGTGCAATGATTCAAGCAGTCGCTCAGATGATTGCATTCTGGTTCGGTCAGGCCGACAAAGATAGGAACCACCGCATGGAAAGAGAGAAGAATGAATCCTAAAATCTGGGAAGAGATTTTCAAGAACGAGGGCGGACTCTATTTCAGAGATGGCCTTCACACAAAATACGGCATTGCATTTGAGCATAACGTGAATTATCTTTCCCCTTTCGGGATCACTGAACCTGAGCAAATCAAAGACTTGAAGCCTGAAGAAGCTAAAGAGATTTACAAAGTGAAGTACCTGCCAAAATCTAAAGCAGACAAGCTACCTGATAACTTGGCTTATACTCACCTGGATTTCTTTATAAACAAGTGGACTCAGGCAAACAAGACATTGCAGGAATTATGCAATGATTTATTATCAACGAATCTTGAAATAGATGGTGTTCTTGGTCCGAAGTCCATGAGTGCAATTACTATCATGACAAGCGGATACCAGGACGAAATTATAGCCGACTTGTACAACTTCAAACGTGTTCAGTTCTATCACGAGATCTGCCAAAAAAAGCGCAAGACTTTTGGCTATGATAAGAACTTTGTACTTGATTTGTACGCAAGTTGGCTACGACGATGCAGGAGACTTGCTTAAATTCTTTTTAGAAAGTTCTCGATTGAATGAAGCGCAACTAGTTGAGCAATGCTCTTGCTTTGCCCATTGACAAGGTTCAATTCTCACTTTCTTTCCGTTTCTTGTGGTAATCGGCCAAGGAAACTCAAGCCCACAGTATTTGCACCGCTTCTTATCAGGAAGCCCTTGATTCTTGGATCTTCCTTTTGCACTACATTGTTTTGAGCAGTAAGCCTGGTTCTTGTAGGGAATCTTTACCCCACAGCCAAGGGCGAGACAAACTTTCTCTGATGTTTGGCTTCTCTCTGTGCTCTCAAGTCCTGCGATGACTTCTGAGCGTTTTTCTTTTAAAGTCTTGCTCAGATGCTTCTTAAACTTTTTAACTTCCTCAATCAGCTTTATTTCCATCTCTCGTGCCAGAGACAAATTAGCCTTGGGATTTTTGAACGGCTCCCAAGACTGATGCACGCATCCTCCCAAGATAGTTTTCTGATAGATGAATTGCATCCTCTCTGGATCAAAGTTGAGTCCTTTGATTCGGGCAAACTCTTGCATATCTGAATAGCTCCATAGCCCAGCATCGCAGTAGTGCTGAACCATTGTTCTTAAACTCTTGCAGTCACTAAGTAAATCTTGCAGTTTTCTTATGCTCATTTCTTTACCTCAAAGATCTCAAGGCATCGTTTGCACTCTGCTTGAGTGCCGTAATTGTAGTAATTGTGAATTCCATAGCCACAGGACGGGCATCTTGGGCGTTTTGGTTTTGGTTTTTTATTGCTAGTCACACTCATATCAAAACCTCCAAAGCCTTAATAAACCCCTCAGCTTTCAATCTATCCTCATACTCGCTTGAATCTGCTAGTTCTTCATATTCAGAGAGAAGTCTCTTTGCTATTGATTCGCTGAACGCATCTTCTAAATCATAAAACTCGTCTGATCCACACTCACAACGAGCGGCCCACTCCGCTGGATCATCTCTGGTCTGTCTTGAAGCTTCCCAAGCTTCGCCTGTTGTAATCTTTTCGCAATCGTCACATAGGACGATTATTTCTGTTGTGCTTCTTCTCATTTCTACTCTCCTAATCCTTCAGTTAACTCTTCAATGCAGTTTTCACATATCGTTATGTCATCATCGATGACACATACAATGAATTGATCCGTTCCGCAATGTACGCAGTAAATCATTCCTTAAAACCAACCTCTTTGCAGTATTCTTTGAACGTGCATTTGTTGAATATCCAGCGACGATTTACCCACCTCTGGAAGTGCTTTGTTCTTTCAAAGTCTTTTTCTGTTTCGTAACTTTCTCGCTCCATCATTCGCATGACAAAAATGTCACATCCTCTGGAGCGCAAGTATTCAACTCTTTCTAAATCTTCTTCTGGAGAAGTATCGAAGCCAATCAGTACAAAGAACTGCATCTTGTATGCTTTGATTCCAGCATCGAGGCACAGGTCTATCCCTCGCTCGATAAGCTTCTTGTCCTTGTATTTGTCCCAGGCAAAAGTAACTTGTTTATACTTAAAGCTGACATTCCAAAAATCTGCTTTTGCTAAATACTCCGCTTGCTTTGGCTTCAGGATGCGGATATTCAAGCCTTGCTGAAAACAGACTTGAATTTTCTTCTCTATGATTTCCTGGATTGTCTCTTCCCACCGTGGCCCACCGAAAAAATCATTGTCCAGTAGGATCAGCCTTTTCGATGGCTTAACCATGATTTCAGAAACAGAATTGAACCCTATCGGGCGACCTTCCTTTTTTGGCACTACGCAGAAGTCGCACTTAAAGCGACACCCCTTCATACTGAAGCCTAAATTCGGCTCAAACTTTGGGTACAGCGCATTCCAGGCTTCCTTTTGGATCAAGGTCTTTTCAATCTCTTCAGGTAGTTTTCCGTATGGATCAACTCCAGTTCCGCCCAAGATTGCGTCTTTTGGATACCAGCCAGGGAAATTTGAGAAGTTGAAAATCTTACTGGCGTATATCTTGCCGTAGCTCTTGCGTGCAAAAGGCACATACATTTGCACAGAGTCACCTTGATTCAAATGATACTGTGCAATCTGAAGAAGTGCCAGGTTTGGCATCTTCCCGTCTATTTGTAGTAATCCTACTTTCATAATTTCCTAAAATAAAAACCCCCCGACAAGTTGAACACCGCTAAGGATTGCCAGGGGGCTGGCTCTTTCGAGCAATTTATTAAATTTTGTTGGTCGCGGTGTTCAGTCGCTTGTTTTATTAAAGCATGGTTATTCTATGGTTTCAAGTTCCACTTCCCAACGGCAGGAAAGATTGTCTTCGTATCGCTTCACAATGTGAATATCGAATACCTGTCGATCATCTTTCCAGAATTGCATTTTAGTCATGCAATCAAGCAGGTTTTTCAAGAGGTTGTCTGTATCAGGTAGTTTAGTGTGGGCAATCAATCCAAGCTCCATCAAAGCCCGTTTCTTCTTACTTGTAGACTTAGGGATAGGCATATAGCAGATCACCTTGAGCTTCACGCCACACTCAATCGGTTGAGCTGGTACATGCTCTTTTAAGTAGAACATGATAAACTCTTCTTCGGATCTCTGTTCTTTGCTCTTGTATGCTTTTGCAAAGCCTCCTCTTGTGGAGAATCGGCTCCTGGCTTGTGGTTTTGGTACTAGGGGAATGGTTATTTTCATTTCTTTCCTTGCATTTAAAAAGCCCCCACCAGAATTGTGAAGCGCAACATCCGTATAGATGAACTGGCAGAGGCTTTGGTTATTATAACTTATTTGCGATTCCTCTTACGATTAAAAGAATCATGATACAGACTAGGATTACCTGATAGTGTTCGAGACTTAGGTTTTTCAACTTCTTCATCGTCAAAATCCTTTAGGCTGGCAATCATTATCAGGTTGCCCTGGAATTTCCTGATCTCTCCTTCGCTGTTTATTTCCATTAGCATATTCTTTTTCGATCCTTTCCCACATCGGGAGTGTTAAAAACTTCTGCTCATCTTCGTGGTACTTGAAAATTGTACCGCCGAATTCATCACGTATAGTCCATCCGTGGTATGGTTCTTTTATTGTCACAATCCTGCCTCCTCTAAAATCCAAGGCTTTATTTTATCAAGAGATGCGCTTGATTCCTTCAAAGGCCAGTGATTTTCTTTTATGCTGTGGATCACTTGTGGAAGTGTTTCGCTCAATAGAATCTCACCTCTGTTCACAAGTCTTGCAGGTAGCACTTGATAGAAGACATTGACTGGTGACTTCTTAGTGACTGCCAAGAAGATGAAAGCCTTTG
>Ga0208547_1001986_pt1 | contig 11116 bp, 15 predicted proteins | sample DEB08_DNA_5_FD_185501 | JGI IMG/M metagenome (GOLD analysis project Ga0208547, IMG submission 185501) | Aqueous microbial communities from the Delaware River and Bay under freshwater to marine salinity gradient to study organic matter... | ecosystem: Environmental > Aquatic > Marine > Coastal ... | reverse complement strand
TATCAGTGTTGGGATCAGCAACATCAGTATCAAAATCAGCTTTGCTAGCATAGGTTTTACCTGTTCTTTTGTTTTTTACTTCTTCTACTGCTTTCGCAGGAATAACTGGTACTTCTTCACCATTTATAATTACTGTTTTTGGTTTTTCTGTCATTATCTTCCTTGCCTGTTATACTTTTTATAACATCTTTTTTTATGTTTGTTAAGACTCTTGGTGTGACGTCTAGGACGTTTTCTAGGTTTTGGTCTAGGTTCAAAATGTAAGAATTTTTGTTTAGCCATTTTCCTCTGATCTGTTCATTTCTAAAATAGAAATTACTGCAGATACTCCTGTTGTAGTATTACATTCCATTTTAAGAATGTCACTTTCTTCTAATATAATAGGTCCTTTGGCAACATTACATATTGTTGGTCCTGTAATACTAGCATATGCAATTTGGTAAGTTGATGATGCTGAGTTATCAGTCACACTTGTTTTATGTATTTTAGACCCTGATTCATTTGTAACTTGAATGTTTTGGATTATAGCTCTTGAATCAGCTGGACATGAGTATACCGATACTACTGAAGTAGTTGTTGGATCATAGAATGCGTTTTTATAAAAGTTAGCCATTAATATCCATCCTGTACTAATAATAAATCAAATGAAGCAGAAGAAGAAGAGGTAGAACTTGCCTTTCCAGAAACATAAATATCTGACTTATGAGGTATTACATTGATTGCATTAAAGATAACAGTTGTCTGTCCACCTCTAACATTTAAAAATTGTTTTGTTTGAAACCCTGCATTAGCAACACTATTATCTCGTTGTATAAATTTAAAATCCATTTCTTGATCTTTACCTGATGATATATTCATTGATAATAAATAACCAGTATAACCTGCAGGTATGGTATATAAGCACATTAAAGTTTGACCATTACCTGGAGATACAGTTGCAGCAACATCAACGCCACCTGTATAAGTAGCTGTAATTGTACCTTCATTATTTCCAAAAGACCCTGCTGTTACTATAGACATTCTATAAACTCGTAAAAATTGTTGTGTTGTAGTAACTGTGTTTGTACCATCTAAATCAACAGTTTCTTCTACAAAAGCATAAGAAGAATCAAGTCCTTGTATTCTTAAAGTTCTTCCAGCTGTTCCTACTACATCATCGTTAGCATTATCACTGACTACATCAAGAGTAGCTTGAGCTGTTTGCCAAGGATAGTTATTTCCTGTTTCCCAAATAGTTTCAAAAGAACCTGAACCAATACTAGAATTGTATCCAAATTTATTAACCATAGAGTAACCAGGAACTTTACCTTGCTGTACGGCTAAATAAAATGGAATGTCATCAACTGTACTTCCACCTGTTATTGGATTAACATTATTACAACTCATCTTTGCATAAACCAAGTAAACCTTTGAGTTTTCTCGTCCTCTTCTTTTTGGTAATTAGTGTTTAATTGATTCTGTAAACTTTCTAAGGCTAAGTTTATCTGTCTAAAAGATTCAGGGTTAAACTCTCGTGGTGGTTCAGGTAAAAATACTTGTACTTTAGCCATTAGTTTCTACTTCCTCCAATATAACCGCCTATTACGCCTATCAAACCCGTAACGGACATCTTCATTAGTGTAATTACACTCTCATCTACTGGTCTATTTTCTTCGAGGGCTACAATGTAATCTCCGACAATAATGGTAGCTAATAAAATTAGAACACCAGTTGTAATTAATAAAATTACAATATCTTTAAAATTTTTTATCATTATCTTCTACCATCTGGTTGTATGTCAAATCTAAACTGACCAAATCTCCAACTTTCATCTGTTCCATCATTTTCAATTTTAACTGCAGCAAGTCTTGCTCTTGCTCTAGTATCCACTTTATCTGTAGATGATGTAACTGTAAATGGCCCAAGTGGTGAGCCTACTTGAATATTTGCTGGATAATCCCTAAGCTCTAGCGTTACTTTTGCATTCCCGTTTAGATATTTAAAATCAGGTATAAATCTTCTTACTTTAATAAAATACTCTCCGTCACCTTGAGCGTCTAAATCGAAGTCTCCTGATTTAATATATGCAGGAATAGCATTGATTGTACCATCAGCTAATACTTCATTAGTGCCAATTTCATGGTTAAATACTCTTGCTGCTCCATTAGACACTCCTTGAATGGTTGGTGTAGTTGGTGCAAGATTTGCAGAAAACTCAGTTGCGATCGGATCCCCAAAGACATGAGCATCTTCGTAAGTAGTTCTAGCTAATGTGCCAGTAGTCCAAGTTTGTTCTGCATAATTATAAGTAACTAGTCTATTTACATAATTTGAGTTTGCTGTTGCATAAAACCAATATATTTCTGAATATAAACTATTATGTGATCCAAAAGTAAGTTCAGATCCATTTGAAAAATTAAAACCTGGTGCACCATCATTTGTTTGAAATACAAAGTCTTCTACAAGTGAACCTAGCGATTTAACTGTACCATCGAATACAAAAAATCCACCTGAATCTGACATCCAAAATACAGCACCGTTTGCATAAACAATTGAATGTTGACCAATGCATCCACAATTAGATCCGACTTGTCTAATACTAAATGTAAATGGTGGACCTACGAACTGCATTAAATAAGCAGATGTGTCAGTAAGTATTAATATGTAATCTTTTGCTTTTGCAGCACCTACAATTTTAGTGCCACTATCAATTCTAAAGGATCCTGCAGTGTTGGTTGATGTTGCTGTGTAATCCGTTAAAGATTCTTGATCCGAGAACCTTATAAACATTTTATCTTGTGTAGTTGGTGATCCAATTGTTGTTTCAGTTCCTAGTACAATTAAATGCCTGTCTCTGTCTGATACCATACTCATTACTGATTTTGTAGGAGCTCCTGATATTAAGGTTGCTCTTGTTGCTACACCACTATTTGGATCCCAAGAAAAAGTTTGACCATTCTTAATAGTTGCAATTAATAGTTCACCATAATTATCTAATGACCATGATCCAGGATCTAAAACTGCTTGTGAAGTTGCTCTTGGTGTTCCCCAAGTTGATCCACCCCATAGTGCTGTACCCCAACCAAAACCAAATGCTTGTAGTAAAGGACCTACTTTGTAATAAGGTTTAGTATCCAAAGTTCCATCGTTTGTTGCTCCTGTACCTGTTTCAGCTGTTGGCATTGTAATTGTAAAGGTAGTTGTGGTAGGAGCTAACTGCACTTCAAATAATACGTCATCAAAGTCTGTTGCTGTATAATCTGTTTGTCCTGCAGTAAACGATCCTGCGTTTTCAAAAGTTAAGATGTCACCTGGTTCGAGGCCGTGAGCCGTGGGACATGTGATTTCAACCGTAGTTGAACCATTTGTAGTAGTAATATCGCAACCCGACTGTGCTAGTGAAGTATCAAATGGTGTGATGTCATAATAGTCATCTCCATCATATACGTATAAAATTTTGTTTGTACCAAAAGCTATGTATCTTCGTCCATCTAAGTCAGCCCAGCTATGTGAATCTCTTGCAGCTCCGACAAGTCTTTTGTCCATGATCTCTTGCCAACCACCAACCTTTTCAGGCATACCATATCTAAATCTAACAAAATCACCATCAACCCATTGGTTTTCAGCCCCTGAGTCTGATGCTTGTTTATTAAATCCTGGTGCAAACTGTACTTTTGTTAGTGGCATGGCAGTATTATACACTAATACCTTATATCTATAAAGATTAGTCTTTATTTAGAAATTAGTATATTCCAATCTAATTTATCTACTAAATCTTGTAAAAACACTTTTTTTAGCTTATTTTCTTCTAAATATTTATGAAGTTCATTAACATCTACAATGATCCATTGATCTTTGAAATCAAAAACCATTTTATCAGCTTTTGTTTTGAAAGAACCACCCTTAATATTATTTTTTAAAGGTCTTAAATCAAATTTAAAAACTTGATTGGATTTATCTTTAATAATACCTTCTACATCCCAAAGTTCTTTAACTTTAGTTTTATTATTGGGTTTATTTATATTTGAAAGATTGTCTAAAAAAGACACTTGTTATTATGCTGGATCCCAAGTTAATGTTTCTGCATTCCAAGTAAATAAATTTGCTGGAAGATTGTTATCATATGCTCTCCACTCTTGAGCTTCTTCTTTCCAAAAAATATTATATGCAACATCTGCTCCATTATCTTGATAAGAAACAATACTTGGATATGGAACAGGTGGTCTCCACTCGCCTGCAGTATCTAATGTCCAAGATGCAAATGGTTGTCTATTTACAAACCAATCTTTTTCATAATCGTAAGTTCCACCTATTTGCGCATAGTTAGTTCTAAATCCACGATTGTAAGAAGTTTGTTTCCAAGTACCTCCTTGAAAAAAATTAGCACACCAGTTTTCTCCATCAACGTGTTTATCGTTTTCACCTAATGGTCCATCAGATGTATGAACACTGTTACCTACTTTAATAACTTGTATCACTGTCCATCTATTTACACCTTCAACGAAAGGATCAGGTCTTTGTTCTATTCTTGCAAATGTCGCCATAGTAGCCTAATTTTATATTTGTTTTAATATGTTGTCAAGTCTGTTAATTGGGTATGAGGGTGCTTTAAAACCTTCTAAAAAGAATAATAATGTAAGTCTTTCCTTTTTAGGGTGAGCATACATATTTTGCATAGCATGGTATTCATTACCATTATACATAATCATAGTATTATATATATTTTTAAATTCATGTGTTTTAATAAACCTACTGTGATTTAATTTCATTGTTTTTTCATATTTTTTTATATCAATAATATTGTGTCTATAAAATTTTTTCTTTATAGCAACATGTTCTATTGCATTAACATTTTTAACTACAGGTTTATACAAAGCAGTACCTGATTCAGAAAATGCATCTTTAGTTAAATAAACCATGCCTGCTAACAATGCTTCATCTCTATGAATCCATCCTTTATTTCTCACATCATCAAATGATTTTGAATAAGGTGTGTTTTTGTGAAAGCATATGTATAAATTTTTCCATGACACTGGATCTTTATTATAATCATAAAAAGGTGAAAAAATAGCATGAGCCATTTTATTAAAAAATTCAGGGTCAATATGATTTAAAGATCGTGTCCTAACTCCAGGATATCTTCCATCAGCATCTTGTTCATATTTTAATGTTTTAGCATATTTAACTATTTTATTAGGATCTGGAAAAAAATTATTTACAGATAGTATTGGAAAAAGATTTGTCATTTTTTATATTCTGCAGGTAAACCTAAAAAAGGTCTTGTATCATATTCTAATGCTTGTTCATTATTAATATTGTAATGTAAAAATACTTGTGAACACATATCTCCTTCAAATTCTTCTCTCCAATGTTCTAATTCACAACCTGAATAAATTAGCATATCCCCTTGATTTAAATTAATCTGTACACCTTGTTGCCCAGTTTTACCTGTTGGATCAATGTATATTGACCAAGGATCTCCACCTAAATTAATAGTTGTAGAAACTGCACAACTATTTCTATCCATGTGTCTTTCTAAAACATCTCCTTTTTTATAAACTCTAAAATACGAATATGTTTCAATTAAATTTAAACCAGTAACTTTTTCTATTTTTTCTTTTAATGTAGCTAATAAAACTTCCATTGCAATGTCTGCATAATGTGAATAAGTGTTAGGTACTTGCTCATCATTTAATGTTCCGTACCATTTGGTGTAAGGTGATAAATATCTATCATCGACTAATTTTTTGTGAACATTTTTTTTAAGTATGGAATAATTAAATAAAAAATTAGCTAATTCTTTTGATACTGCTTTTCTTAAAACTCCATATTTATTTCTTTTAAATTTCATTTCTATAATGTCTTATCCATTCTTTGTGTGTTACAGTATTAGTTAAATCTTCTTTAACATCTTTTAAATTATTTCTTATTTGCTTTGTAATCATATTATATTGTTTTTTTACTTTCTCAATATTTAATAATCCTAGACCATGCATGACTATTATATAATTTCTATCTGCAAATAAACGATAATTAGATTCACCCATGAAGTCGTCTTGAATTGGAAGTCTATTTTTAAATACATCTAATTTATATTTTAATGAGTCTGGTAATTTATTTTCTTTCCAAAATTCACCTTTGTTTTTTGTTATATAATGCAAAGCAATAAAATCTCTTATATTATTCATTACACTATGAACTTGTTTATTTACAAACTCTGATGTTTTTTGATCATAACCATGTAAATGATGAGCTAATAAATAAGCTTGTTGAATAGATGTTCCTATTGATGTAGCTTCTAAAGGTTCTACAAAGTTAGCACTTAAACCAACAGCATAACAATTTTTAATCCATACTTTTTCTAAATGACCTGGTTCAAATTTTATTTCTTTTCTAATATCAATTTTTTTATTTAACTTTTTTTCTACTTCCTGATGAGCTTTATCCTTATTGATTACATTACTATCATAAATATATCCATTACCATGTCTCCCCCATACAGGTATATTAAACATCCACCCTGCTTTCATAGCAGTAGCTGTTGTATACATATTATAATCTTTTGTATCCTCTGTTGGAAAAACAATTGCTGAATTTACTTTTAAATATTCTTTAAATGATATCCATCTATTTTCAAAACAACCTATTAATAATTTTCTAAAACCAGTGCAATCAATGTAAAAATTTGATTTATATTTTTTTCTACCTTTAATATAATCAATGCCATTTTTATTTAATCTAATTTCTTTAATTGTATCTTCAGTTACTTGTATGTTTCTTTCAATACATTTTTCTTTTAAAAAATCATTTAATTTAAAAGTGTCAAAATGAAATTGATAGGTTAATAATTTAGTATTTAAAGGTAATCTACTTTTTACAAAATACTGAGATGTAAATTGATTTACTGTTTTACCTTCAGATATCCATTTTAAATAATCAATATTTTCTTGACCCATTCTATTTAAATTATTCACTACACTGTGAAGATAATCTTTTTTACCCCAACCTTTAAACATAATACCTGATTTTAAAGTGCAATTACATTTTCTAATTACCTCAAAATAATCTATCCCACACCAACCTAAAAAATCATACCAGTGTTCGGTGCTCCCTTCTCCAACTCCAATAATACCTATTTCTTTAGATCCAATAATTTCTATATCAATATTTTCAGCATATTTTCTTTTTAAAATTAAAGCAGTTATTAAACCAGCGGTTCCTGTTCCTACTATTGTAACTTTCATATTAATATAATTTAACCAAGTTGTTATGATTATTATGCATTCTTAAATCAAAAGCTATTGTTATTCTTTTTTCTTTTTCATTATGAGTATTAGTATAATGAGGTATAGTGTTTTCAAACATTGTTAATAAACCTATTTTATTTTTACTTTCATACACAACTGGATTATTAATTTGATTTACAGGATTAACATAAAAAGTTGATGTATTATTACAAGCAACTACAAAGTGACCACCTAAATATATTTTAGGACTTGTACCATGTAAATGCATTTTTATATGCTCACCTTTCTCCATACAATTAAACCAACAGTTTGCAAAAAGATGCTTTGGTTTTTTAAAACCTCTTATCTTTAAAAAATAATTATGTAATTTAATTATATAATTTTTTAATAAATTTATTTCTTTGTTTTTCCAATTAAAAACATTGTAGATAGGAAATCTAGATGTTGTACTATTTTTTAATCCTGTGTAACCGTCATCTACTTCTGGTAATTTTTTAATTTCTTTTTCTTTTTTTAATAAAAAACTTTTTAGATTTTTTATATTAATATCATTAATCATTTTTTCACAAATTAAATAATCCCATTCAGGAGCAAATGGTGTTTCCCTTTTTGGACTTTTAAAGTTTATTGTCTTTACTTCCTTCATTTTTAAATTTTGGAATAGCTTGTACATTCCAGTGTATAAATCTGAAAGGTTCTATACCCATATCTACTGTATATAAGTGTGGCATGTAAGAAGGAAAAAACATCATCCTTCCAGGATTAGGTTTATAAAAAACTTCATGTCTTGCATAAGTTATTTTTGTTGGATCTTTTTCAGGTAATAAATTCATTAAGCTACCTGGTCTAGGATCTTGAAACATAGGACCAGAAGTTTTTTCACTTCCTTTTAAAAATAAAAAACCAGATATGTGTCCATTCCAATGTGTGTGTAAAAGGTGATGTCCTCCTCCATCTTTTGCAAATTCTTGAACCCACATTTCGGTCATTGCTACTGTATAATTTTCTAAATTAAATCCCATTTCATTTAATAGATTTTGTGAAGTTGCTATAATATAACTTACTAAATCTTTTAATTTTGGATCGGATAAAATATTATTAGAATGATATACTGTATTTTTATCAGTATTTATTTTCCATTTTTTGTTTCTTTCTTGAATACCTTTAGAAAAAAATTTCTTTGCATTTTTAATATGCTTGTCACATATTTTATCTATGGATTTAATTAATTTAGGCTCGTCAGCAAACCATATTGGACACGGAAATAAATCTTCTCTAATTAATTGTTTTGGATAATTCATAATTATTCGTTTTATGTATTTAATATATTATTTAAAAGTAACAATCAAGACTACTCTATATCCTTTTTTAGGAAAAAATAAAGCATGTTTTACATTATTAAAACAAATTCCCTTATATTTTTCAGGTTTAATTTTTATAATTTTATTTTTTACTTTTAATAAAGTAGCTGAATTAGGATCTGCATTATTTAAATATACAATTAATTGTTTGTGTTCAAAATCATGATCTTTATGCCAACCACATTTTTCTTTATTATTTACAACATTAAAATTAATTGCAGCTCGTAATATTTCAGAATATTTTATATTATTTTTTTCACAAAAATTATTTAATATTTCAATAGCATCTTCTGCTAATTTTGAATTATAAAAAGGTACATTATTATTTTTTCTATCCTCATATCTATTAATTAAAACGTGTGAAAAAACAAAATCTGATTTAACACCTGTCCCTGTATTATCGTAAAAATAAAAAGGGATTTCTTTACTATGTAAAATATCATCTATAAATTTTTTATTTTTTATTGATAAAAAATTTTTACTTTCTATTATTTCCATTATTTAAATGAAGGACCATTATACCAAACAACTAAGCTGTACCTTTTCCCTTTTGTTACAGGAGTTACTCTATGCCATACAAAACTTGGAAAAAGAACAACCGAACCTTTGTTTCTAAAATTTTCTGAAGTTATTATTTTTTGTTCTTCATTAGGATTACTATCTGGATGAAATTGTAAATCTCCACCTTCATATTCATTTGAATCGGATAAACATAGTGTAAGTGATATTTTTCTATTTGTATTTTTTTCTTTAGGTTCTGTAAACATGTCTATATGCCAATCATAATATTGATTGTTTTCGTAAATTGTAAACTGACAAGCTTCAGCAGAATTTACATCAAAATTCCATTTAGCTTTTTTATTAGCTGCTTTTAAATAATATTGTAATTCTCTGTAAATCCATTTTTCATCTCTTAACCAAATAATATTAGATCTTCTTGCTTTACTTCCCTCATCAAGGAAGACTTTAGCTCTGTTTTTTCTTTTTGATTTTGCAAATTTTATGATGTCGTCACAAAATTTAAGTGAAAGAGATTTATTCCAAGTCCAATAAAGATTTTGTACTTCCATAATTTCTATGGAACATATATATCACTATACGAAAGAAAGACAACCAGTTACATTAAATGTAACAATTGTATCTGATCCTACAGTTGTAATGGTATTACAACCAGGAGATACTGCCATTTTTCCAGGTTTACAAGAAGATGGAAATCTTAATACTACAACTCCAGAACCGCCGTTTCCAGCTCCGCATGGGCCACCTCCGCCGCCTCCGCCGCCGCCAGTATTTGCAGTTCCTTTTCTCTCTGCGTTTGTTGGGCCATTGGTTGATTTTCCTCTTCCTCCACAACCACGTCCGCCTGCAGATCCGCCACATCCGTGGTGAGCTCCGCCACCTCCACCGCAACCATAATTTACAGTAGTGCCTGTTATAGAAGATGGAAATCCATTACCTCCACAACCTCCATTACCACCTGGAGGACTAGAGTTTGTTCCTTGTTGACAACGACCTCCGCCGCCAGCTCCAGAAAATCCGTTTACACCATTACCACCTGGAGATCCTAATGGTCCCCCAGTACCACCTGTTGCAGGGCCTTGACCTGCGTGTAAGCAACCTGCTCCTCCGCCAGAACCTTGAGGAGATGGAGCTCCGCCAGCATGACGATAACCGCCACCGCCACCGCCAACTAAAGTTATTGCAACTGGAGTACATGCAAAAGCAGTAGTACTTCCACCGGTTCCGCCTACAGCATTTTCAAATCCACCAGGATTATTACCTCCTGCACCAATAGTAAATGTATAAGGTCCGCAATCTGTGTTTCTAGTTATTGAAGGAGAACAAAGTGAAAAGCATACAGCACCTCCGCCACCACCCCCTGGGCCATGTCCTTCTGCAGATCCAGCACCGCCAGCAGCTATAATATAATCAAATGTAATACATCTAGGCGGACATCCACCAGCTGTTTGTCCAAAAGCTTTCGCTGATCCTGCTCCGAATGCTCCTAATATTGGCATCTTTCTATAATCCTCCTAATTATGCAAACTGTGTTTGAGAAGCTAACACTGTAAATGTAGCATCTGCAGTCTTTATAACAGTATAAGTGTATACGTCAAGTGAGCTAGCATTACCACCAGTTGGTGCTGAACCACCTTGCCATTCTGGAGTTACACTTGCTCCATCAACTTGTACAGCTGAATTGTAGTATGCAGTTCCACCTTGAGATACAATATGTGCTACTGTTATAGATTCTCCAGTATCCATAATTGAATTTAATGTGTTAGAACCATCACCTCTAAGATTTAATGTCCAGTTTCCTGAAGCATCTGTAGTAAAGTTCCATACAGCTTGAGTTAAAACATCGTAGTTAACTGTGCCTGTAGCAGCAGTCGCTTCTGAAGTAACTTTTTCAGCTAATTGTTGAATCTTACCACCACCATTAAAAGTGACTCTTCCAATACCTTTAGGTGTTAAATTTAAATCTACGTTTGTATCTCCACCTGTTGCTGATAATTCAGGAGCATTTCC
>Ga0208547_1001983_pt1 | contig 11131 bp, 8 predicted proteins | sample DEB08_DNA_5_FD_185501 | JGI IMG/M metagenome (GOLD analysis project Ga0208547, IMG submission 185501) | Aqueous microbial communities from the Delaware River and Bay under freshwater to marine salinity gradient to study organic matter... | ecosystem: Environmental > Aquatic > Marine > Coastal ... | reverse complement strand
GCCAATGAATCGGATAATGCTCGAAGCGTAGCCAATACAGATGTATCCGCGGTCAATTCGCTTCCTGTTGTGCCATCGCCCGTAATGGTAACGCCATCCGATAGTACCGAACTAATTATACTGGATGTAGCTGCTAAAGTATCTCCTCCCAAAATCAAAACCGTATCAGCTCCGTAGCTGATAAATAAATCCCTTGAGTAAACCATTCCCGAATCGGTTGGAGAAGAAATCAGAACCGAACCCTTAACCGTGTCCTTTGTAATCTGATTCAGTTTAATTCTGGGCGATTGTGCAAAGGTCGAAACCGATGCGAATAGACTTAATATGATTAATATCTGTTTCATTTTATTTTACGTTTAATTCGTTTTATTTCCTTTTGCAGTTCCTCAATCATTTCCTGTTGCTCTTGGATTGCTTTGGTTAGGGTTGCGATTATGGCATCATCCTTAATACCTAACTTGCCATTTGAAGGTATGGTATATGTCGCTTCCGGAATTACCTTCTGTAAGTTTTGGGCATTAAATCCAACCTCGTTTTGAGAACCTTTACTTTTTTTATCCTTCCAATTAAATTTAATGGTTTCTAAATCCATTACCTTTTTTAATCCGTATTTGTTAGGTAGAATATTTGTTTTTAATGTGGTGTCGGATGTAGCAGCTTGTAGAACACCATTTGCATCTGCGCCAACGTCAGACACACCAGTTAAATCCAAAATCTGTATTGAACCGTCTGACTTTACTGTAAAATCAATTGAATTATTAATTACTAAACTTATAGTTCCAGTACTCTCGTGATTATGTATTATGAAATCGTCAGGATAACCACTTACATAAGATAAATCTGTGCCATCTGTAGATGTATTACCTGTAGTTGCATTATAAAAAGAAATTTTTGGTAAGTTGCTTACATTTATATTAGCGTAGGCTTCTAAAGTATTTGCCGTATTAGATCCACTTATAATACTATTGGCTGCATTGTTATTAATAGTCGTTTCGGTAAAACTAACTAAACTACCATCGTCATACAAATCGCCAGTAAAATTAATATCTCCGGTTACGTCTAAGGTATAATCCGGAGTACCACCACCAACCGCCATTCTATCCGCAGACGCATCCACCCACATAAAAGGCAAGTAATTTGCCGAACCTACTCCAAAATCGTAATTACCTTGCGTATTATTAAAAGTAACCGTACCGCCATCTTGTACGATTGTTCCTGATTGAGTAAGGTTTCCATTTAAATCGGTTTTACCATTAATTACGGCTTGATAAGTACTTGCAGCCGGATTTAATTGAAAAACAGTTGAGTAAGAATCATAACTATCTATAAATCTATATAATGGAAATGATGAATTAGACATATAAGCATAAAAATCCATACCGGTTTCTCCCGTAGCTGCATATCTATCAATATAAGGAGAATAACCTACACTTGTATGATTAAAATCCGAACCTATATAAATTCTATCAAATACTAATAAATCATCTGTAAAATAACCATCCCCAGTAACGTGCAAAGGATAATCCGGATCCGTATTTCCAATACCAACATTTCCGCTATTGTAATATATTTCTCCGGGAGTTGCTCCTTCCGACCACAATCCACCTCCACCACCAGCTGCGTTAATAGCCGTTCTTAATGCAGTTAAACTATCGGATAGAAAATCAACGTTTGAAATTATATGGTTGTGTGAATCGTCAACTACGGTTGCGGTTATGGATGCGTTTGCAGAACCATCAAAGGATGCTCCTCCAGTTACATCAGATGTCAAAGAAATAACCCGAGATGTTTGAAGTTTAGTTGCCGTTGATGAATTGCCACTTAATGTAGCTGTAATTGTTCCGGCACTAAAATTGCCACTTGCATTTCTAAATACTATAGTATTGGCAGTATTATTAGTAGTTGCGTTTGATGTTACTGTAAATGTTGACCCTTCTCCTGTTGCACTACCACTAATTCCATTTCCACTTGTAGTTGCCGTTGCTACATAATTACCATCCGTTTGCGTTCCTAAAGTCAAAGGTAACCTCGGAATATCTCCCCTAATTGCCGATGCCGTATCCGCTAATTGTGCAGTTGTAACATCTCCGCCCGCAGCTGGAAAGTCTGCTCTGATTGCTGATGCCGTATCTTGAAGCTCCGTCCTCGATGAGTAATTGACCAAAGAATCTCCAATCTGAATAGGAATACTTAACCTTATATTATTTGACGTATCCGCCAACTCCGTTCTCGATGCGTAATTGACTAAAGAATCTCCTATCTGAATTGGAATTGTATTCCTAATCGCTAATGCCGTATCGCCTAACTCTGTTCTATTAGGATACAAATATAAACTATCCCCTAATTCTATTCGTGAAACGTAATTAAGTAATGAATCGGAAATATAAGTAGGTATGTCTAATCTTATATTATTTGCAGTATCCGCTAACTCCGTTCTTGATGCGTAATTAGTAAGCGAATCTCCTATCTGAATTGGAATACTTAACCTTATATTATTTGCCGTATCCGCTAATTCCGTTCTATTAGGATACAAATATAAACTATCCGCCAACTCGGTTCTCGATGCGTAATTGGTAAGGGAATCTGAAACTAATACAGAAGCTGTATCCTTAATGGCAGTATATAAATTGATTCTTGTAACATTGCTATCCACATCTCCAATGAATATTCTATCTGGATTTAAATTAGGTGCAGTAACTGGATCGCCCAAATTAATGATTCCGCTACCATTGTTTTTGTTTCCTTTTATGACCGTACCGAGTCTTTGGATGATTACATTTTCCCCTTTCGGTATTTCATCAGTATAACCACCGCCAACAGCTACATACACTTCCGCACCTTCATCAAGTCCTGTAGTAGGCACATTTGTAATATGACCTTTAATTAGTAACTTCCCCCAATCTCGAGCAGGTAAAACATCTTCTGCAATTCCAATTACTGGCATTTTATTCGGATCACTTGCATCCGCAACATCTACAGACCAGTAATCTCTACCTTGACCGCCAACGGCATAAACCGGAGTGCCTTTTGGAATATCAACAAATGAATTATTAAAAACCGTATCTTCTATTGCAAGTGATTCAATGTAATATTGGTTAAGGTCAGAATCAAATTCTATGGTAATTCCAAGTCCAGCTAAAAATGTAGGAAATGATAAATCGGTCTTGACCGCAATCGTATCTCCATTAAAAATCAATGCCGTATCTGGACTAAACCTTAATTTTAACAAATTGGAAAAAACTAAATTAGAATCCGAATCAGTTACAATGAACTGCCCAGAATCCTGACCTTGAACGAGTTGATATAATTCGAATCGCGGATAATTCTGTGACGCTGCAATAAATGGCACTAAAAGAAGAAAAAAGATTTTTATATTACCCATACTACTGTAAATTTCTCTCCACTTCTTGGAGTAAATAATAAATTAATAGTTCCATCTAACTCACTATAAGAATCTACAAAATCATTACTAATAAATTGTCCGTTTCTGTATATCATTATTTTGGATAATTCATTTGGTAACTTACTTTCATTCTGAGTGACTTGTAAAACATTAGTAGTTCCATCTGGAAACAATTGTTCTTGAAACATTGTAGACTTAGCTTCATTACCCACTTCTTTATCCATAAACCAAATAAACAACATTTCATCACCACCATCTGGAGCAAAAGTCAAAGTTACTGTACTATTTGTTTCATTAATTCCACTAATATAATTATTACTAATATGTTGACCATTCCTAACTACTAAAATGTGATCACTTGTAGAGGGTATTTTGCCTTCATTCTCTGTTAATGTAAATGTAGAACTTCCACTACTAACCACTTGTTCCTGCACTACTTTTAGTTGGTTAGGGAATGTCTGAAACCATACAAAAGCTAAACTGTCATCAGCAGATGGAGTATAATTCAAAGTGATTGTATTTCCATTAATTCCTACAAATTTAGCATAGTCCAAGTGCAATCCATTAACAAAAGCAAATACATTTTTTACTCTACTTGTCAAAGTGCTTGATGTGGTAAAACTATTTGATCCCCCACTAAATATTTCTTGATATATATTACCCTTAACTACTGTCTTAATAAACCATATCAACACTATAATATCTCCTTCATCTGGGGTAAAAGTTAACTCTAAAGAACCATTTACTGAATCTAATGATGAAAAATATTTTTCACTTAAAAATAAGCCATTCCTTGTCACCATTACATCACTTGCGTTCTCTGGCAACTCTTCACTTTCTGTTACAGTAAAAGTCCTACTTATACCATCTGCAACAAATCTTTCTTGTTGAATAAAACCAAATCCACCACCTCCCCCACTTAATTCTGTTCCGCTTTCTGCATCAACCACACTTGTAGTTGTAGCAATCGCTCCACCACTTGAATCCCTAAAAGTAAATGGTCTATCAAAATCTCTTGGTAACGCCCTAACCGTAGCTTCTGTAAATCCCATTAGCTTTCATAGTTTATTTTCCACCAATTACCCCTAACTCTGTCATCAAACAATAATATTTCACCACCCTGGAAAACCCAATATTCTCCATCATACTTAATTGCATAGTGGGGAAGTAAAAACTTATTACTTGCATTCTCAACAATAAATGACATATCAGCAAAATACTTTACAGGACTTAACTGTGAACTTATTATTTCATTAGCAAGTAATTGACTAATATTCTTTTCTTCTATATTTGGACTACTCCACTTTAAATTAGATGAACTACTACTTCTAATCCATTGTGTTCCATCCCATACGTCAATTCTGCCAGGACTATTTAGGCTTGGTCCATCTCCTAATATACTTGTCTTATCATATAATTTAGTTGCATATTCATCATTAATTGCTTTATACTCTAATATGTCATTCTGTTCTCCAAAAAACTGTAGAGAAACATATTCTCCATACATTGTGTCAACGTGCCAATTGTATTCCAACTTACCCAAAGAAAGAGGAAATCCATCTAATGTATAAGCTTCTACTAAATCAAACTCTAAACCAAATCCATAAGCATTAGGCAAATCTGCAACTGAAAAAGCTTCTGTAACTATATATCTTTGCCCTGCATATTGAACAGGAACTACTATTTTATAATATTCATTTGTATCTGTTGTCCAAATTGGTGCAGTATAAGTATATGTGTTTCCATCAAAAATTACATCTCTTTTATATGTGCCATTATTAGTAGTAGCAAAATCATCCTCTACAAAACCTGCATCTATTACTTTAAATCCAAACACTAAATAGTGAGCAGTATGAGCAGAGCCTAATAAATATGTGCTATCATAATATAATGTGAACCTAATAGATAAGAATGCTTCAGTAAATGTAGGGTCAAATTCGCTTAATATCTTTCTTTGAGATTCTGGACTTTGATCATCATTATATTCTTCACCTGCTAAAAAGTTTCTTGTACCAACATGCTCATACTTAATTGTAACTTCTTTTAATGCAGGATAATACTTAAACAATCCACCACCTTCTCTTATTATTTCTGTATCGTCAAGTGTCGTTTGATTATTTTCTATCACTAAAGGTTCTGTACCTAAATGCAAAGTAGTTACTGCATCATTTCTCATATTCCACCAAGTCTTAGTGGCTTCAGAAGTATCGTATTCATTAACTTGTACAAAATAAATATATCTACCACTAAAAATCCATCTTGCTCCAAATACAATTGCAATGTACTTTAATACGTCATAACAACTTCTATAATGTTTATTCCCATTACTATCTTTCCACTTAAATGCTCTGTGATGTATTCTTAAATGATTAAGTTGATTATAATTGCCCAATATATCAGTTTGCATATAATGCTCATACCAAGTCATTAAAAACTTTATATAAGTGTTGCCACTACCATATATCTCGTCTAAGAAAGGGAGTTTATCTAATGCGTTTAGGATGTGGTTTTTTAAAGTATCATAACCTAAATATTCAATACCACCATCATCTTTATACTCAGCAGTCTTTAACCAATTAAATCCATCTTTAGCAGTTAAAAGAAATTCATAACCTGTAGTAACTGGAATATCTTCATGAACTACTTGGTCTGGCAATATATAACCTACCCACCTAAATTCATTAGGACTTTCATCATCCTCTATTAATACATAAAATCTATCTTCTGGAGCAGACAATAAGTCAGTTGTAAATGTTTCTAAATCATTTGTATTAATAATAATACTAACTTTAGCAGTAGAGGAAATAATTGGACTAAACCTATCATCCTCATCTCCATCAAAATCATAACTTATTACACAGTCAATACATTCAAACTCTAATGGGGTATCGCTATAAAGACTATCATATATACTAATTGTATACTCGTGTTCTCTTTCGCTATAAAATGTACTTTGTAGTCTAACTCCCATTATCTGCTTCTATCTCTTTTTGCTCTTTCAACTGACAATAATAAATCCGATCCACTTAATCTTGAAGTCAACATCATTGCTCCATTGCCATCAATATAATCCTTCAACTTATCTAATGGGGCAACTACTTCTGGGTTTCTTCTGTTTGTACCTTGTCCTTCTCCAATGATTGCACTTACAGGGCCATACACTAATCCTCCATCAGCAAATAAAAATGATTTAAATAATTTCGCAAATAACCCACCACCACCATCTCCTGCCGCTCCTGCAACATCACTTACTGCCCCAAGACCTTTTAGTGGTGCTTTTAATGCAGGGAATATTTCAGCCAATGCCGCTACAATAGCTGCAAACAATAAAGCTTTTAATATTGCTTTTCCAATCTCAACTACTATTTGCTTAAATGCCCTTGCAATATTTTCAAATAAGTCATTAGTAGCTACTGTACGAGCAAAGCCTAAAACTGCTGCTTCGGCTGCTTGTAATTCTTCTTTTGTTGCTTTACCTGTTGCCTCTAATTTTAACAATTCTTTTCTTGCTTCCTCTAAGTTCGCTTTAGCCTCATTCCTTCTTGCAAAACCTTCACTTATTATTTGGAATATATTTTCTACGCCTCTTTTAACGAATCCTGCTATTTGCTCTGCATTCTCTTCTACAAATTTCTGAAATCCTGTTAATTGCTGTTGAGCAGTATTACCAGTTACTCCTAATTTAGCTAAAGCTTCTCTAACCTTGTCTGCCGCTGCACTATTATCTCCAAGTATCTCATAAACTAATTCTAAGTAGCCTATAAGCTTATCTATCTTAATATTGTTTAAATCCTCTACAGATAACCCAAAGTTCGCAGCTTGTTTTTCTACAGAGTCTAAATCTTTTTGTAAATCATTAAATATAAAAGACTCTACTTCTTGCTTTAACTTCTCTTCAAGTTCTGCATATTTATCTTCTAACTCTAAAAAGTCTATACTTTCTACAGGAATATCTATCTGAGCAGACCTTATAGCATCTAATTGAGATTTTATTGTGTCTATTATATTTTCCCCTGTAAGATTTGCAGTAAACTCAATATCAGACAGTTCCTTTAATACTTTTTGATAATCAGTTAACTTAATAGTTAACCTATCCACTTCTGCTTGTTGATCTGCAAATATTTGAGTAATTAATCCAAGTAATCTTGTTCTTTCTTCTAAATTTTCTACGTCATAAGCCTCATCTAATGCAGACTTTATTGCAGATAATTTATTTTCCGCTATTGCTAAATCCTCTTCATTAAATAAAGCACCAAAATAATCTATCTTCTCTAATTCCTTTAATAACTCTTGGAATATATCTTTTGTGCCTTCTAATTCACCCTCTACTTTATTTTTGTTTTCTTCAACAGCTTTACCGTTCTCTAATAATACCTTATTTAACTCATCGAACTCTATTAGTAATGCATCAATAGCTTTTTTATTTGCGTCTACTACTTCTCTGCCATTTTTAAACTTTCTATTTGCATATTCTTGAGCAGAACCTACAGCTGATAACGCAAAACCGCCAGATGTTATTATTTTAAAGTAGTCTATTAGACTCAAGTTAACATCTTCTAAATTACCATCTAATATTTTTAAACTCTGCCTTTGAAGTAGAGCAATTTTCTCTTGAATTTTTTCTAATTTTATCTGTGCATTTAAAGTGGAAAGATATTTTTTTGAAGCATCGTCTAACCCTGTTACCTCATCTTTTAATACTCTAACACTTTTAAACTGTTTATTAGTTATCGTATTAAGTACAAGCAACGCGTGTTCTTTATCATCATAGGTTGCATTTTCATCTTCAAGGATGCGTATTAAACTTTTTACTCTGACAGCTCGTTCTTGACTTAATTGATTAGACTCTTGTTCTACACTTCTTAGTGTATCCTGGGTTTTGTTGACCAAATCTAATTGATAAGTATAATCTTTCCATGCTTTTATAATTAAGCCAACTCCTGCCGCTACTGCTGCTAATGGAAGTGCTGACCTTAAAGCAATGCCTAATAATTCAGTATTCCTTGCACCTGCTAAAATAGCCTCACCCATCCGAATGATTGCAGTTCTAAAAGGGCCTATAATAGCGTTGCCTACATCAAATAACACACCACCCAATAATCCTAAAGTTTCTTTTACTACTATAACTGTTTTTATTATTCCAGTCAACGCAAGTAAAACAGGGCCTATTGCAGCAGCAAATAAAGCTAACTTAACTATAAAATCTCTTGTTCCTTCATCTAATGACTTGAGGAACTGAGTAACCCTATCAATTTGTATAGCAAAAGAGTTAAGTGTGTCGGTTAAATTTAAAGACTTACTAATTATCTTACCAATCTCTGCTACTGCAATCTTTACGTTAGTAGTGAATGTTTCTATTGCTTTAGCAGCACTAATCTGTACATTCTGAAAAGCTTGGTTTTTCTCTATCGCTCCAACAAGGCGATCAACAAATTCTTCAGCACTTACTCCTGCACTTCTTAACCCTTCAGCAGTAACAGTTCCAAATTCATCTTTAAGAATCTTACCTATTGCAGGTATTCTTTGTTTAATAATTCTTAAATCAGTTTCTAAAACTCTACCTAATGAAAGAGCCTGGGCAAACTGTCTTACAATTTCACTAATATCAGCAATCTCAGAACCAGAAACAGTAGCAGCAATACCTAACTGCCTAATAATCTCTCTTGCTCTATCTGCCTCAATACCTACTGCTTGTAACTGTAATGCACCACCTGCTGCGGATTTTAAATCCAAAGTAGTTCTTGCATCCCTAACTACATCTAATAATTTTTCTAACTCTTCAGCACCTGTAGTTCCTGTAGATGCAAATACATCAAGACCTTTTTCTAATCTATCAAAGTCAGCAAATGTCTTAACTGCTGCTGCTCCTGCTAATCCTAAAGGTAATGTAATGTTTGTTGTGAGTGTCTTTCCTAATCTTTCAGTTTGATTTGCAAACCTCGTTAATTTACGCTGTAGTTTATTGACCTCGGCATCTAATCCTCTTGTGTCAATCCCTATTCGGAGTAGTAAATCTTTGAAGCTGTTTGCCATCTAACTTTTCTTTTTTAACAACCTTTGGACTATCCATCTTATCCATAAGGTTATTTATCTGCTCTTTACTTAAATTCTTTTTCTTTGATACTGGCTTTTCCCAACTAAACTCTCCTAATTCTTTTGGATCTTTTATCCCTTTACCCTTTGGAAGTTGTATTGATATTTGTAAGGCAGCATTGTATCTACTTACTTCGTATGCTAATTTAGTTTGTTCGTAAATACGATTATGATAACCTAAAATAGCATTAATCACATCCCTCATACTTGCCTCATAAAAATCACTAAACCCCCAACCTAATTCCCCCATGACCTTTTGCCTCAACCAATCCTCTGTAATCTTTAACTCTTCTTTGTACTCGTCACCCTTTTTTTTTGCCCTGCTGTTACTTGAGGCATACTGTCAGTAAATGACTTTGCAATCTCTTCAATAACGTCTGGATTGTCATCAATAAAGTCAAAAAAGTCTGGATCAAAACTCATATCAAAGTCTTTCTTAGCCTTTCTATGACCTTCTTTCAATGCCATCCAAAACAATTTCATTTGCCCCTCTAAACCACTTTTTGCAATTGCATCTTGTATGTCAATATTAGCAGAACCCTCTTCATTTCCGTATTCTTTTGTAAACTGTAGTATTACTCTAAGATTAAAGGAAACATAGAGAGTCCTGCCTGGTATTTTTAGTTCTTTGTACATGTGTCTTTATTTTAATTGTTTACGATACTGTTCCAATGGTTACTGCTCCACTAACCTCGATAGTTCCATCAAAAGCAACTTCTGTATCAGCAGTAGCAGTTTGAGATAAAGCAGTAATATAACCAGACCCACTTAACTGTACATCACCAGTTGTAGAAGTAGCCATTACCCAGTATATCTGAGTCTTACCATCGAAATAACCCAATAATCCACTTACGTTATCTTCAGAAGCAGTTTCATCATATCTTACTAAACCACTAAAAGAAATTGTAGCAGATTTGGTTTTAGGGAAGATTTCTCTCCATCCACCACTACCACTATCCTTTGTAGTAATATCTGTAACGTCTAATGAAAATGAAATACTTGATTCTGTTGCGTGAAAGATTTCAACTTCACTTCCTTCTGTGTCACTAAGAGTCAATCTTAGCAATGTTCCATCTATAAAACCTGTACTTGGCATAATTTTTTAATTTTAATTTTCTAATCTAATTCTATAAGAGAGTTCTAAAAAATGGACATCAATGTCAAAATCATAAAACTCTTCTTCATCTAAATAACCAATTCTTTTTACAGTAACACCCTCGACTGTGCCACTATAATTATTAATTGCATTTTTTACTTCTGTACTTATATCTCTTAACGTATCATATTTCTTACTGTAGATATTAATATAGCAAACAAAAATAACATTATCTGCAATTCCATTCTTTGTTACTACAGGATCTGCACTTCTTGTCTTGTATACAATAAAAGGGAACTCAGTCTTATCTGGAGCAAATGATGGATAAATCTTATTACTGCCCATTATATTAGTAAGAGCAGAAGATCCATTTAATAAGCTATATACTACTTTCCCTATTTCCATTATCTAAAGTTTAATCCAGTTTTTGCTTTCTCCCATACTTGTCGAGCCTTTTTCTGCATCTCTAAATATGTTTTCTTTCCTGCTTTTGTAACTGCAACTTTTAATATCTTATTTTCATAGTCAGCAGCAGTAGA
>Ga0208547_1001981_pt1 | contig 11139 bp, 13 predicted proteins | sample DEB08_DNA_5_FD_185501 | JGI IMG/M metagenome (GOLD analysis project Ga0208547, IMG submission 185501) | Aqueous microbial communities from the Delaware River and Bay under freshwater to marine salinity gradient to study organic matter... | ecosystem: Environmental > Aquatic > Marine > Coastal ... | reverse complement strand
AATTTAAGAGGAAAGAGAAATGGCTATCACACAAGCTATGGTTACATCGTTCAAAGTTGGCGTGCTTGATGGCACTTTCGACTTTAGCAGCGGCACGTCACAAGTATTTAAAATCGCTCTATTTACTTCAGCAGCTACGCTAGATGCGACTACTACGGCATACAGCGCAACTAACGAAGTTGCAGGCACAGGTTATGTAGCGGGCGGAAATACACTGACTATTTCTACAAACCCAACTTCTACTGGAACTACAGCGTTCTTGGACTTTGCGGATACTACATGGTCTACAGCGACTATTACTGCTCGTGGCGCTTTGATTTATTTGGCTGATGGCGGCACTAACCCTGCTGTTGCAGTTCTGGACTTCGGTGCGGACAAGACCTCTACTGCGGGTGACTTCACTATTGTGTTCCCTGCCGCTGATGCGAGCAACGCGATTATCCGTATCGCCTAAGAGTAGGGTGCTATGACTGACGTTACGGTCCCACTCTCCGGTTGGGGATACAGCTCTTGGGGTACAGATTCGTGGGGCGAAGGTAATGCTCTGCCAATCGGTACCGGTGCTGTAGGGACAGTAGGTGTTGTAGGTAATGCAGTTGTTACCCTTACGGGTGTTGAAGCTACTACGGCTCTAGGCACAGCCGTTGCTCAAGCAGATGCAAACGTCTTGGTTACTGGGCTTAGTGCTACAGGTGAGACGGGATACACGGTCTGGAACGCCACGGTTTATTTAGGTGGTTGGGGTCGCGGAGTCTGGGGCCAAGGTGCGTGGGGCGAGGGCTTAGGTCTTTCTGCTACAGGTGCAGTAGGTTCTGTTACAGTCCAAGAAGGCACTGGGGTGTACGTCACTGGCGTACAGGGCACCACAGCACTAGGCACCACAGCAGTAGAGGCCGATGGAGCGATAGAAGCTCTCGGTAACGCAGCCACAGGCGAAATAGGTACGGTAATAGTCAACGCCGATGCGAACTTCTCGGTTACAGGCGTTGAAGGTACAGGCGAGTTAGGCGATGCCGGAATACAAGGCAGCGTAATTGTTAGCGCCACAGGCGTAGAGAGTACAGGCGAGTTAGGCATTGTAGCTGTTACGGCGGATGCTATAGTTACTGAAACTGGACTACAAGCCACTTCTGCACTTGGTAGCGTAACAGTCTACTTACTACAGGCAGTTGATGTAACAGGCGTCCAAGGTACTACAGCACTAGGTGAAACCACTGAAACTGCCGACGCCATAGTAAATGTAATCGGACTGCAAGCCACAGGATTTACTAACAACGTACTGGTCTGGGGTGAAATCGTACCGAATCAAAATGCAGGCTGGGTAGACGTAGACGACAGTCAAACACCAAATTGGACGGATATAGCAGCATGAAAATAGTAAAAGATGCAGTACAACTGGGCGATGCGATAGACCCCAAGCATGAAGTTGAAGTGGTATGCGCACATTGCGGATACGATCTTAATGAGGCTGAATTAGCCGCAGACACTTGCTCTGATTGCGGGCAAGCCCTAAACTTACGTCAGAATACAAAGATTTACGCGACAAGCATACCGCCAGCGGGCGGCAGTACGTTAGTGTAAATACTGGAGAAACCAAATGGCTACTTATGTAAATAACCTCCGGCTCAAAGAAATCACCACTGGTGATGAGGACGGTACTTGGGGCACCAGTACTAACACTAACCTTGAGCTGATTACCGACGGTTTTAGCTACGGCACAAAAGAGATTGCCGCTGACGCCAATGAAACCTTCACTATGCCTGATGCTACAGCAGATGCTACGCGCTCACTGTACCTGAAATTCACTTCGGCAGTATCGCTAACCGCAACTCGTGAAATTACGCTTGGGCCAAACACGGTATCTAAGACGTGGATCATTGAGAACGCTACTACTGGCGGTCAAACTATTACGATCAAGCAGGGTTCAGGCGCCACAGTTAACGTGGCTAACGGCTCTAAAGTTATGGTTGTCACAGATGGTGCAGGTGCAGGCGCAGCAGTGCTTAACGCTAACCCTACTGAAGTTGGCGGTACGGTAACAAGTGTAGATGTCTCTGGTGGCACTACAGGTCTTACTACTTCAGGCGGACCGGTTACTAGTTCAGGTACTATTACACTTGCGGGTACCCTTGCTGTAGCCAATGGCGGTACAGGAATCACTTCGTTTGGTTCTGGCATTGCTACTTTTTTAGGTACGCCTTCTTCCGCTAATTTAGCCACGGCAGTTACAGATGAAACAGGTTCAGGCGCACTTGTTTTTGCTACTTCTCCTACGCTAGTGACTCCTGTTCTTGGAACACCAACTTCTGGCACATTATCTAATTGTACGGTTGATGGAACGGTAGCTGCCGGGTTTTTAAGTATTCCGCAAAACTCGCAGTCTACCGCGTATACTTTGGTATTAGCCGATTCTGGTAAACATATTTTTCACCCTGCCGCAGATGCTACGCCTAGAACATACACTATACCTGCTAATGCCTCGGTTGCTTATCCAATAGGCACAGCAGTTAGTTTTATAAACATGAGTGCTTCCGACGTAACCATCGCTATAACCACGGACACGTTGTACCTATCAACGGATGGATCAACCGGGTCTCGTACTTTAGCTCAATATGGTTCAGCTACTGCGATAAAAATAACATCTACTTCATGGCTTATATCAGGAACTAATTTATCATGAGTGGTTCTCAACAAATTTATTTCCAAAATATGCGGTCATTTGGTACCCCTCCCGGCCAAGATGCCTACACAGGCAGTGGTAGCTGGTGTTGGGTAGCCCCCGCAGGTGTTACTTCAATTTCCGTTGTGGCTATAGGAAAAGGAGGATGCGGGGGTAATGGGTATAGAGGGCCGGATTACGGTGGTTCTGGCGGTGGGGGTGGCGGACTTGCTTATAAAAATTGCATACCAGTGACACCCGGCGCTTCATACAGTGTTTCTATAAGCTGTTCAAGCAGTTCCTTTGCAATTCCGGCCAGTCCTTCCGTACTTGCATACGCTGGATCGAATGGAACTACCCCCGGTAATAGTTGCAGAGGTTCCGGCGGGAGTGCCTCCGGTGGAGATGCTAATTACAGCGGTGGAAACGGAAATTATTCTCATCCTTCAGCCCCCCCTTGCTTATATTGGGCCGGTGCCGGTGGCGGAGCGGCAGGGTATACGGGAAACGGTGTAGGTCCTACTAATACAGGCTACCCAAGAAACGGTGGAGCTTCTGGGGACGGTAATCCCGGCGGATCATCTGTTGGTCACGGTGGAGGAGGGGGCGGTGGGACAAGTCTTCTAGGAAGTTGTGTTTCTGTTCCCGGTTGCAGTGGAAACACAAATCATTCGGGCGGCTATGGTGTTCCTATTGGTGGCGGTGGTGGTGGCGGGGCTGGCGGGTCTTCTTATATTCCATATTCGCCATCTGGTGTGGCAAAGGGGCCGGGTGGTCCGGGGGGAGTTCGTATTATGTGGGGAGCATGTAGAGCTTATCCAAACACTTGTGCTGGGGATGTGTAAAGATGGCCGAATATATTCGTTTAGTGGACGGTTTGCCTCATAAAAACCCTATTACGGAAGATAATTTTAAACGTAATTTTCCGGGGGTAGATGTAAACACGTCTATTGATTTTGCCATATTTGAACGCACACCACAACCGGAGCTAGGTGTGTACCAAGAATTTGAAGACCCTCAAACCACTTATGAAATGGTAGGGGGGATATGTAAATTAATTTGGCATGTCCGAGACTTTACCAATGAAGAAAAACTAGCTAAACAAAATGCCTTAAAGTCTGCTTGGGAGATGTCTGGAGAGAAAGAAAAATATCCTAATTGGGTGTTTGATGAAGAAAAATGTTATTTTGTTCCTCCTGTACCATACCCAGAGGGTGCGGGTCAGAATGAATATTTTTGGCAAGAATCCTCATCTACTTGGATAGCTTTTCCGCCGTACCCTACTGATGGCGCTATGTATCGTTTAAATGTAGAAACAGTTCAGTGGGAACCTTTAGAGGTGTAATGAAAAACATTATAATACAAAAAAAAGAAAGCTCAGATTTATCTCATACAATAGAAGTAGCAAACCCTTTCCAAACGGCTATTTACCAACTAATGTGCCCGGAGTTTTTAGTCCTTACAAATAAAGTTTCGGACGAAAAATTAACTAAAGAAGCACCTCCAAAAATAGATGACATATACCCACATGTCATGTCCGAAAATTATGTAGATGACCCTAGATTAAAAGATTTTTTTGAATTAGTCGGAGTTTCTGCGTGGAACATCCTTTCTGACCAAGGATACAACATGCAGGACAAAGAGGTATTTTTCAACGAAGTTTGGACGCAGGTCCATTATAAATCTTCCGGTATGGAAAAACATATACATGCTTATGCGTCTTTAGTTGGTTTTTATTTTTTAGAAGTACCTAAAGATAGTTCTCTTGTTTTGTTTCACGATCCTCGTATGGGTCCGGCTTTTGTTGACTTGGTGGAAACAGACCCCACAAAAATAACTTTAGCTAGTCAAGTAATAACTTTCCCCCCAAGAGAAGGAATGTTAATGCTTTCTAATGCGTGGTTACCACATTCTTTTTCACGTCATCGCGCAGAAAAGCCCTTAAAGTTTATACATTTTAGTATTTCTGCAAGAGACATCCAGAATATTGTTGCTAAAGAACCTTTAGTAGAAATTATATGAAATACAAAATACGTTTTAATAAAAGTAGGGGTCAAGCCGGAAGAGGAAGCATGGAACATGTTTGGCGAGTATTTGAAGGGGATAAAGAGTATATTGTAAAACACTTAGACTTACGCACTCCGGTCACAAGTGAGAAAGATGAAAATGGGCACGATTATAATATCGTATGCAGTGGGACGTTAGTCTTAGATAGAGAAAAATCTATAGCAAAAATAGAAAAATCAACTGATTCTGAGATAATTTCTTTTCCTTTAAACGATGAGTTTTCTGAAGAATAATTATGACATGGCTTTTTAACTTAGATAATGATAAGTGCGATTCTTTTGTTGTTGTGGAGAGTGTTTTTTCTTCAGAAGAAATTGATAACATAATACAATTAGGTTTACAGTCCGTACCGCAACCCGCTAAAACATTAGGGAGTTACCCCGATGGAACTAGACATGACGAGGGCAGTGTACAATTAGACAGACGTAAAAGTAAAATTTCTTGGATACCCCCAGAACAAAATACGGAATGGCTTTTTAGAAAACTTACCGATGTTGTTGTGTCTGTAAACAAAGAAAATTTTTGTTTTGATTTACTAGGTTTTGCGGAAGGAATGCAATTTACAATATATGAGGAAGATAAAAACCAATTTAAACCTCATATAGATAGAGCATTTGGGCACCTTTCTCGAAAATTGTCTATAGTAGTTCAGCTTTCAAATTCAGATGATTATGATGGTGGAGAGTTGTGCTTGTATGTAACTGAAAATGGAATTCCAATGACAAAAAAGAAAGGCAGTGTAATTTTATTTCCTTCCTTTATGCTACATGGGGTTCGTCCGGTTACCCGAGGCACTAGATACTCTTTAGTAGCTTGGATAACTGGGCCAAGTTTTAGATAATCGGAACAATAATGCCCAAGGGTAATGTAGGCACTTTTAGGCGGGGCAGGATAACCCTAAACGATAAAAAGTGTACAGAAATGGGGGTTTGCAGTTAAACTGGGAACAAGAGAAACGAGCATTCTATGCCGAGTCAGGGCTTAAGCACTGGTCCGGGGATTGGTAAGGGTTAGATTATGGCCACTCAACGTGAAACGCAGAAGTTAACGCGGTTAGAAACTAAGATCGACAACATCACAGAACAGTTGGTGGCGATAGTTCGTATGGAAGAGCAGGTTAAGACTATCTTTAATCGGATAGAAAAAATAGATGAAAAACAAGACCATATAGAAAAACGAGTAAAGGATGTTGAGGATACCTCACGCGGCGCTAATATTATGGTTACGTCTATAGAACGCCTTGTTTGGATAGTAATAACCGCACTTGCTTCCTACATCGTATGGCAGCTTAACCACTAGGATTATCTATGTTTAAGAAAGCTAAGGTCGCATTTACGCTCCTACAGAAAGGCAAAGCAGTGGCAGACCCTGCCAAATGGAAGTCTAGGCAAATCACCGCAACAATGCTAACTGGAGTAATTTGGGCAGTTATACAGGCTGCGGAGGCTTTTGGCTATGCCATTCCCGTCGATGAAGTTACTGTTGATTCTGTCGCTGTTGGGGTGCTTGCTTCTGTCAACTGGGTGCTCACATTATCAACATCTGAGAAAGTCGGGATGCAGCCTCGGGGTTAAACCCGTAATGGTAAATCCCCATTGGGTCGAAGTAATACCTAACATTTACGGCGTAGAAGCCGTCCTACTAACATTGGAGTGCGATATATAATGACTAAGTTTAAATTAGCGTTTGAGATTGCTCGTTTTGTCCTGTTTCTTGTTACCTCCCTCAAAGACCTCGTTCTTGAAGCTGAAGAGCAAATGCCAGAAAGTGGCAGGGGTTCAGAGAAGTTTGCTGCGGTTAAAAAAGCGGTAATCACTGCTGCTAAATACGCGGAAATAAGCGAAAAAGCCGTTGATACTGTGGATGATTTTATAGATAGTCAAATAAATCAAACAGTTAGCGAAACGATCAACTCCTCAAACTAGTCTATGACAGAAAAACTGCTTGAAATGCTTCGTAGGCATGAAGGCGTGAAGTCGCATATATACCGGTGTAGTGCCGGTTTTTGGACTATAGGCGCAGGACGAAACGTAGACCCCAACGGCGGTATTGGGCTGTCTGACGACGAAGTAGACTACCTGTTAGAAAATGATATTGAGCGTGTAATCAAAGAGCTAAGTACTGAATATCCTTGGTTTAATAGCCTTGATGATGTACGAAAAGATGCTATGATTGACATTAGCTTTAACCTTGGTGCCACTAGACTTCGTGGTTTCAAGCGCGCATTGGCTGCTATGGAAGTGGCCGACTACAAATTGGCCGCAAAAGAATTCTTAGATTCCAAGTGGAGTCGGGACGTGAAAGGCCGTAGCCATGAACTCGCAAGCATGATCGAGACTGGTGAATACCTATTATGAGGTTTGTAAATGCCGCTTCAGAAACTACAGTTCAAGCCCGGAGTTGACCGCGAGAATACCCGCTACGCAGCCGAAGGCAGTTGGTACGAGACCGACAAAGTGCGTTTCAGACGGGGTATGCCTCAGAAGATCGGTGGGTGGGTGCGCCTGTCTAACCAGACTTTCCTTGGCATCTGCCGGTCTATGCTCAACTGGGTTACTCTCCAAGGGCAAAACCTCGTCACAGTAGGCACTAACCTCAAGTACTACATCGAGCGTGGTGGGGCTTACTATGACATTACCCCTATCCGTTCCACGGTAGTTCTTACTGATCCTTTTGACACAACTGACGGCTCTGCCGTTGTTCTGGTTAATGATGTTGGTCATGGTGCGCTTGACGGCGACTTTGTGACGTTTAGCGGGGCTACTGCGGTTGGCGGTCTGACTCTAAATAACGAGTACCAGATAAGCTTTATCGACGAAGATTCCTATACTATTACTGCCGAGACTACGGCTTCCTCTACCGCTACAGGCGGTGGCACTGTTACTGCGGCATATCAAGTCAACACAGGTAACGAGATTGCTGTGCCATTTACTGGCTGGTCTGCGGGTACTTGGGGTTCTGGCACATGGGGTTTTGGCGGTACTACTGATGCGCCTATGCGGCTTTGGAGTCAAGCTAACTTCGGTGAGGACTTGTTCTTTAATTATCGTGGCGGAGCGCCTTTCTATTGGGATGCCAGCAACGGGGTAACTACTCGCGCTGTGTATGTATCTTCTCTTGGCGGTGCGTCAGATGTCCCTGTCATAGTTAACAAAGCGTTTGTGTCAGACATCTTCCGGTTTGCATTCTGCTTTGGTGCGAACGATTTGGGTACTAGCGTACTTGATCCTATGCTTATCCGTTGGTCTGACCAAGAAGACGTAGCTAACTGGACGCCCGCCGCTACTAACCAAGCAGGTAGTCTGCGCCTCTCCCGAGGTAGTGAGATCATCACCGCATTACAAGCCCGTCAGGAAATTCTGGTTTGGACTGATACGGCCCTGTATGGCATGCAGTACTTAGGTGCTCCAGAGGTTTGGGGTGCGCAGCTACTCGGTGACAACATCACAATAGCCAGTACTAACGCAGCAGTATATTCCGGCAATATTGCGTTTTGGATGGGTACGGATAAGTTCTACCTCTACGATGGTACAGTTCAGACACTGCCTTGTGCGGTACGAAGTTATGTGTTTAACGACTTTAATACATCCCAGTATGCTCAAGTTGTTGCAGGTACTAACGAGCGGTTCGATGAGATTTGGTGGTTCTACTGCTCTGCCGAGTCTACTCAGAATGACCGTTACGTGGTCTATAACTATATGCAGAACATTTGGTACTACGGCACTCTATCGCGCAGTGCTTGGATCGACGCTGACCTGCGGGATAACCCCATGGCGGCTACGTACAGCAACAACTTGGTTCAGCACGAAGTGGGCTACGACTGCCAAGAAACTGCCACACCGTTCCCGATTACAGCTACGCTAGTATCTTCTGAGTTTGACTTGGACGACGGTGATAAGTTCATGTTTGTTAAGAGAATGTTACCGGACGTAACATTTGAGGGTTCTACGGCTGACAGTCCCAGTGCGACAATGACTTTATCTCCTCTGGAGAACTCCGGTTCTGGGTACAACAACCCGCTATCAGAAGGTGGAAACAGCAGCGCTACGGTAACTCGTTCGGCTACAGTGCCTATTGAGCAGTTTACAGGGCAAGTCTTTGTGCGAGTACGTGGTAGGCAGATGGCGTTTAAGATTGAGTCTACTGAGTTGGGTGTGGCTTGGAAACTAGGTGTACCACGGTTGGATATGCGGCCTGACGGCAGGAGAGGCTAGTGGCTGAAAGACTGGTACAAAAGGTCCAAACGCCTGCGCTTCCCATACCTAGACCCGGGCCGCTTAAGCATTATCTGGATGACCTGAATAACATCCTGCGTCTGTTTTTTAACTTGCTGTCGAACGCGGTTAATAACGTATTTGGAGAGCTAGGGGGCCGGTTTATTGACGTGCCCAATGCGTTATACTTCTCCACAGCAGATCAGCCCATAGCGGCGGTAAATACAGGGCAAGTAGTTACGTTTAACCAGACATACTTGGAAAGCGGGTTTTCGATTAACGGTGTTGGGAATAGCCAGATAACTGCCACGTACGGTGGGGTTTACAACTTTCAGTTTACTACGCAGATTGTTAGTGCGTCGGCTAGCTCTAAAACCGTGTTTATTTGGATTGCAAGAAACGGTGTAGCTTTAGGTTACACAGCAAAAGACTTTGTATTACAAGGCTCCAGCGACGTTAACGAAGCAACTTGGAACTTTAACTTAGATTTGGCAGCGGGTGAGTACGTAGAGATGATATGGTCGTCTGATGATATAGATGCCTCTCTTAACTCCGAGGCCGCAACTAGCCCCCATCCGGGCGTTGCTTCTGCTGTAGTAACAATTAACTTTATTTCGGCGCTACCTGAAACGCGCCCAACACCTCCGTAGGCTTAGTATGGGTACTACAACAGGCTTAAAGCCGGACAGCATGATTTATGACCCGGATAATGATTCTTTTTACCGGGCAGGCGATTCGTTTGGTAGCGCAATAGATTTTCTTCGTGCTACGACTGGCATTGATTACCCAGATTATGCGGCCGAAGCCATTGCAGACGCTCAAGCACAAGACTACATAAATTCTCTTCTTGAAGAGCAGATGACCGCTGAGCAGCTAGAAGCTCAACGTTTAGGTCTTTCCGTAGCCCAGATGAATGCCAAGACCGAGGACATGCTGGATAGCATCCTTAAGTCCCAAGGTGAAAACGAAACAGGGTTTGTTAACGAAAGTGCTCGAATAGCGGCGGAAGGCATACTCAAAGGTAAGATTGCCCAAGCTGGTGTTACCGATCCTGCTGCTCAAGAAGCTGCACTTAAGTCGGCTATGGAGTCCCTTGAAGGTGGGGCCTCTGGGCTTGAGGCAGTTAAAGCAGCGGCAAGTGGGGCACAGGACTACGTTGAGGAACTTCTAACAACTGCTAAAGATATTATAGATAAAGGCTATGATGCCACGATAGGCAAGCTTCCAGAAATACTAACTCCTGAAGCTATACTTGCTGACATTATTAGCGGGAACGTTACCGGCGTCTTTGAGATAGGGGAAACAGGCGGCGCGCTTCCCGGTGCTACTTCTCCTATTTTTGGTGGTACCGTAGGTACGGTTGGGGGTGGAACCAACGTAGGTATTATGACTACGGGCAACGCAGTGCTTGATGCTGTTATTCGTGCCGCTGAAGGTGGTGTAGACCAGCAAGACATTGAAAAAGTAGTAGGTGCAATTATATCGGCCAACACAGGCATTCCCGCTGATGTTGTAAATGCGGGTATAGAAGGCACTAAAGAAGCCATAAATGCTGCCAAAACTGTTGTAGGCGCTAATGTAACCGACGGTGATGACACTACAGACATAACCCTAACTAATGGGACAGCTACTACTAGAACCTGTGATGATGGAAGTGTAGTAGGCGCAAACGAGGCATGCCCCGAAGATGCCACTACTATTATAAACGGGGAGGAAACTGGAACTGGCGGCTCAACAACCGGCGCTACGGTCACTTTAAATGAGGACAAGGAAGTAGTTTGCGGGGATAACCAATACAAAGATTTTGTTACAGGTAAGTGCGTAGACATACCTTGCCCCGCAGGACAAGAGCGAGACAAAAACGGAAACTGTTACACGCCGGGCGTCGGTGACCGTACTACTGTAGACGACGATCTTATTGCAAAAACAGACCCTTGCTCTGATCTAACCTATGCAGCGGAAAACCAAGCCGAGTGTGGCGGAAGCGTTAACCTATGTGACGATCCCGTTTATGCTGCCGCTAACCAAGCCGAGTGTGGCGGAAGCGTTAACCTATGTGACGATCCCGTTTATGCTGCCGCTAATCAAGCCGAGTGTGGCGGAAGCGTTAACCTATGTGATGATCCCGTTTATGCTGCCGCTAACCAAGCCGAGTGTGGCGGAAGCGTTAACCTATGTGACGATCCCGTTTATGCTGCC
>Ga0208547_1001973_pt1 | contig 11164 bp, 14 predicted proteins | sample DEB08_DNA_5_FD_185501 | JGI IMG/M metagenome (GOLD analysis project Ga0208547, IMG submission 185501) | Aqueous microbial communities from the Delaware River and Bay under freshwater to marine salinity gradient to study organic matter... | ecosystem: Environmental > Aquatic > Marine > Coastal ... | reverse complement strand
AATTTAAATTTTGCAAATCCTTTAAATATAGAAGTAAAAAATGGATTTACTGAAGTATTAGATGCCGCAACAGGTTTTATGTGTATTAAAAAAGAAGTATTTTATAAAATGATAGAAGCTTATCCTAATCTTAAATATACTAGCGATCAAATAATAAATGGAGAAAGATTTAACAGTGACAATTGTTATGCATTTTTTGACTGTATTATTGATGAAAAAAGTAATAGATATCTATCAGAAGATTATGCTTTTTGCAGATTGTGGCAAAAAATTGGTGGAAAAATATATGCAGATTTACATAGTCCTCTTACGCATTATGGTAATTATGCTTTTAGAGGTCATGTATGGACTAAATTTAAAATTGAAGGAGTAGAGCCAAATGCCAATGACGTACAGCAGCCTAAAGAATGATATTCAAGTTTGGGCAGAAAATACAGGAACTGATTTTACAGCACAATTAGATACCTTTATTGGTAATACTCAACAAAAATTATCTAGAGAAATTGATCCTACTGGATTTAATCAAAATGTAACTTCTTCTACTTCTATAGGAGATAGATTTATAACTCTTCCATCAGCAATTGAGCCTATGCTTTTAAATTACTTAAATATAATAGACAGCGATAGTAATAGAGTATTTTTAGAAATTAAACCATTAGAATATTTACAAGAATATTGGCCTGATGCTTCTTTAACTGGTCAACCTAGATATTTTGCTAATTTTGATGATACTACACTATATTTAGCTCCAACACCAGATGCTGTATATACTATGGAGTTAGGTTATCAAGGAAGAATTAATCCATTATCTAATACTAACACTACTAATTGGTATACTGAAAACGCTTCTGATGCTTTATTATATGGTTGTTTATCTGAAGCAAATCTCTTTACAAAGAACATGGAAGACTATAATATATACAAACAAAAGTATGTCGAAAGTGTGGCTGCTATTAATAACGAAGCTCGTAGAAACAGAAGAACTGACTACAAGTTTCCAGGTAGTCCACTAGGCGAAAACACATTAACTGGAGGACAATAAACATGGCAATATCTCAAGCGATTACAGTGTCGTTTAAACAAGACTTAATGTCGCCTGGTGCAAACTTAGAATCAGCTACATTAAAATGCGCACTTTACGACAACACTGCAACTCTTAACCAAAACACTGCTACATATATTACTGCTAATGAAATTTCAGATAGCGGTACTAATTATACAATTGGCGGTGCAACACTAACTGGTGTTACTATTACAACTGATGGAACAACTGCTATTTTTGATGCTGATAACGTTTCTTTTGCAAACGCAACTATTTCAGCTCAAGCTGCATTAATTTACAATGCAACTAATGCAAATTCATCAATAGCTGTATTAGATTTTGGTGGTGTTAAAACATCTACTAACGGTACATTTGAGTTACAGTTTCCTAACGCTGACGCTACTAACGGCTTAATAAGAATAGCATAAGGAGGAAGTCCTTATGGCAAGTACATGGAGCCAAGGTGATTGGAACTTAGGTTCTTGGAATGATGCTGCAGTTGGTGCAGTATTAACAGGTCAATCTGTTACCACATCTGTAGGTGATGTAATTGCTAATACTGAAATAAGAACTGGATGGAGTAGAGGAACTTATTCATCAGCTGCATGGAATTCTAATCCAGATGTATTTCAAGCTATTACAACAGCAGGTGAATTATCAACTTCTATTAATTTAGGATTTGGCTGGAGTAGAGAAAGTTGGAACGAAGGTAATTGGAATTCTAGTTTAGGTTTTGTATTAACTGGTAATGGTAATGTATTTGCAACAACTACAGCAGGTGAATTAACTACTACTGCTAATAATATAACTGTTACAGCTAGTGCTCCTATTACTATTATTACTAAAGATGGCTCTACTTTTACAGCAGAAGGAACAACAGCACTTTCAACTGATCAAGCAAAATTTGGTGACGCCTCTGTAGAATTTGACGGAACCTCTAATCAAGGTGTTCAACAAGATAATGCTTCTGATTTTGCATCAGGTAATTTTACATCTGAATTTTGGATTTATAGCTCTTCAATAAGAAGTCAATCTTCTACACTTTGGGATTTTAGAATTTCAGGAAGTGGATTATTATTAACTAACAATAATGGACAAATATCTTTCTTTAAAGATGGTTCAGGAGGAAGCTCTCCTACAAGTATATTAACTAATAATACTTGGCATCATATTGCTATTGTAAGAACTGGATCAACAGGCAATGTTTATGTTGATGGCAATTTACAAATAACTAGAAGTATTGGAACTGATGACTATTCTAGTCATACATTATTATTAGGTAATAATGTTTTCAATTCTTCAGGTTATTTAAGTGGATATATTGATGAATTAAGAAATTCTAATATAGTTAGATATTCTTCTAATTTTACACCACCATCTAGTGCTTTTACACCTGATGCTAACACAATAGATTTATTACATTTTGATGGAACAGATGGATCAACTACTATAATTAATTCTCAAGATATAACTCAACCAGTACAAGGTACATTTAGTATAGGTGAAGAAACTGTTACTGGTACAGCTTCTTTAACTATAACTGGAGAAGAACTGTTATCTGCAACTGTTAATACTTTTGCTGTAGCTGCAGGCGGAGCTATAACTATTAATACTCCTACTTTTGAAGCTAATGTAGAACTTAATAATGATGGTATAGTTGTAGGTCTAGCTAGTTTCTTAGATATAACTGGACTTCCTTTATCTGCTAATTTAGGAATAGTTACAACTACTTCTGAAAATATAATACCTATTACTGGAGAAGAATTAACAACTACAGCTAATACAATCACTATAAGTGCTGAACAAATATTATCTATAACTGGTAATGGAGTTACTATTACTTTAGCTGATATAGTACCTAATTCTGAAAACTTTATATCTATTCAAGGAAATAGAGCAAATGCTAATGTTTCAACTCTTAAATTTTGGGATCCAATTAGAGGTAATATTACTGAAACTTGGACTAATATTCACTAGACAAATGGATACAAATATATATTATTTACAATAATTAAAATATGGAGTATAAAAAATTATGCCATCAAGTTATACATCGAGATTAAAATTAGAGAGACAAGCTTCTGGAGAAAATTCAGGAACTTGGGGTAATCTAGTTAATTATGTTTTCAACAGAATTGATGCCTCTACTAAAGGTTATCAAGCAGTTAATGTTGCAGGTTCTGCTAATGTTACTTTAACTTCAAATAATTCTACAACTAATACAGATGATTCTACAACAGATGACCAAGTACATAATGCTGTATTAGAATTTACAGGTGCTCTTACAGGAGACATTCATGTTTTTACTGATGCAGTAGAAACTAAATATACAGTATTTAATAACACTACAGGAAGTCAAACATTAACTTTTGGTCCAACAGGAGGAACTGGCGTAGCTCTTAAACAAGGTGCTAAAACATTAGTTTATACTGATGGAACTACTATGGTTGATATAATGGCTGATCTAGGTGATATTAATGTAACTGGTATAGCAAATACTGGTTCCTCTACTTACTTTAAACTTCCGACTGCGGATGGAACAAGTGGGCAGAGATTAACAACAGATGGTTCAGGACAATTATCTTTTTCAGATGGCTTTGCTACTGGAAAAGCAATTGCAATGGCCATTGTATTTGGATAATTAGGAGGAAAATATGGCAAACCCAAATATTGTAAATGTCGCAACCATTAATGGAAAGACAGACGTATTTGCTTTAACAACTACAGAAACAAATTTAGTTACAGCAACAGCAAATACAGTTTTTAAAATTAATTCTATTTTAGTTTCAAACATTGATGGTAGTAACGCAGCGGATGTAACAATTAAATATAATGATGGTTCTAATGACAGAGCTATTGCGAGTACAATATCAATACCAGCTGATGCATCATTAGCTGTTGTAGATAAAAATACTTCTTTTTATTTAGAAGAAAATGAAATTATTAAAGGTACTGCATCAGCTAACTCTGATTTAGAATGTTTGATTTCATATGAAATAATTTCAGACTAAGGAGGTTTTAAGCTATGGCAAATGGCGGAATTATAGGACCACCAGTTACAGTTTTTTTTGGCGATCAAATAACTCAATTTACGTCTCCAGGAAATTACAGTGCTTACACTCCACAAGGAGATGTATTAGTCGTTGCTGGAGGAGGAGGCACTTGGACAGCTGGTTCAGGAGCTGGAGCAGGTGGAGTTATATTTACACCAGCTCATCCTTTACCAACATCTAGTATTCCAGTCACTATTGGCGCAGGAGGAACTGGTGTTCCAAATTCTCCTTTTGCACCAGGTAATGGTTCACCTTCTGTATTTGGAGCTGCCTCACCTATTACATCTACAGGAGGAGGAGCAGGAACTGCTGATGGAGGTTTTGCTGGAGAACCTGGAGGATCAGGTGCTGGTGCTTCTTACGGACCATCTGGTTCAAATACAAATGTAGGATCAGGAACTGCTGGCCAAGGAAATAATGGTGGAAATGGTTATAGATTAGCACCTCAATTTGGAAATAGAGGCGGCGGCGGTGGAAAAGCTGCTACTGGAGGTAATGCACCTTCTGGTCCAGATGGATCACCTGGAGGAGATGGCGGAGCAGGTACAGATTACAGTCCTACTTTTGGTAGTCAATATGGAGATAATGGTTACTTTGGCGGTGGAGGCGCTGGATCAAACTCTCGTGGTAATGGTGCTTCAACTGGAGGAGTAGGAGGTGGAGGTGATTCGCCTACTACTAGCCCTGGATCACCAACTGGAGTTGAATTTGGACAAGCTAATACTGGCGGCGGTGGTGCTCCTAATCCTAATTATTCACCTTCACAATCTTTAAATGGAGGATCTGGAGTAGTATTAATTAAAGAAGCAAATGTAGCTGTAGCCTCTGGAGTATTTAGTTTAAATGAAGTTTTTGATTATGTAAAAGCAAATAACTGGACTAATTAGTAGACAAATTTTTTAGAATGTTTTATTATGTTAAAGGAGATATAAAATGGCACACTTTGCAAAATTAGATGAAAATAACATTGTAACACAAGTAATTACTTTTTCTAATAAAGAAGTTAATGAAAATGGTGGAGATTTATCTGTTCAAGCTGAAAATTTTGTATCAGCTAGACATGGAGGAACTTGGAAACAAACTTCTTATAATAATAGCTTTAGAGGAATATATGCGGGTATAGGATTTACTTATGATTCTACTAAAGATAAATTTATTTCTCCTAGACCAGCTGATTCTTGGACTTTAGATTCAAATGATATTTGGCAACCTCCTGTTGCTTATCCTACTGATTCACAATGTGAATATACATATAATAGTGAATCTTATAGATATATTTTTCCTAGATGGAATGAAGAAACTCAAAAATGGAGATCAGTACATGGAGACGATACTATTTACCAATGGGATGGAACATCTTGGTCTCAAATAACACCTATAATTACTAAAGACGAGGAATTTTAATGGCTAATGCTAATGGAGGTGTTATTGGTGTAAATAATACTCCAGAAAGAGGAGAATTAATAACTGAATTTACCTCTCCTGGTACATTTAATCCAAGTGGTTCAACTGCAGATGTATTAGTTGTTGCTGGCGGTGGAGGTACTGGAGCTAAAAACTCTGGTGGAGGAGGAGCAGGAGGAGTAATTTTTACTCCAGCGCATCCTTTACCTGGTTCAGCTGTACCAGTAACTGTGGGAGCAGGAGGAGCTGGCGGACCAAACGCTCCATCTCCGGACTCACCCGGAGTTGCGGGATCACCTTCTACATTTGGAGCTGCCTCACCTATTTCAGCTACAGGTGGAGGTTACGGTGCAAGTGCTACAGGTAATGGCGATCCAGGTGGATCTGGCGGTGGTGCTGGATATCCAGCTAGTGGAGGCAGCGGAACTCCTGGTCAAGGAAATAATGGTGGTGCAGGAAATATTCCTAATCCACAACACGGCTCAAATGGCGGCGGTGGCGGTAAAGGTGTAGCTGGAACTAACGGAAATCCAGTTGATTGTCCTGGTGGAAATGGTACAGATTACAGTCCTACTTTTGGTAGTCAATATGGTGACACTGGTTATTTTGGAGGAGGAGGTGGTGGAGGATCTTTTTATCCTGGAAATCCAGTATCTTCTGGTGGCCTTGGAGGAGGTGGAGATTCTGATAGAAATAATCCATCTGGATCTTTAGATAATGCACAAGCAGGATTAGCAAACACTGGTGGTGGTGGAGGCGGTAGAACTGATGGAAACCCAGCTAGTGGAAAAGCAGGTGGTTCAGGAATAGTATTAGTTAAAGAGACAGATGCTCTTCAAAAAACTAGCGGTGTATGGAATTTAAGAGCTGTTTATACAGCTGTTAGAAATAATAATTGGACTAATTAGATTTTTGTAATTTTTTTAATTATATAATAATAGAAAGAAGTAATAATGAATTTTGAAAATGGTTTTTGGTATTTTGATAGAGTAATTCCAAAAAAACTTTGTGATGATATTATTAAACATGGTAATTCTAAAAAAGAAGAATTAGCACTTACTGGTGGATTAAAAAAAGATAATATAACAAAAAAAGAATTAACTGATTTAAAAAAAAAGAGAAATTCAAATGTTGTATGGTTAAATGATAAATGGATATACAATGAAATATTAAGATATGTTCATAATGCAAATAATAATGCTGGTTGGAATTTTGAATGGGATTGGGCAGAAGATTGTCAATTTACTAAATATAAAAAAGGTCAGTATTATGGCTGGCATCAAGACAGTTGGAATAAAAAATATGGAAAAGATAGAGGTGTAAATTTTGAAGGTAAAATTAGAAAATTATCTGTTACAATTAATTTAACAGAAGGTACAGAATACGAAGGTGGAAATTTACAATTTGATTTTAGTACACCAGAAAATAAAAATAATATTATAACAGCAAGTCAAGCTAGATCAAAAGGAACAGTAATAGTGTTTCCTTCTTATACATGGCATAGAGTAGAAGAAGTAACTAAAGGAACAAGATACAGCTTAGTTATCTGGTGTTGTGGAAAACCATTTAAATAATGGAAACAAAAATAATAGATAATTGGTTAGATAAAGATTTAGTTTTATATCTAGAAAATTATTTTTTATATAATTTTCCTCATTATTATGGACATAAATCAAATGATAAAGACAGTGAATCTTTTTATAATTCTGGTTTAAATCCTAATGATGCTTTAAATAATTTTTTATTTTATAAACTTAAAAAAACATTAAATAAAAATTTAAAATTAGAAAGAATGTATATAAACATACAACATCCTAATATGAACGGTTCTTTTCATACAGATGATGGAGATATGACTTGTTTATATATGGTTACTAAAACTAATAAAAATAGTGGTTACTTTGAAATTAAAAATGAAAATAAAATAAATTTTATACAAAATAGATTAATTTCTTTTGATGCTAAAAAAATGCACAGAGGACTTTCTCCAGATAACGGAGTTAGAATAACTTTAGCTTTTAAAACACATGTTTCTTAAAGAATATAAAATTACAGATGAGAAATATATTAATTCTTTGAAAGAAGAAGTTATTAAAAATATAGATAATACTTATAGTTATAAAACAAACGTACAAGGTAAAATGACTTATTGGAAATATTTTACTCATCAATCTGAAAATTTTCAAAAAATAAAAGATATTTTATTTGAATATCATTTATACGAAGCTTGGGGTAATATTTTAAATAAAGGAGATCACGTTGTAGAACATGATCATTCCGCTTTTCCCAAAAATATGCCAGTGTCAGCAAGTGGAGTTTTATATTTAACAGATATAGGTCCTGGTACATATTTTAAAGAATTTAATAAAAGTATAAAACCTGAAATAGGTAAAATAATAATTTTTGATCCTAAATATAGACACTCTGTAGAAAAATATGATAAAGATGAAAATAGAATTACAATAGCATTTAATGGAAGGATAAAAGAAAAATATGAATTTTAAAGATAAAAAATATAAAATAGTTAAATCTGCTATATCTAAAGAATTAGCTGATTTTGTTTATAGTTATTTTTGCATGAAAAGAAAAGTTGCTAGATTTCTATTTGATAATAGTTATCTTTCTCCTTTTAGATCAGAATTTGGTACATGGTCGGATGAACAAATACCAAACACTTATTCTCATTATGGTGATATTGCTATGGAAACTTTACTAGAAAAACTTTTGCCTTTAATGAAAAAAGAAACAGATTTGAATTTAATTCCTACTTATGCTTATGCAAGAATATATAAGAAAAACGATATATTACATAGACACAAAGATAGACCAAGTTGTGAGATATCTACCACTTTAAATTTAGGAGGAGATTTATGGCCTATATTTTTAGAGCCAGAAAAAAATGTTGGAGTACCTGGAGAAAATGGAATAACAGCAGAAAGTAATAATCCTGGTATTAAAATAGATTTAGAACCTGGAGATATGTTAATTTATTCAGGTTGTATATTTGAACATTGGAGAGAAACTTTTCAAGGAGAAAATTGTGGTCAAGTTTTTTTACATTATAATAATGTAGAAACTCAAGGTAAAAAAAATATATATGATAGTAGACCTTTTTTAGGATTACCAGCAGATTTTAAAAGTGATAATCAATAATTTATTTTCAACACCTTTAGCATTAATAGATTATCCTGAACATAATAATATTAAAGATATTTTAGTTAATCATTGTTTTAGTATAAAATTAAACACTAAAACAGGAGGAAAAAATTGGATATCTAAAAATTTATATAATACTTGTGATATTTATGATATTTTTGAAGATAATACTTTTCAACAATTAAATAATTGGGTAACAGAAAAAGCTAACGAATTTAAAAAACATTTAGGACAAAGTAAAAATATAAAACAATCAAAAGCTTGGTTTAACATATATAATAAAAACTCTTTTCAAGAATTTCATAATCATAATTTTAATTATATTTCTTGTATTTATTATCTAAAAGCAAATAAGGAAGACGCTAAAACAATATTTAAATCACCTTTAATAGAGAATATATATGATCCTGAATTAGATAGTAAAAATCCTTATACTTGGAAAACATTTAAAATTGATCCTTTAGAAGGAAGGCTTGTATTATTTAAATCTTCTTTAGAACATTGTGTAGAAAGTCAAAATATTGAAAATCCAAGAATTACCCTAGCTTATAATTACAAAATATAATAGTATTTTTAAATTTTTGTTATATAATATTTATTATTATGCCATTAACTCAATTGAATTTTCAACCTGGTTTAGACACTGAAAACACCGAAACTGGTGCGGAAGGTAGATGGACTGATTGTGATAAGATTAGATTTAGAAAAGGACTACCTCAAAAAATAGGAGGTTGGACTAAATATAGCGACAATTACTATGTAGGAAGACCCGCAGATATAGCTTCTTGGATTAGTTTAGATGGTAGCCGTTATCAATCAATAGGTACAGATAGAAAAGTCTATGCTTATTTATCTGGAACAGCTCAAGACATTACACCGATTAGACAATCTAATAGTTTAACATCTGTATTTACCACAACTGATACTAGCTCTAATGTTATAGTTAATCATACAGATCATGGAGCTATTTTAGGTGCTTTTATAACAATATCTAATGTATCAGCAAATGTAGGTGGAATTACAACTACAGATTTAGAAAATGAATTTGAAATAGTTTCTGTTAATAATACTGATGCTTATACTATTACTACTCCAGGTACAGCAACTTCTACAGTAACTGATTCTGCTAATGCTGACATATCATATCAAATAAATACAGGACCTAGTATACAAACTTTAGGTTATGGTTGGAGCTCTGGTACTTATTCAGCAGAAGCATGGAATGAACCACGTTCCACTTCTGAAGTTACACTAGATATGAGACAATGGTCGTTAAACAATTGGGGAGAAGATTTAATTTTAACTCAAAGAGATGGAGCTACTTACGAATGGGATGAATCAGCTGGTATGACCGACAATAGAGCTACACAAATTGCTAATGCTCCTACAGCTTCTACTTTATCAATAGTATCTACAGAAACTAGACATTTAATTTGCATGGGAACAGAGACAACTATTGGTGACACATCTACACAAGATAAATTATTTATAAGATGGTCAGATCAAGAAAATTATAATTTTTGGACTCCTAACGCTACTAACTCAGCAGGATCACAAAGAATTGCAGGTGGTAGTGAAATAAGATCAGCTATACCCGCAAAAGGTACTATTCTAGTATGGACAGATACATCACTTCAATCAATGTCTTTTATTGGTCCACCTTTTATATTTGGTTTTCGTCAACTCGGTAATGACTGTGGAACTCTTGGATTAAATAGTGCGATAGTAATAGATGACGTAGCTTATTGGATGTCCGATGGCCAATTCTTTAGATTTGCTGGTGCTGTTCAAGAAATACCTTGTCCTATATTAAATCATGTATTTGATGATATAAATAAAACTCAATATGCTCAAGTATATGCTGGACAAACTTCTGATTTCTCAGAAGTAATTTGGTACTACTGTTCAGCTTCATCTGATTTTATAGATAAATATGTAATTTATAATCATTTAGAAAATAGTTGGTATTTTGGTAATTTATCAAGAAGCACATATATAGATAATGGAGTAGAACAAAATCCTTTAGCTACACAGTATTTTCCTAATTCTACTGCTAATACATATTCAACTATATATGGTCTCACTGCTGGACGAAGTTTAATCTATCGTCATGAAGATGGTGTTGACGCTGATGGTTCTGCTATTACCGCTTATATAGAATCAGGTGATGGTGACATTGCTGATGGAGAAACATTTAGTTTTATTAATAAAGTTATACCCGACTTTAAAAATCAAACTGGTAATGCGACTATTACTTTATCAGCTAGAGATTATCCTAATAGCTCTAAGACTACAGGAGAAGTCATTACAGTGTCAAATACGACAGCTTTTTATAATTCTAGAATACGAGGTAGACAATCTTCTATTAAAATAGAAAGTGACGAATTAGGTAGTAATTGGCGATTTGGTACATTAAGAATCAATGTAAGACCAGATGGAAAAAGATAAATATAAGATTAGATTAGCTCGTATAGATGATGCTGTTAGAATACGAGAATTATTGAAAACA
>Ga0208547_1001971_pt1 | contig 11165 bp, 10 predicted proteins | sample DEB08_DNA_5_FD_185501 | JGI IMG/M metagenome (GOLD analysis project Ga0208547, IMG submission 185501) | Aqueous microbial communities from the Delaware River and Bay under freshwater to marine salinity gradient to study organic matter... | ecosystem: Environmental > Aquatic > Marine > Coastal ... | reverse complement strand
CCAACAAGTTGATCAACACAGTCCGCGACAACTTCGGGATTCCGATCGACCATTACATCCAAGTCGACTTCTGCGCGTTCAAAAAGGTCGTGGATTCCGTCGACGGGGTCGGCGTCCCGTTCGCCCAGCGCGTGCGCGACCGCGCCACGGGCCTCGAGATCGACACCACCGGTTGCGTCAACCTCGACGGAGACACCGCCCTCGCCTACGTGCGCTCTCGCAAACTGCAATACGAGCGACCCGTCGACAGTGGCAACTGGATCATGGATCCGACGTCCGACTACGGCCGCGTCGCCCGACAGCAGGACTTCATCCGCCGCACCATCGACAAAGCGGTGTCCAACGCCCTCTACCGACCCGATGTGGCCCAGGCTCTCATCAGCGCGAACGCCGAGTACGTCATCACCGACTCCGATCTCACCGTCTCAACACTGCTCGCCTTCGGCAACGCCCTTCGCGGGGTGGACACCTCCTCGATCGGGTCGTACCAGGTGACCTCGACCGGCCGGAACGTCGGCGGGCAGGCGGTGCTGATTCCACAACTCGACAACGCCGAGATGCAGGCCATCCTCGCCCTCTTCCGCGGTGACACGACCCTCGACACCAGCCCCGTATCTCTCGACGAGGTCGACGCTCCCCCGCTTGAGGCTGAGCCCGGACCCTCCACGGCAGTTGAGCCGACACCCGAACCCGCGATCGTCGGCGGCCCCGCGGGAGAGTCAGGCCTCCTGCAGCTCTTGCTGCCGATCCTGCTCGAACAGGCATCTCCCGCTCAGACCGATCCCCCGGCTGACAACACGATCGGTTGGGTTCCCGACCCGCTGGTCACCTGCGACTGAACGCGCCGTCGAGGGCAGACACGACGTCGCGCGGCCCCTCCAGCAGGAACAGCCGGGCGGCGACCGCGCGGGCGAGACCCATCGCAGCATCGTGGTCCGCCGAGGGAGCGAGAATCGCCAGTTCGGGTACCGCCGCCGCCGCGGACTCGACCCCGGCAAGATCGGTGGCCCGACAGTCCGACAGCAGGATCGTCAGATGTCGACCCGCCGGCGCCGCGTCGGCCGCAGCGAGAGCGGCGTCAAGACCACCCCGAAGGTCGGTGGTGCCATGACCTCGAAGGGCGAGCATTCGCTCAACCGTCTCATTGGGTTCCACCGGGTCGTCGAAGGCGACATGGTGGGTCACGTCACCTGCGAAACTGATGACCGCGTGTCGTCGAGGGAGACGCAGGCACACGGCGGCGGCCGAGAGCGCCGCGGTGGCGAGAGCGGCACCACTCATTGAGCCGGATCGGTCGATGAGGAGACACGCCGAAGTCGGCGGCCTCACCCAGTTCACCTCGTGCACCTCATCACCGGTGAGCACCCCGTGTCGGCGGAGGGCGAGTTCATCCGGCGATCGGTCAATGTCGAGATCGCCGCCGGAACCCGGTCGAAGCGGCCTCGAGACGAGGTGACCCGAACCCGATGAACCCTGCGTGCCGCGCGCCAGATCGACGAACACCGAGCAGGCGAGCATGAGGGCGAGCCGTCGCAGTTCCTCATCGACGGCGTTCGCCATCGAGGCAAGCAGGGAGAGCGCGTGGTCGGGCTCACCGGCAAGCGCGGCCTCGAAGGCCTGCTCATCGAGGCGACCAACACCCGGTGAGAGATCTCCGAAGAGCGGATCGGACTCGAGTTCGAAACGATTGACCCTCGGGGAACCGCCAGCCCCGCCCGGAGAGGGGCGCTTCAGCCCGCCGGACGAGCCGTCCGGCCGCTCGCTTTTCCCGGATCGTTCTCCTCCGAGCGGCTGGCACGATCGGCCGGCGAGAGATACCGCTCCCAGAGCTCGGTGATGATCTCCTCGGCGGTTCGCGCGCTCCCCTCGCGAACCCGGACCCGACCCGAGAGCGCGACCAAGGCCGCGTCGAGCGGCACTCCTGCACCGCCGCGGATCGAAACCAACTCACGAGCAACGAGCACCATGTCGATCGCCCCGCGCACCGACGACCCAGATCGCAGATCCGAATGCTCTCGCGTGGCGCGAACCATCTCGACGACAGCGGTCAAGGACGCGTCGGCGACCGCTCCGGTCGCGCGAGCAACGATGTCGACCTCCTCCTCGGCACTTTGGTAACCGAACGTGAGCCGACACACCCGGTCCATGACCGCACCTGAGATCCGCCCAGTGCCGACCGCGTCGAACGGGTTCATGGCCGCGACCAACCGGAAGCCATCCTCCGCCTCCACCCGACCGAGCCGAGGAACGACGATCTCGCGCTCGCTCATCACGGTCACGAGCGCGTTCAAGGTCTCCTCGGGAACGCGGTTGATCTCCTCCACATAGAGCAAGGCGCCCGAACGCATCGCGCGCAACAACGGCCCGTCAACGAAGACCTGAGGGGAGTACCCCTCGGTCAGCACCGTCGCCGGATCGAAGTGGCCGACGAGGCGAGCAGGAGTCAACTCAGCGGTTCCCTCGACAAACTCGAAATCGGCACCCGCCCCCTCCGCGAGGGTTCGCAGCAACGTCGATTTGCCGGTTCCCGGTGGGCCCTCGAGGAGGATGTGCCGGCCCGAGCGAAGCGCCGCGAGCAACACCTCGATCTCTCGACCCCGGCCGACGACGGATCGTCGGAGAGCGTCGATGGTGAGAGTCGGGTCGATTCCCAACCGGTCAGTCGAAGACGATGACACCGCGGATGTTCTCTCCGTTGCGCATCGCGTCGTAGCCCTCGTTGATCTGGTCGAGCGTGTAGGTCCTCGTCACGAGGTCGTCGAGGTTGAGCTGACCCTGGGTGTAGAGCTCAAGCAACCTCGGGATGTCGCGGCGGATATTGCCCGACCCGAAGAGCGAACCGACGACCTGCTTCTCGAAGAGGGTAAGCATCGCCGCGGGAATAGCGATCGACTGCTCGGCGGTCGGATGGATGTTGGTCACAACGATCTTGGATCGCTTCGCGCCCAGCCAGAACGCCTGACCGAGCGCGTCACCGTCGCCGACGCCCATCGTCATGATCACCTTGTCGAAGCCACGACCCCAGGTGGAGTCGCCCATGTTCTCGAGCGCCTCCTGGATCGAGGAGTAGGTGTGCGTGGCACCGAACTCCATCGCCTTCTCGCGCTTGAACTCGACCGGGTCGATCGCAGCGATCGCCCGGGCCCCCGCCATGCGGGCTCCCTGGACGGCGTTCGCACCGATACCGCCGACGCCGACGACCGCGACGTACTCGCCGGGTTGAACATCGGCCGCGTAGACGGCGGACCCCCATCCGGTGACGACGCCGCAACCGAGCAGGCAGGCCTTGTCGAGAGGCCAATCAGGCTGGATCTTCACGCAGCTCGCCTCGTTGACGACCGTGTGCTCAGCGAAGGTGCCGAGCAAACACATCAGCGTGAGGTCGTTGCCGTCGAGATCGTGGTGCCGCGCGGTGCCGTCGGTCATCTGTAGGCCGAGGGGGAAGGCCTCCCCGCCGGCGTCGCACAGGTTCGAGTGACCGGTGACGCACGACTCACAACGCCCACAGGCCGGAATGAACCCGAAGACGACATGGTCGCCAACCGCAAGACTCGACACTCCTTCGCCGACCTCGACGACGACGCCGGCCCCTTCGTGACCACCGATGATCGGCATGGGCGGAGTAGCGCCGGCGAGATCGCCGGTAACGACGTGCTCGTCGGAGTGACACATGCCGGAGGCGGAGAGCTTGACGAGCACCTCTCCCGCCTTCGGCGAATCGAGCTCGATCTCCTCCACGCTCCACGGCGCGTTCAGTTCCCTCAGGATCGCTGCGCGAGTCCTCATCGTCCACCCCCATCAGATCGGGCCACTCGGAGAGAGCGGCGTTGCTCCGACAGTAGTACCCGCCCTTCGAATGGGCGAACGGCGGTGGGTTAGCCTCGGCCCATGGACCGAACCGAGCAGCCCACGTCCGAGCAGCCCGTCTCTGAGCAGCGTCAGGTAGAGCAGGACCAGGCCACGCCAGCCGCCCCCGTTGAGATCGTCGAGGAACTCGTCGAGGAGATCTCGATCGACGGCATGTGCGGCGTCTACTGACGGCCCGCCCCGAGACCATTACGTCAGCCGGAACGATCGTGGAGCGGACCGCCCTGCGTCTCGACCCGGATGTCGCGCTGCGCCCCGAGCCCTTCGGCGCCCTCGCCTACCACTACGGGACCCGACGCTTGGTCTTCCTCAAACATCCCGATGTGGTCCGAGTGGTGGAGGGCCTCGACGGGAGCACCCCGACTACCGAGGTGCTCGAATCATGTGGCATCCCGACCGATCGTCGAGCGGCCGTCGAGCGCGCGTTAGACGCGCTCGTGCGCTCAGGCATCATCACCGAGGTGGCGGCGTGACCGCGCTCGTCGATCAACTCTCGCGGGGCCTCATGGCCCCGATCTGCCTCACCTGGGAACTCACCTACGCCTGCAACCTCGACTGCGTCCACTGCCTGTCGTCGTCGGGGCGGCGTGATCCGCGAGAACTGAGCACCGCGGAGGCGATCGCCCTCGTCGACGAACTCCGAGAACTCGGGGTGTTCTACGTGAACATCGGCGGCGGTGAGCCGATGATCCGCCGCGACTTCTTCACCATTATCGAACACGCGACCACGAACGGTGTCGGCGTGAAGTTCTCCACGAACGGCACGTTTATCGACGAAGCCGCCGCGAAGCGGATCGCCTCGATGGACTACCTCGACGTGCAGATCAGCATCGATGGGCTCGATCCTGACACCAACGACGCGGTGCGCGGCGCCGGCACCCACGAAACGGCGATCAGGGCGGCACGACGGCTCGCCGACGCCGGTATGCGCGATTTCAAACTCTCCATCGTGGTCACCCGCCACAACGTCGACCAGCTCGATGGCTTGCTCGCCCTCGCCGACAGCCTCGGCGCTCAACTCAGGGTGACCCGCCTCCGGCCGTCAGGACGGGGAGCACAGAGTTGGGACGAGCTCCACCCCACCGATGACCAACAGCGCGTCATCCACCGCTGGCTGCTCGACCACGGCGACCGCGTGCTCACCGGCGACTCGTTCTTCCACCTCAACGCTCTCGGCGAGAGCCTTCCCGGGCTCAACATGTGCGGGGCGGGACGCGTCGTGTGCCTAGTCGACCCGGTTGGCGACGTCTACGCCTGCCCCTTCGTCATCCACGAGCAGTTCCGCGCCGGCAACACCCGCGACCACGGAGGATTCACCACCGTGTGGCGCGAATCATCCCTCTTCGCCGAACTCCGCGAGCCAGGCTCCGCGGGAGCTTGCGCGTCATGCGGCGCCTACGACGTCTGCCGCGGGGGCTGCATGGCCGCGAAATTCTTCACCGGCCTCCCACTCGATGGCCCCGACCCGGAATGCGTCGGTGGTGAGGGAGAGCGTGCCCTCGCCGAAGCCGGACCGCGACCGGTCTCCGATGTCGACCACTCCCGACGACCGCGACCCATCACCCCCGTGCCGGTCGCCCTGGTGACAAAGTGACGCCGTGAACATCGCGGCCTGGGTGGCGATCCCGTTCGCCTACCTCCTCGGCACCTTTCCGAGTGCCACCCTCATCGCCCGGGCCTCCGGCATCGACATCACCAAAGTGGGCTCGGGCAACCCGGGAGCTTCGAACATCAGCCGAAACCTCGGCTGGCGCAAAGGCGTGTGGGTTTTCGTTCTCGATGCAGCCAAAGGCGCCATTTGCGCCGGGGCTGGCCTGCTCATCGCAGGACGCCCGGCCGGCTACGCCCTCGCCGGCGCCGCCATCATCGGGCACATCCTCCCCGTCGGCCGACGCCTCCGAGGTGGCAAAGGCGTGGCCACCGGAGGCGGCGCGTTCGCAGCGCTCTCCCCCATCGTGTTCCTCGGCGCGGTGATCCTGTGGCTCGCGGTATCGAGGCTCACCAAACTCGCCTCGCTCGCGTCGATCCTCGCCGTCGGTGTGCTGCCGATCGGCATTGTCATCGTCGGTCGCGATTCTTGGGAAATTCTCGCCACGGTTGGTCTCTGCTCGATCGTGATGACGCGCCACCTCGGCAATATGCGCCGCCTCGTGACCGCGTCAGAACACCGCATCTGACCGGCGACCCAGTCCCGATTCCTTCGGCGGACCGGCACCGGCATACCGTCGGACGGTGATGATCGACCCCGCCCACGCGATCGACCGCGAGACCCTCGAGACCGCCGATCTCCGCGTCCTCGTCATGTGCCTCGTGCACCTGACGGGCGACATCCGATGGCTTGAGGAGCCTTTCACGCCGGCCCGCGATGTCCGACTCGTGGCCGACCCGCGGGCCGGCTTCGACGACGCCACCCGCGACGCGATCATCGACGCCGTGATGGAGCAGATCTCCAACGGCATCCCCGCTCCGGTGATCGACCGACCCGATCCCGAACTGCTTCACCGGATGATGTCGGTGTTCCTCGGCGAGAACGTTCCCGGGGAGTACGTCGCGATGACCATGGCGGACATGGGCCTCGTCGAGCGGAGGCCACCGATCGATGCCGCCCTCCCAGTGCCCGACGTATTGATCGTCGGCGCGGGGGTGTCGGGCATCGCGCTCGCCTCTCGGCTGATCGCTGATGGCGTCAACGTGAGGCTGATCGAGCGGAACGCTGATCTCGGCGGCACCTGGTTCGAGAACCGGTATCCGGGGTGCGGGGTCGACACCCCGAACCACTTCTACTCCTTCTCGTGGTCACCGAAGCCCGACTGGAGTCGCTTCTTCTCCCCGAGGGAGGAGATCCACGACTACCTCGCCAGCGTGGCCGAAGAGCGCGGAGTGCTCGACCGGACACGCTTCGGCATCGAGATGGTGCGGGCCGAGTGGAACGAGGGCGACGCTCACTGGGCGGTCACGCTGAGGCACGTCGACAGCGGTGAGACCTGGACGGAGTCGACCCGCGTGCTCGTCCCAGCCACCGGCCACTTCAGCGAACCGCACCGCGCTCACTTCGACGGCGAGGAGTCGTTCACCGGACCGATCTTCCATACCGCACGCTGGCCCGGTGACGTCGACCTTGACGGTCAGCGGGTAGCGGTGATCGGCACCGGGGCGACCTCAATGCAGTTGGTACCGACGATCGCCGACCGCGTGGCCCACATGATCGTGTTCCAACGCACGCCCCAATGGGTGCGACCGGTCGCCGAGTACCGCGACACCGTCGACCCTCGAACCGCCGAACTCTTCGCCTCACTGCCCTGGTACGGCCGCTGGTATCGGTTCGGTCAGTCCTGGCGTTATGGGGACGGGTTGTTGAGGTTCCTGAAGCGCGACCCGGAGTGGCCGCATCCGGAGCGGTCGATGAACCGGATCAACGACCGGCATCGAGTGGAGATGACGGAGTTCATCACCTCCTCGCTCGAGAGCCGCCCAGAGTTGATCGAGCACTGCGTCCCCTCCTACCCGCCATTCGGCAAGCGGATCCTCATCGACAACGGCTGGTTCGAGACGCTCTGTCGTCCCCATGTCGACCTTGAGGTCACACCGATCGCTCGCATCACCGAGGAGGGCGTCGTGACCACGGCTGGGACCCTCCACGAGGTCGACGTCATCATCGTGGCCACCGGATTCGACGTCGTATCTCTCGACCGCCGGGTGAACCTCGCCGGGCGAAGTGGTGTCGGATTGAGCGACGTCTGGGAGCCTCGCGACCCGCGGGCACTCCTCGGAATCAGCGTGGTCGGCATGCCGAACCTCTTCGTCATGTACGGACCGAACACCAACATGGGACACGGCGGAAGCGTCATGTGGATGTCGGACACCCAAGCAGCCCACATCGCCGCGTGGATCCGAAAGATGGCTGAGGAGCGAATCGACACCGTCGAGGTTCAACCGGACGCGGTGGAGCGATACACCGACGAAGTCGACCGGCTGCACGACGAACTCGTGTGGATGCACCCGGGAACACCGACCTACTACCGAACCGAGGAGGGTCGTGTCAGGTCACCCATGCCGTTCCGCCTCGTCGACTACTGGTCGCGTACCCAGACCATCGACGAGGACGCGTTCGTAATCACGTACCTCTCCGAGCCATCCCATGCTGAGCTCGCTAAGGAGCACCGCCATGGATGAGGCCACCCAGTCACGCCTCCTCGAACGGATCGCCGAACACCTTGCCGCCGACGGAGCGACCACCACCGATGCCGCCGAGACGACCCTGAGTGTCGATCCCTCGATCTACACCGACCGCGACCGTTGGGAACGAGAGAGGGCGCTGCTCGGCAACGCTCTGACTGCCGTCGGGCTCTCAAGTTTGCTTCCCGGCCCAGAGACCTTCGCCGCGGTCGACGTCGGTGATGTTCCCGTTGTGCTCACCCGTGACAGCGACGGCGCGCTCCACGCCTCCCTCAACGTCTGCCGGCACCGCGGCGCGACCGTCGCCCACGGCTGCGGATCGGCGCGACGGCTCATCTGCAGCTACCACGGCTGGACCTATCGCCTCGATGGCGCGGCCGGTCAACGGCGCGGAGCTGAGTACTTCGACGGCGATGCCGAGGGCCTCGTCGCGCTCCCGGTGACCGAGCGCGATGGTGTCATCTGGGTGTCAGGTGACCCCTCCGTGGTCATTCCCGACGACCCAGCCGAAGGAGCGGGTGCCGAGCTCGGGCCCCTCGACCTCGCTGGACACCGTCTCTTCGCCTCCACTCGGTTCGTTCGGCCGATGAACTGGAAGCTCGCGGTCGAGACGTTCGCCGAGTCATTCCATGTCGCGGTCCTCCACCGGGACACCCTCGCCCCGATGATCCGATCGGACGCGACATTGAGTGACACCTTCGGACGTCACGGCCGGATGGTGGTCCCGCGCCGCGGGATCGAGGAGGTCACCGAGGGTGCCTCGCTCCTGCCTCACGCGACGATCCTGTGGTTCCTCGTTCCCGGAACGGTGCTCATTCACCAGCAGGACCATGTCCAGCTTTACCGGAGTCGACCGGGCGCGCACCCCGGGGAGTGCGTTCTCGACGTCGCCCTCTACGTGCCGACCGACAGCCCGCGTTCCGAGGACCACTGGAGGCGAAATTTCGATCTGTTGGTCGAGGTCACCGACACTGAAGACTTCTCCACCGCAGCCGGCATACAACTCAGCGCCTCCTCGGGTCGCGCGCCAACGCAGATCGTCGGCCGAAACGAGCCGAGTCTCCAACACCTCCATCGCTCACTCGATCGACTGCTCGACGGGGACGGCTGATGCGCGGTTGGCGAGTGGCCGCCCCCGGGGAGATCACCTGGGAGGAATCGCTACCCGAGCCATCGGTCGCCGCAGGACTGATCGGCGTGGAGGTGGTGGCCGCAGCGGTCAACTTCGCGGACAACCTCGTGGTTGGCGGGACGTATCAGACCATCCCGCCGTATCCCTTCACCCCCGGACTCGAGGTGCTCGGCCGGGTGACCACGACCGGGAGTAGTGACCTGACGGTTGGCCAGTTGGTGGTCGGGCTCACCGCCGGCGGCAGCGGGTCGTGGGCGGAACATGCGCTCTGCGACCCGCGGCAGGTCGAAGCGGTGCCCGATGATGTGGATCCAGAGGCAGCGCTCGCCGTTCACACGAACGCGCAGACGGCATGGTTCGCGCTCCATCGACGCGCTCGAGTCGCCCCGGGGGAACATGTGCTGGTGCTCGCCGCGGCCGGCGGAGTCGGATCCATGACGATCCAGTTAGCGAAGGCCCACGGTTGTGTCGTGCACGCGGTCACCTCCGCTTCCAAAGTGGACGAGGCGCTACGGCTCGGTGCCGACACGGTCTGGGATCGAGGCGACGAGGACTGGGCCCTGCGGCTGCGCGATGAACTCTCGGCACAGGGAGCCGGGGTCGACGTCGTGGTCGACCCGGTCGGTTCAACCGCCGGCGAGCAGGCGGCGCGGCTCCTGCGCTTCGAGGGACGGCACGTCATCGTCGGGTTCACGGGCGGCGGCCCGCCGACCGTGCGGGCCAATCACGTGCTCGTGAAGAATCTGGAGGTCACCGGAGTGCACTGGTGGCGATACCCGATCGAACGGCCCGACCTCGTCGCCCTCGCGGCCAGCGAGATCTTCACCCTGCTGGCGGCTGGATCTCTCGACGCGGCCGTGTCGCGTCGGGAACCACTACCCCGCGCCTGGCTCGCTGCTCAGGACGTCGCGGCCGGTCACACCACGGGCAAGGTGGTCATTGCGATCTAGGTGTCGGGGCCAGGGAGGGCCAGCTGATGCCGATACCTGCCCCCGAGTACCAGTGCCCGGTCGGCGACTCTTTGAAAAAGAGAAAGTTGCGAGACCACTCTCTGCTCAGTTGATCTAGTACATCGGTCGCATGCGAGTTATCGGAAACAAGAACCGCCGTGGAAGAAAGCGCCGGCGCGACACATCGAAACTCAGCCTCCTCGTGCTCGGCCGAGTGATCAGAGTCATGGATAAAGAGATCGACTGACGTCAGAGCCCCAAGCGAGGTGATGGAGTCTCCTGTAATTCTCGTGACCACCTCGTCGTACCGCGACGTAAGCAGCATCCCCGATGCAGGCTCGATGTCAATTGTGACCAGTCGGCCCTCCCCATTCACCATGAGGGCCTGCGCCAGAACGACCGATCCAAGGCCCTTGTCAGTTCCAGTCTCCACCACGAGACCTGGCTTCAAGATTCGGACGAGTGCATACCAACCGAGTCGCCGACCCAACCGTTCAGAGAGTTGCTTTGCGTCTGCCCTAGAAAACTCGTGTCTGCGATCTCCTGCTCGTATCGCGCCCTCCAAGTCCGACCGGAAGGCCACATCCTCCTCCAACTCGGCGAAGAGCGACTCCACCTCCTGGACCGCAGCACCCGTCACATTGGATACCACCCAGGCGAGGTGCCTCCGGTTCCGCTGCGACAGTCGATAGGTGTAATTCGTGAACTCCCGGGAGCGCGCCAACCACCGCGCTAGGCGACCGATATCACCCGCGAGTACACCAAAGGCAGTGCGAAGACGAACGGGAAGAGTCAAGAGCGGAAGGAAGCGCGATGTCAACACCAAGTGGCGAAGGTCAGAGCGGTTCATTTGCGCAGACTAGTAAGACGAGCCGAAGGCCCGACCACCAAGGTCTCAGTCGGTGACGAGGCCGACCATCGCGCCGAAATCAAGTTCGTCGAGTTGTGGAAGGTGTACGTCGACGACGTCGTGGAGCAGGTGCTGCCAGATATCGCGCCGGAAGAAGAAGCGTCCCTCACGCACCACGTAGTTCAGAAGG
>Ga0208547_1001969_pt1 | contig 11173 bp, 20 predicted proteins | sample DEB08_DNA_5_FD_185501 | JGI IMG/M metagenome (GOLD analysis project Ga0208547, IMG submission 185501) | Aqueous microbial communities from the Delaware River and Bay under freshwater to marine salinity gradient to study organic matter... | ecosystem: Environmental > Aquatic > Marine > Coastal ... | reverse complement strand
TAAGTACGGTTGGACACGTACCCTAACCAAAGCTGACAAGGTGATAGCAATATCCTTGTATCATGGTTGAGAATGGCAACACAATGCACGCCATGCAATGCAAGAGTCAGCAATCTCTTACTATACTCAAGGCATAATGGTGTGCCTGTATAGCCAGAGGAGTAGATAACAATGGCAAAGAATCGTAACACTGAAACAACAATCACAATTGTTAAACCAGAGCAAGTCCTGTTTAGACGCAAGACTAATCGCTATGGCAAGCGCAAGGGTACAATGTCCAGTAATTCACGCTATCTAATGGTTGGGCGTGATGTACTGACAGGACAGTTTAAGTCATTACGTGTTTGACTTACAGGGGACAATGCTTTATCATGGCATTGTGCCTTGTGTATAGTAAAGAGGAGTAGAGTAATGACAGTAGAAAACATTATATCAATCTATAGACTAGCAACACCAGAGGAAAAGCGTGATGGTGTTGTGTGGTACGCTCAGGCTCTAGCAGAGTGCAATCGCATTGCGCTAGACTATGACGTACCTTTGCATATCGTGGTCGGTGTGTGTGCGGCTCTATCGCCCAACAATAGATGGGACAGGAACATCATCAACACACTGGACATGGTGCAAGCCTTCATCAATGGTGATGATATAGACAGCTTCAAGGTAAGTACATATCACACTATGAAGGCGAAGGCTTGGAGTATACTAGAGGCAATGCCAGAGACAGAGGCAGAGGTAATCACCATCCTCAATGGGCAGAAGATTATCAGTTTCTTTCAGAATATCATGGGCTATGATACCTGTACTATTGATGGTCATGCACGTAACATTGCGTATGGTGTAAGAGAGGGCTTGACAGGTAGCATAAGCATAGGTAAGAAAGAGTATGCAACACTGCAAGCTGAGTATGTAGCGGCAGGTAAGAAAGTGCGGCTCAATGGTAGAGCATTAAAAGCCTTTGAGATGCAAGCTATCACGTGGGTAGCATGGCGTAGAATACATGGCATAGGATAAGGGGTTGACAGATGTTTATAATTGATGTATTACTAGTGGTAAATGTAGTAGCAATAGGGATTGCATTAGGACTAGCAGGTATAGCCTATGCAGGGATGATACTAGATAGCTTTAAGGAGTAGAGTAATGGATGCTAGTTTAGATAAATTCAAAGAGGATGTAAGAAAGTTTACAGATGCTACAATGCGAAGTCATCTATGGAGTGGCGAGGTATCAGCCTTAGCTAGGCTTATAGCTGAAATAACAGAGGTATCAGATTTATCTAAACTTAAAGATGAACTGAGAGACAGGCAAGACAACGCACTAGTCCAAGCTAATTATTGGAGAGACAGAGCAGTTAAGTATCATGCAGAAATAGAAGGGGAGTAGAGACAATGAAACTAGAAGTAAACACAATAGACTATGATGTACCAGCAGAACATCTAGTGGAAAGTTTAGGAGTGCTACCTCATTGGGTACGAGAGAGCCATATACTAGGCGTGGATTGTATGAAGTCCTATCTCAATGACAGGTATGGCTATGGACTGTACGAGTTTAAGGGCAAGGTCAAAGAGGATGGAACATATCAGTCAGAGTTTGAAGATGACGAGGACTTAGCATTTGTAGCACGTATGAGGACACAGCTAGGCATGGTGTACTTCTATCCCTATGCTATGGTAGCAATACCAACAGACGATGGACACTTTGTAACGAGGATGGACTAATGACCAAGCAAATAGAACTTGACAGCGACAGCATGGTAGTGTATATAGGTGGGGAGTATTATCCAGCACAGTTAGAGTACCATCAGAATGATATAGTTGACCAGTATGTAGTAGCTGTGTTAGAATATGAGGTAGAGTTTGAACCAGAGATAAGGATAGTAGTTGACAATGACAACAACAAGTGATACAACTATGGATGAGTATGTACTCATGGCTGAGTATGACTTGCACGTAATAGCTGACCAAGATGACTACCTATTATTCATAGCTGGTCTGTATCGTAGGGCAGGTGTATTAAAGGATGGATATCCTGAGGAGTTATTCAATGTCAAAGATAAATCCAGTAGCAAAGGCACTGCTACAGAGCAGACGTAGGACACAGTACCTACCAGATAAGAAGAAGTACAACAGGAAGAGGGACAGGCATGAACATATTTTATCTGAGCAAGATACCAGAGGAAGCGGCAGAGATGCACTGCGACAAGCACGTAGTGAAGATGATACTTGAGACAGCACAGCTACTCAGTACTGCACACAGGGTACTAGATGGGGATGACTGGGCAGACTATGTAGACTTGTATAAGTGTACGCACATCAACCATCCATCTACTGTATGGGTACGTGCTAGTGCTGACCATTACAAGTGGACACTTGACTTGCTGTTCTATCTGTGCAAGAATTACACACTAAGATATGGTAAGATACACAAGACCATGAGATTACTTGACAGTCTTGCAGTACTACCAGAGAATATACCAGACGAAGGCTTCACTCAACCACCACAGTGTATGCCTGACCAATACAAGACTGACTGTTCAGTAGATGCCTATCGTGCATACTACATAGGCGAGAAGTCTGAGTTTGCAGTCTGGAACTACAGCGACACACCAACGTGGTGGAAGGAGACAGTATAATGAATATAGAAACAAGACAAAAGATGCTGGAGCATACCAACAAACTGAGAGATATAATAGCAACACTCTTTGACTGTCAAGATATCTGGATGTCCGATGTTAAAGCATTAGATGCTATGGTTGATGACTTCAAACAAGAGTTTAACCTTGTTAATAAACAAGGAGAATACTCATACTACAGCACACTAATTCTAGGGGATGACGATGACAAGGAATAAGTTTGATGATGCGTATGTAATTGGATACCACAATGCCTATCATGGTATTGGGTACATCAATGAGTACAACAAGGACAAGCAGCCTCAGTACCACATCAAGTACAAGCATGGGTTTGAGGATGGAAACAAGATGAGAAACAAGGAGAAGTGGAATGAGTTTGGGATACACTAGATGTCCATACTGTAACTCAGGTGAAGCTGAGAGACTGTATGCAGTAGACCACAAGGTTGAATGTTACTGTCATAACTGCTATGCTGAATGGACTACTGAGCCTGATGTAGTACAAGATACACCTTATGAAACCTTTATGTTACAGAACTATGGTGAGGTAGTATGACGTTGTTAATCATAGGATGGATAGTAGCTATGTGGTTGATAGTACTATTCGGTAGTGTTACTGATAACCATGATGGTGTAGTAGGACTACAATTTGTAGCCATGTTAGCAGGTGTACTGGTGATAGGTGTAGCAGGTATGTTTAGTATACTCTAGTATACCTTAGTAATAATATAGTTAGTTTCAAAGGGGGTACTGGCATGGATGTAACTTTAGAAACAACCAGCGATGGCTTTGCTGTCACAGACCAAGAACTAATTGACCACCAATTAGAATTAGAAACAGACATGATAACAGGAGGGATTACTCGCTTTCGTAAAGAGAGAGACAAGTCCATAGAGGCTGGCAAGGAAGCACGTACTGCACATGGCAGGGCTATCATAGCTAGGCTAGTGGCTGATGTATGTAATGGTATAACTGAGTGGTTGTCCAACCCAACAAACACATCAAGAGATATAGCATGGAAGCGTATCAATCACATGGATGCAGAGCAGGTAGCATACCTATCACTGGTCACACTGATTGATGGTCTCAGTAGAAAGAACACACTGCTGTTCATAGCTAGGTCTATTGGTGGGTCAATAGAAATACAAGACAGACTAGACAGATGGATAGCTGATGATGGTGACATAGCTAAGAACACAATCAAGGAAGCAATGAAGAAAGCCTATGGTGCTAGACGCTATGGCCTTACCCACAAGATGAACAAGGATGGACAGGATACAGCATGGGATAAGTCAGAACGTGTACACGTAGGCTTCAAGATGGTGGACATCATTATCAGAGAGACAGGCATCGTCAAGCTACACACTCAGCAGTCTGAGAGAAAGCGCAAGACTACCTACGTTATACCTGAACAAGAGACAAAGGAATGGATTGCTGCTTTCAATAGCTACATGGAGACAGCCAGACCTAGATACTTACCATGTGTTATACCACCTAAGAACTGGACAGATGTTACAGGTGGTGGGTATCATGGGCATGAGATAGATAAGCTACCAATAGTGAGGCGCAGATGAGTTTGAGAAAACACTTGAATAGATTAAGAGACTGTGATATAACAGAGGAATACCAGTGTCTCAATACACTGCAACAAACTGAGTGGCGTATCAACACAAAGGTACTTGAAGTGGTACGTCAGTTGTGGTCTAATGGTGCAGAGATTGGTAAGCTGCCACCAAGAGATGACTTACCTCTACCACCCTACCCATTTGATAATAAGAAAGAAGAATTGACTGAGGATGAGAAGGTAGCGTTTCGTAATTGGTCACGCAAGCGAAGCCATATCTACTCCGAAAACAATCGCAGTGTGAGCAAGCGTATACAAGTAGAGCGTACCCTACAGATTGCTGAACAGTACAGCAGGTATGATAGGTTCTACTATGTGTGGCAGAATGACTTTAGGTCACGCAAGTATGCAGGTAGTACGTTCCTCTCACCTCAGTCAGCCGATTGGAGCAAGTCACTGCTAGAGTTTAGCTACGCACTACCCATCAACAGTTGGGATGACGCACGTTGGTTGTGTATTCATGGTGCTAACCTGTTTGGTAATGACAAGGTAACACTGGATGAGCGTGAGCGTTGGGCTTGGGACTACGCTGAGATGTGGGTACACAGGATAGTATCCAACCCATACGATTGTCTGGTCTGGACTGAGGCAGATAAACCTTTCCAGTTTCTAGGCTGGTGCTATGAGATGGCTGGACTACTGAAGCATGGCTGGGGATACGAGACACGCTTCCCTGTATCTGCTGATGGTAGTTGCAATGGACTTCAGCATCTCTCTGCTATCCTACGTGATGAGCGTGGTGGTCTGGCTACCAACCTGATACCAGCTGAATTACCTCAGGATATATACACGCAGGTAGCTGAACAGGCAAAGGCCACGATGCAGAAGGATGATAACCCTCTTGCTAAACTGTGCCTTGAGTTTGGTATTGACAGGAAACTAGCCAAGCGTCCTGTTATGATTGTACCCTACTCAGGTACACGTCATGCCTGTAGGCAGTACATAGTTGAGGCAATGCAAGATAAGATTAAGGAAGGTACACCCAACCCATTTGGTGATGACTTGTTTGAGGCTAGTGCCTTCATATCCAAACACATCTGGTCATCCATTGAGGATGTGATTACATCAGCAAGGAAGGTAATGGATTATGTTAAGGATGTGGCTGATGTGTATGCACAGCACAACAAGCACATGGAATGGGTAACACCTACTGGATGGCTGGTGTTGCAACAGTACCATGACTTAGAGAAGAAGAGAATAAAGACACACATCAATGGTAACACTGTGTCACTATCTTTTCCAAAGGAGATTGAGAACAAGGTAAACAAACAGAGAACTGGATTAGGTAGTAGCCCTAACTTTATTCACTCGTTAGATGCTGCTGCTATGACCAAGACTATTAACAGATGTGCTGAACAAAACATCGAGGACTTCGCAATGGTGCATGACAGTTATGGTACACACTCACCACTCATGCCTAAGATGTCTGAGATACTGAGGGAAGAGTTTGTTAATATGTACGAGGAGCATGATGTCTTGACAGAGTTGAGAGACCATGCTATAAAAACTATAGGTACAGAGGATATACCTCTGCCACCTAGTAAAGGTAACTTGGACTTACGCAATGTACTTAAGTCAGATTATTTCTTTGCATAATTCTAAAGTTACATCTATGCCATACGTAAAATTTTATGGAGAAAATACATGGTTATATTAAAAGGCAAAGCAACTTGGGCGAAGGTGTTTCAACCAGATACTAAGTTTAATCCTGAAGGAGTGTACTCAATTAATGTGTCCATCCCTGAAGAAGAAGCAGCACAAGTGTGTGAACAGTTTGATACAATACTCAGCAAGTATTCAGCCAAGCTAGTCAAGGAGAAGCCACAACTAAAAGCTTCCCTGTCCACACGTACCCCATACGAAACTGAGTATGATGAAGAGGGTAATCCAACTGGTGATATTCTCTTCAAGGTTAAGATGAAAGCTGGTGGTACTACACGTGATGGTAAGTCCTTCACACAAAAGCCAATGGTTGTTGATGCAAAGCGTACACCACTGGACAAGTCCACCCTGATTGGTAATGGTTCTATTGTAAAGGTTGCACTAGATGCCTCGCCATACTATATGCCATCAAACAAACAAGCAGGTGTTAGCCTACGCTTGAAGGGTGTGCAGGTGATTGACCTTGTTGAATATCAGGGTGCATCAAATCTCTTTGAGGAAGAGGATGGGTTTGTTACTCAGGCAGTAGCAAAGGATGATGCCTCTGATATCTTTGGTGATACTGCTGATGCCGAAGGGGACTTTTGAGGAGAGGGTCATTGATGACCTGAACGTGCGTGATGTTCCATATATGTATGAGCCAGAGAAGTTGGCCTACTATGTGGAGCGTCACTACGTACCTGACTTAAAGCTTGGCACTATGTACGTAGAGTTGAAGGGATACTTTAGACAGGATGCACAACGAAAGATGAAGGCTGTCAAGGCACAGCATCCAGAGTTGGACATCAGGTTTGTATTTCAGAAAGCAGACGCTACTATACAGGGTGCTAAGAAAAGAAAGGATGGGTCAAAGATGACCTGCGCTGAGTGGGCAGAGCGTAATGGCTTTGTCTATAGTGAAGGAACTATACCTGAGGAATGGTTATGAGTATCGTAGATATTACAGAAGAGATTGTATCTGAGATTGATGTCCAAGCTGAGTTCAATAAGGATGGTCTGCGTATCTCTGTCTATGTAGATGAGGCAGAGGTAGTTGAACACGTAGACTATGATGACATGGCATACATGATGGTACAGGATGAGGACAAGTACCCACCTGAAGTAATGAGGTGGATACGTAAAGGTCTAGCTTGTATGTTAGACATACTAGAAGAGGCAGAGGATAATCAAGTAGATGATTGAGGATGGTGAGTTTATCAGGCATGAAGCCTGTCCTCACTGTGGCAGTAGCGATGCCAACGCTTTGTATAGCACTGGTAAACGCTACTGCTTCTCTTGTCAGACACTAACACCACCAGATACAACTGAGGAAGTGATGGCAAAGTTAGAGACACATGATACTATATTCCTAGACGTAGAGTACAGGGATTTACCCAAGCGTGGTATCACGCAGAAGACTTGTGAGTTCTGGGGATATGGTGTTGCTGACTATAGAGGACAGAAGGTTCAGGTTGCTAATTATAGGAACAGAGGAAGAGAACTCAAGGCACAGAAGATACGCTTTGTTAATAAAGACTTCTCTGTTGTAGGAAATCTTAAGGATGTCTCACTGTTTGGTGAGCATCTATGGCGTGATGGTCATGGTGGTAGGTTCATTACTATAGTTGAGGGTGAACTAGATGCACTATCTCTATCGCAAGTACAAGACCACAAGTGGCCTGTCGTTTCACTACCTTCTGGCAGTACCTCTGCCAAGAAAGCAGTAGGTAAAGCTATTGAATGGCTATCCAAATACGAGTATGTTATACTCATGTTTGATATGGATGAGGCAGGGCAGAAGGCAGCTAAAGAATGTGCTTCTGTACTACCACCTAACAAATGTAAGATAGCATCTCTCCCACTTAAAGATGCTAATGAAATGTTACAGGCTGGTAGAGTTAAGGAACTCATTGATGCTGTATGGGAAGCTAGAACTTATCGTCCCGATGGTATCGTAGCTGGTACTGATACGTGGGATATCATTACTGAAGATGACAGCAGAGACTCTGTTCCATACCCATACATAGGTATGCAAGAGAAGACTGGTGGCTGTCGCATGGGTGAGATAACCACAGTAACTGCTGGCTCTGGTATTGGTAAGTCACAACTCGCACGTGAGTTTGCACATAACCTTATCAGGCATGGTAAGACACTGGGTTACATCGCTCTTGAGGAGAGCGTGAAGCGTACTGCCTTAGGCTTGATGTCCATTGAGATGAACAAGCCTCTACATCTACAGTCAAAGGATGTACCTGAAGAGGAGATGAGAAGTGCTTTCGATGCTACATTGGGAACTGGTAGAGTATACCTTTATGACCATTGGGGTTCTACTGATAGCGATAATCTACTTGACAAGATAAGATACTTAGTGCATGGTTGTGGATGTGAGTACATTATCCTTGACCACATTAGTATCGTAGTCAGTGGTCTTGAGGGTGGAGATGAGAGGAGACTTATTGACAATACAATGACACGACTACGTGCCCTAGTTGAGGAACTTAACTGTGGTATGATACTTGTGTCACACTTGAAGCGTCCCTCTGGTGACAGAGGACATGAGGATGGCGCACAAACTAGCTTGTCACAACTGCGTGGGTCAGCAGCAATAGGACAGTTATCAGATATGGTGATTGGATTAGAGCGTGACCAACAGGACAAGGACAATCCTCACATCAGCCACGTTAGAGTTCTGAAGAACAGGTGGTCTGGTGAGACAGGGCTATGTTGTTCACTGTTATACAACACTGATACAGGTCGTATGACTGAGACAATCTTTGAAGAAGATGAGGATGACATAGAATTTTAACTAGCTACTGCGGAGACAGAGCATGAAACTTATATTTGATATTGAAGCAGATAATCTTTTGGACGATGTGGCACAGGTGTGGTGCATTGTAGCAAGAGATGTGGACACTGACGAAGTGTACACCTTTGACCCCATTTGTATTGAGGAAGGGTTGAACCTACTTAATAGTGCTGAGTTACTGATAGGTCATAACATTATTGATTATGATTTGCGAGTACTGAGAAAGCTGCATGGCTTTAAGCTATTAGAGGGACAGCAAACTCTTGACACACTGGTATACTCTAGGACAATCTGGCCTGACATAAAGGAACTAGACTTTAAGCTGGTCAGTAAGATTAACTTCCCTCAGAAGCTGGTAGGCAGTCATAGCCTGAAGGCTTGGGGATACAGATTAGGAGAATTAAAAGGTGATTTCGGTAGTGATAGTCAGGACTTTGGAACTTACACCACAGAGATGTTACACTACTGTGTCCAAGACACGAAGGTTACCTCTGAGTTATATCAAAAAATTCTGGCAAAAAATTTTAGCAAAGATGCCCTTGACTTAGAGACAGAATTACATACTCTGTTGTTGGAGCAACAGGAATATGGTTTCCCATTTGATGCAGCTACTGCACAGAAACTGTACGCAGAACTGGCGCAGCGAAGACAGGACATTGAACAGGAATTACAGGATACCTTTGAGCCTACGATTGTAGAACTCAAGACTAAGACTAAGACTATTCCATTCAATCCAGCATCACGTCAGCAGATAGCAGACAGACTGATGAAGAGAGGGTGGAAGCCTGAGGCTTTTACAAATACAGGAGAGCCTAAGGTAGACGAGAATATACTAGCTAACATAGATATGCCTGAGGCAAAGCTACTCAATGAGTACCTCTTACTCAATAAGCGTATTGGTCAGATAGCTACAGGCAAACAGGCTTGGCTCAAAATGGAGAAGGAAGGAAGACTTCATGGAAGAGTTAATCACATGGGTGCTGTCACGTCACGCTGTACGCACAGCAATCCAAACATGGCTCAAGTTCCTAGCGTGGGTGCGCCATTTGGTGAGGAGTGTAGGTCTCTGTTTCATGCACCCTCAGGTTATTCCCTCTTGGGTGCTGATGCTAGTGGGTTGGAGTTGCGCTGCCTTGCTCATTACATGGCTGCTTACGATGATGGGTCTTACTCACACGAGGTAGTTAGTGGTGATGTGCATACCACAAACCAAGAAGCTGCTGGTCTACCCACACGTTCCAACGCGAAGACATTTATATATGGATTTCTGTATGGCGCAGGTGATGAGAAGATTGGTAAGATTATTGGCAAGGGGGCGAAGGAAGGTAAGCGTATTAAGAATAAGTTTCTTAAACAACTACCTGCCCTGAAGTATCTTAAGGATGCTGTATCTTCAGCAGCCGATGAGCGTGGTTGGATTAAAGGATTGGATGGACGTATCATTCCTATCCGACACAGCCATGCTGCACTAAACACTTTACTACAAAGTGCTGGTGCTATAATCTGTAAGACATGGTACGTGTACATAGCACGTGCTATCAAGGAAGCAAACTTGGACGCACAGATTGTAGCGTTCATTCACGATGAGGTACAGTTAGTAGTAAAGGAAGGTCAGGAAGATGAAACAGGCAGACTTATTCAACAGTGTATGCGAGATGTCCAACAACACTTCAACTTCAGATGTCAGCTTGACAGCGAGTACAAGTATGGAAGAAACTGGGCAGACACCCACTAATACCTGTAGGGATTGTGACACAGAACTAAATGATGATAACTGGTCACCATCTTTTAAAAAGAATAACAACAAAACTTGTAAAGATTGTTATAATAAAAGACATAATGATAATAACAATAAGGATAATAATCCAGAAAGAATGTTTGTTAATGGTAAGTACATTCCAAAGTCTCATCCATTATACAAGGCAGGTAACTACAAGTCGTTTGATGAGGCAGCTTTCTCTGGTCTACAAAACTACACGCGTAGTAAAGAGGGACAGGTGTACATCATTACTAACTCAGCATGGCCTGAGTGGGTAAAGATAGGAATGGCTGTTGATGCAGAAGACAGATGTAATGGTTACCAGACTAGCAGCCCATTCAGAGATTACAAAGTTATGTATGCTGTCAATACAAAAGACAGACGTAAGGCAGAAGCGTCAGCCCACAAAGCTGCTGAGAAATTAGCAGAGCGTAGAGGTGAATGGTTCAAGATGTCAGTGGGTCAGGCGAAGGAGTGCATACAGCATGGACTTTGATTTCTTATGGAAGATGATACTGACTTGTTGCTTCATGGGTGTGACTGTCTGCCTCTGCGTCAAGTGGATAGTAGAAGCTTACCTTGATTACGTGCAAGTAATGACAGGCATCAAAGTAGTTACACTACAGCAACTAAAAGATATACAGCAACAATCAGAACAGGAGTTTGACGATGACCCTTTTGCTCATTGATGGTGACATCATTGCATACAAGGCA
>Ga0208547_1001967_pt1 | contig 11180 bp, 5 predicted proteins | sample DEB08_DNA_5_FD_185501 | JGI IMG/M metagenome (GOLD analysis project Ga0208547, IMG submission 185501) | Aqueous microbial communities from the Delaware River and Bay under freshwater to marine salinity gradient to study organic matter... | ecosystem: Environmental > Aquatic > Marine > Coastal ... | reverse complement strand
AGTTGTAACCTTCAGTTCTGCATTATCTATCCTTGAGAAATTACAAGTTCCAGAGGGTTGGTGCTCTTCTGGTTTTAGAGCAAATGAATATACTCCAATGCTGTCTTTTGATAATACGCCACCATACCCTGTATGATGTTGCCATATCTGTGTGCGCGTAAAATATCTAAAGTCTCTTTCTTTAAAACGATCATGTCCATTTAAATTTAATTGAAATTTTCCTGCTGTCATATCCATACCAGCAGCTAAGGTAGATGCATCTCCTTCAACGGTGTCAGCTAAAGTAGTTTCGTGTGTAGTAGTACTTAATTGCCAAACTAATTCTTTTACAGGGTGATTGAAATTTAATGATAAATTTTTTGTGTTATCCGTGGCTGTAATATAACTTTCATTTTGGTATTGTAGTTGTTCAATGAGATATTCGTGTGAAACTTGAGCAAATCTTCTTCTTTCATCCGTGTCTAAATATATATAATCCACCCATAAATCAAATGTGGGTTCTAAACCAGCGACGTCAGCCCCTGCCCCTACATCTCTAATTACAGATGCCTGGGTTTCAAAAGTCATCTTAATTTTGACTTCGTGGTATTGAAGAGCGATTAATGGGAGAGCAAGACCGGGATTGCGACAAAACCAAAATTGAAGTGGGATAAACATTGTCAAACCAGATGTAGCCATATCAATTCCATCCGCGCCAAAACCAGTACCAGTCATCTTTTGAAATAGTGTACTACCTGCTTTTTGACCTGGTAAATCATCAACACCACCTGAGCCGGTATCATGCTTTACTGCTGCACCAGTGGGGTTAAATTCGGTTAAATCAGACCATATTTGCATCCATCTTCCATAGTGTTTATCAATCTTTTGACCTCCAATTTCTAATTCAACATCTTTAATAATCGCATGTCCGTAATTATTACAAAAGTCTGTATCAGTGCCCGTATCAGTAGAAGTAATGCTGTGTTCCAAATACATTCTATGAACTAAATCACCATTCCTTGAAATAGTTGCCGAAACATTATTACCGAAACCAGTACTACCATTGAAGGTCTGCTTAATAGATTCCATAGAGAAGTTGGTGTGTCGTCTGTAGACAACCTTAAAGAAAGTAATCTGAGGGTTACCCGTGAGATAGATATCTTGAGCACCATAAGCTACAAGTTGCATTAATCCGCCTCCCATATTATTTTTATACCTTAATATAGAAAAAAATTTTAGATTAAATAAACTAATTAATTTATTTAATAAAAAAAAGAATAAAGTTTATAATTTATCTTAAAATGAGATAATAATTTTTAGAAATTTATTAAAGTTTAAAGGACTTTATATTAATTATTTAGTTACTGTAAGCCTAAGAACTTTAGTTCGAGTAGGCAAGACCACCCATACCAGACATGATACGGAGGACATTGTAGTTGACGGCATATACTACAAGAGATGTTGACCCCCCATCTTCTATTAATTGTGCATTATCAATCCTTGAGAAATTACAGGTTCCAGATGGTTGGTGTTCTTCTGGTTTAAGAGCAAATGAATAAACACCTATGGAATCAGATACTGTAGTACCACCATACCCTGTATGGTGTTGCCATATCTGAGTTCTTGTAAAATATCTGTAATCACGTTTAGCAAAACGGTCATGACCATTAAGTTTCAGGTAAAAATCATTTGTTCCAATAGCAACTGGCGTAGAAGCACCAGTTGCAACAACCGGCGTTCCGGTCCAGATTAATTCTTTAACGGGGTGGTTAAAATTAATGTCCATATTTCCACCACTCGCTTTGGATTCTTCTTGAACTTGCTCAATGAGATATTCATGCGAAACTTGAGCAAATCGTCTGCGTTCATCAGTATCGAGGTATATATAATCGCAGAATAAATCTACCTTAGTTGGTGCTGTATGAGTCGAAGCTGAGAATGTATTATATGTCAATATAACTTTAACTTCGTGGTATTGAAGGGCAATTAAGGGTAAAGCGAGACCGGGATTACGACAGAACCAAAACTGTAATGGGACCCAGATAAGTTGCCCTCCACCTCCACCGATGTCGGCACCTCCCCCCAAAGCCATCCGCTGAAATCTAGTTCCATCTGTTGCTCCCGACACGGTCTTGGCACCTGTTGGGTTGGGTTCCGTTAATTCTGACCATGTTTCCATCCATGCTCCGGTGTGTTTATCAATCTTCTGACCACCAATTTCAAGTTCAACATTATCGATTATCCCGTGACCATAGTTGTCATCTGTACCATCCGTCTGTAAACTTGGTGTAGTAACTTCTAAATACATTCTGTGAACTAAATCACCATTGCGTGAAACGGTGCAAGTCTGGCGAGAGGCTGAACCTAATGTCCCGTTCCACGTCTGCTCAATAGCTTCCATCGAGAAGTTAGTGTGTCTGCGGTAGACAACCTTGAAAAAGGTAATCTGCGGGTTACCCGTAAGGTAAATATCCTGAGCGCCATAAGCAACAAGCTGCATTAATCCACCTCCCATATTATTTTATACCTTACTATAGAAAAAAATTTTGGGGAAATTAAACTAATTAATTTTTCCGCTAAATTTAATTTTTAATGAATCTTAAATAATATTGATTTTTTATATTATTTTAAAAAAAGTTATCTTAGAAAATAGAGATAAAATATATTTATTTAGTATGAATACTTTAGTTAGAAATTTAATTTATACTTTAGTTAGAATACTTAGTTTATACTTTAGTTACTGTAAGCAAGACCACCCATACCAGACATGATACGGAGGACATTGTAGTTGACAGCATAGATGTTTTCATTATCGGTCGGAGCAGTGCCCCCTCCCGAGAAATTTAACTGGGCGTTGTCAATGCGAGAGAAGTTACAGGTTCCCGATGGCTGGTGCTCTTCGGGTTTGAGACCAAAGGAGTAGACATTGATCTTCTTGGTCAACTGCGATGTGCGTGCCTGAGCAGAATTGCCGTTGGTTACTGCAAAAACTCTTATTACGCCATCCACGTCAGCCGTAGCGCCTAAAACCAATGGGGACTCATCAGCAGTGGTAGGAGAAGTTATAGGAATTGTTGCTACATTTGCAGCGACAGTTGGTGTTGCCGTTACTGTTGCAAAAAATGTTAACCCAGCGGTAAAATTTGTAGTGCTGCTGCTAGCTGTTGTGGCAACTATTGCAAGTTGGTCACCCGCAACAACTGCTGTTGCTCCATCCCCTCTTGTTACAGGGCCTGTCAAAGATGCAATTTCCAATATTAAATTTGAACCGGTGAAATCAAAGTTGGTAGCAGAGGTGGCGTCGCCCGTTGCTACCTCTGTAAAGGCAGCGCTTAGTGAGTCGACATCCGAAGCTTCGCCTATTGTTTCAAATTGTGTCTGTCTATCTAAAGTAGTGAGTTGAGCAGAAGTGGGTAAATTCTGCTTAGGGACAGCTGAGCTGGAAGTATTCAGATTCTTGAGCAGAGAAACGATCATGACCATTTAACTTAAGCTGAGCTTTTCTATATCCAGATGAAGCTTGGGAAGTCCAAATTAATTCCTTGACTGGGTGATTGAAGTTCAATTTTTTTGAATCAGTAGAATTGAAGGTTTCCTTCTGTATCTGTTCAATCAAGTATTCATGTGAAACCTGAGCGAAACGACGGCGTTCATCGGTATCAAGGTAGATGTAGTCGCACAATACTTTGATATTGGAATCAACACCTTGTGCCGCACCCGTCCCCCAAGTAAACTTAAGTTTAACTTCGTGGTACTGAAGAGCAATCAAAGGCAAAGCAAGTCCTGGATTACGACAGAACCAGAAGTTCAAAGGATACTGAGTCATTAATGGACCGGTACTATCGGGACTTCCAGCAGTCCCTATATCTCCTATCATAGATTTAAGACCGATAGCCTTGGATTCAGGTGTGCTTAATTCATTCCAAATCTGATTCCATTCTTCATAATGCTTATCAATCTTCTGACCACCAATTTCAAGTTCAACTTCCGAAACAATTTTGGAACCATTAGTTGCTGCTGCGGTGTTTGTAACATATACCTTGTATACTAAATCACCATTACGAGAAATAGTGACAGTTGAATTGCCACCATCACCGGGGGTCCCACTAATCGTCTGCTCAATAGCCTCCATAGAGAAGTTAGTGTGTCTGCGGTAGACAACCTTAAAGAAAGTAATCTGCGGGTTACCGGTTAAGTAAATATCCTGAGCGCCATAAGCAACAAGCTGCATTAATCCACCTCCCATATTATTTTATACCCTAGTTTAGAAAAAAATTTTAATGAATTAAAACACAATAAAATTTTTAAAAATTATTGAAAAATATTTATATTTCATGATGTTATTTTAAGCCCTAAATAAAAATGAAAATAATAAAACTATCATAATAGCCTCATAGAAAGTAATTGGTCTAAATTTACTCGTATCTCCACCAGTATTTTCTACTATTTTAGGCCACATCATATTATATGTTACTTGAACAATATAAGACCTTAATAGTAAGATAAGTATCACCATAATACTTAAATTTATGATATTTTCAAGTTTCGGTTCTTTTAAAACTTTTTGTAACTTTAATCCTCCTCCAATCATTTTTATATATTATTTTAGATAATTTATTTTAAAAACAGTTTCTCAGTTTCTTTACAATCCATTTCTAAATCTAATACTTGTTTCACAGGATTCATTATCTGATTTGTGATATAAAATTCATAATCTAAGACTAATTGTTTATCTTTAATATAATCTATATGTTCAATTCTATCACCTTGTAAAATAGTTATCTTTTTATATTTAGGTTGTGTTAAATCATCAACCATAAAGTTTTTATATTTAGGTTTACCATTTTTAAATTCACCAACAACCCTTCTTTCCTTAATCTTTTTATAACCGATAATTTCTTTTGTTTTACCTTTATCAATATAAGCATAAGGAATTCTATCATTTGATTTAGGTTTATTACCAGGATCTCTTTCTGCCATTCTATCTGCTAATACTTTATGAGCAATACTTTGTGGATTTTTATAATAACCTCTTAATGATTTTGTAATTACAAAATATCGCATAGAAAATTCTCCATTTCTAATTTGAGATAAAGATTCTTTTAACCAGTCTAAAGTAGCTTCGAAATCTTTATCAATCATAATTTTCTCAATAACATTACCAAAGACATGTTTAACTATCGGAGCATTATCGCGTCTTTTTAATACAATACCCATAGCTGTGCGTTTACAATCTTCTGTATTAAATTCATATTTATCTCCTGTATATCTTTTCTTAGAGATAAGGATGAAAGGCCAGAATGTTTTCTCATATTCTAAATCTTGAGGTTTACATAAGATAGGTTTATCTGTTTCTTCACTTAAGGTTCCGTCATCGTTTTCTGATATTAATTTACCGTGAGTAATATAATCACCTGCTTCTTGGCCACATTGTATACAATGAGCTAATGCTTCTTTACCTGTTAATAATTTACCATCTTTTAAACGACTAAATTTTACAAAGACCGAATCTGTATCTCCATAAACTACATCAGGTTCTGGATAATCTTTACCATATTTTCTTCTTGACCATTCTTTTACACCGAAAGAAGCATCATCAATACGAGATCTACCAACTGAAGTAGTGCAAGCAGCTAACATCATTTTAAATATTGTGCTTGTTTTTGCCCCTAATTGACCATAAACACTATTTGCTGTAACTTTATAAGCTAATTGTAAACCATCAAGGACTTTCTTTTTAAATTCATCGGGTTCGGTTTTCATTCTTTTTTTTGTAGCATTTCTCGCATCAAGGAGTTGTCTTAATACAGATGGGACAATACCCATAGGTTCTTCATCTTCTTTTAAATTTTCAATTAGATTATTCTCTTTCATAAATTCTTTTTTTAAGAAATAACAAGTAGTCATTCCATCTCCTAACTTCTTCTCAATAGTATCTCCTTTACCGGTATTAATATAACACCAATTTTGATATTCTATCTTTTCATAGTTATCTTCACCGATAAGAGGCAAAAGTGAAGTATCTTCAATAAGAGTTTCATGAGAAATATTCTTTTCAATAATAGATGAAGGATAAAGTGAAGCATAATCAAGGACAGCGATAGGATCTTCTAAATAAATACCAGGTTTAGGATCTAATACAATAGCCCCTTCAAAACCATCAATACCTTTTTCGGCTTGATTACATATACGAATATACCATTCTTCTAATTCATAATCAAATGGTTTTCTCCAGTCTGAATCCTCAATAATCTGTTTAAATATATCTTCTTTAGATTTACCATTATTATACATTTTGATATAATCTTTAAGATTTGGTATTTTTTTCAAATCAGGCATTCTAGTATTTCTTTCAGAGCATTTTTTAGCAACAACTGATGTAACTTTTACTCCTTGACCTCTTAAGAAGATAAATGATGCTGGAACAGAAGATACATTTGCCATACCTAGATTATTAGGAATAATATCTAGTAATAATAGTAAATTAATACATAATTCACAATCCTGAACACAATATTTCGCAACTTCGGCTCTACCGGATGACCCGCCTTTTTTATGTTTATTAAAGATATCTTGTGGTGAAATATCGTCTTTGTTTAAACACCATTCAACTTTATGATAATCTTCAAGTGTAATATCTAAATTTTCTACAAGAGTTATACATTTATCTACAACAGATTGAATTTCATATTTTTTACCATCATTGAATAATTCTTCACCAATATTACTATGAGTTCTAAATGAAATAAAATCACGATCTTTTAAATTACCTGTATCAGAAACAATGATAATATTATTTTGTACACTTTTAAGTTTACCACGCATAAAATGAGCGGCAACATTATCAAGTTTATAAGATTCTAAATTATGACCTTTATCAACTTCTTTTTGGATATCAAAAAGAATACGACCATCCATAGTAATATAATTAAGTGTATTATCACCTAAGGCACCACTACTTAATTGTTGTTTTTTACCTTGACATTTTTTAGATTTATGATCTTTTGCTTTGTATTTTGTTGAATCCATTTTACCAAAATTGAGAAATTCTTTCATAGGGCAATCTTTACCGTGCCACCAAGGATTATTACAAGTTGATATACAAGGGAATAATATTTCAGCTCTATCACAAATATATTTAAAATCAAAACCGAAAATATTATATCCAGTAATAAAATCCGGGTCTTTTTCTATAATAATATCTTTCCATTTGAGTAATAATTCTTTTTCATCTTCACATTCTACAACTTCAATGCCCTCAATAGGATCACATATTTCACCTTTTTTAAGACCATTTTCATTACCTATGACAAGAATATGTCTATGTATATTTTTACTACTATAATCATAAAATACAGTTCCAATTTGAATAATAGGATCCCCTTCAACTCTGAGTTCGATTTTATCACATTCATTTTGTATAATATCCTGTAGTAAGTTAATAGTAATCTCTCTATCTTTATTTTTAATATTAAGATTTTTTATCTTTTCACAAATATCTGTTTTATTTATTTCTTTTATTATATCATCCAAAAGTTCATCTGCGGGTAATTCATCATTAACAGTTTTTAATTTATTAATATTACTATATTTCCAGATACTATTTGATATATTTTCGCCTGTAAAACCGTTTTTTAATAATTTTAAAATTTTACCACCGATATCATTAGAGAATTCTTTTCTTCTAGAATCTCCACAGTTTTTAAGGATACTTTGTAAACTATCAAAGATATCAGCACTTAACTTTTTAAAGTTCTTTTTTGCTTGTGGAAAATCACCGTGTAAACTATCACATTCAATATCAAAACTAGCGATACGATAATTACTAAGATCATCTTTCTTTAATGGTTTTACATCTGAAAAATCGGTATGATAATCATATTTACAAGTAGGAAATAAATATGTAGATTCTTCTATAATTTTAATACTAATCCATCCCGTAGGTTCTATTTTACTATCATGAATAAATCTAATAATAGGATGAATACTGCTCTCATAAAGATTGGAATTACAATCTGCGGATGTAGGTGTATTTCTCCATTCATTTAATCTATCTAAGGATGTAGTTGATGGTAAAGATTTAGTATCTTTAATATTATAATGTTTGATAAGTAGATTAATATATTTTTTCATACTATCGTGGGTTTTAAATGATAGTTTCGCAAAATTAAACTGTTTAGGTTTATTTTCTTGAATATTCCATTGTAATCCATAAAATTCATTACAAGTTTCTATTTCACATTTTACAATATCAGAATAAATTTTATCATCTTTACCATCATCAGTAGGTTTTAATCCACAGACATCTTTCAAGAATTTATCTAATACTAATCCATCCCAATCATCGGGTATTTTAATATAGAAATATGGGTTATATTTTTTTACATGAACAACAACTCTATCATTGTTCTTATCTATACCATAAATTGTAATTAAGAACTGTTTTTGATTATACCCATCGGGTATATCATCACTAACGATATCAATGATTTGAAATTCTAAAGTATCACTCATGTTTATTTATTTACTGTAAGATATTTTTAGATACTATCAAATTTAAAATTATCAAATTTTAAAATATAAAGATAGTATAGATGAAAGAATTAACACTATTAATGATATGTATACTTGCTGTATTTTTTTATATGAATTTTCTTAGACAAAAATTATATTTAGAAAAGATTCGAGCAAGTAATGGAAATGAATATTTAGTAAGAAATTTACCTGATAAAATTGAAGCTGCTAATAAATTAGGATCAATTAGCGATTCATTAAAAAATTTAGTGAACGGTTTAAATGAAAACGATGATAGTAAGGGAGAATATATAAAGAATTTAAAAGAATCATTCAACCCTGAATATATTACAGAAAATATACCAGGTTCTATTTATGTTGCTTATTCAGTGAATAAAGGTGAGGAATTATCATTATGTATTCGTGATAAGGGTTCAGAAAAATTTATAGATGATAATACAATCATATTTGTAGCGATTCATGAATTAGCGCATATAATGACTCCTGAAACAGGACATACACCCTTATTTTGGGATAATATGAAGTATTTATTAGAAAATGCTTCTTCGCAGGGTATTTATATGCCTGTAGATTATAGTCAATCACCTGTAGAATATTGTGGAATGGATATCAATTCTACACCTATGAAAGGTTAATTTAATTTAAATTTTTAAAATCTAATATATACTAATAATTATATGAGTGACCCATATCATACATATGATAAACATAATATACAGATAAATGTATTTCATATAAAAGAACCTTTAAAAGGGACTCTTGGGGAAAAAGATAAACAAATGCATAAAGAGGCTTATTTATACAATGTAAAGGATCTTCAAAAACCTGAAATAAATTTCCCTAAAAAAGATATTAAAATAATTAAAGAACGTTTATATTTATCTGATACGATTGAAATAGTTTATAGAAAAATAGGTAAGATGATGAATTTACCGAGTAATGAAATTTATGTTTGGATTGATCACAAGAGAGAAAAAAAATCATTATTATACACTAAACCACTAGGTATAACTTATGATGATTTAGAGGATTTAAATAACATGAATCCTTATTTAAAACAAGATATTGATGACAGATTTGTAAATAGTGATGGAACACCTAAACGTAATAGTTTAAATTATCTTGATCGTTATAAGATATTAAATACTCAACTTGTTGATGAGCAATATAATATTTATTTTACAACATTAAAAGATGTGAGTGAATATGTGAATAATATTTTTAAAGAAGATGAAGAAATGATAAAATATGGATATTTAAAAAAATATTTCCCCTTGATGAATGAAAAAAGTTTTGATGAAAAGATAGATGAAAAGATAGAATTAATAGAATCTCAGAATAGTTTATTAGAAGATTATAATAATTTACCAATAGATATTAGACCTATTCATTTAGTTTATGAAAATAAGGAAAAGAATATCATAATTGATTTATTTAAAATATTTCAAGAGTTTCCTTTATCAATTGATATCCCTATGTTAAAAATACAAACAGATAATTATATGGATTCATATATAAAATTATATAAAGGGGGTATTAATAATACATATAGTTTATGTATAGATAAAACAATAACGAGTGAATTATTTGAAAAATGGAATAAAAATATCTATTTGAGTGATGGATTTACGCGACCTCGGGGAATAGATAAAAAGAACTCATTAACATTTATTATTTATGATAAGAAAACCGATGATAATATTCAGGTAGTATTATATATCGATGGAAGAATAAGGGTTTATAGTGAACGCTTTAATCGCCTAGAAAGTTTCACAGATAGTATTATTCAGGGTTATTTAAGAAAAGTAAATGGTATAATCAAGGGTATTAATAGTAATTTAATAAGAAAAATACCCGAAATTATAAATAGACCTACTAGAATAGATATTAGTAGTATTTATGAAATATCAGATTATCATTTATTATCATTGAAAAAGTTGTTTGGATCTTTTTATAGTCAATTTATAGTATTAAATGATGAAGATGATAAATTACATCTTTTATATAGTAAATGTGATGATTTTGAGAATATGAAATATATTACAGATACAATTACATTATGTAAACGTAAAAAGATACTTGAAAAAAATATCATAGAAATATTAATTGATAGATATGGATTAACTAAAAGTAAAGGTAAAGAATATTTAGATGAATGGTTAACGGTTAATATGAATAATCCTATAAGATACAGAGAAGAAGTAAAAAATATAAGTATCATAGTTGAAAAGGTATTAGATAGAATAAAAGTATCATTTTATGGTTTATATAATTACAGTAGTTTTCATGAATGTATAGATATAGTAAATCGGATAATGAATATATATAAATTAAAACGAGTTGATAAAAGAAAAGATTTACCTGAATCGATTGAAAAATTGTTTAAGAAAACAAGTAAAAAAAATATAGTGATAACTCAACCTGAAATTTCTGTGATAAAACCTGATGAAGAAAATGGTGAACCTGAACCTGAAATGGATGAACCTGAACCTGAAATGGAAGAACCTGAACCAGAAATGGATGAACCTGAACCAGAAATGGATGAACCTGAACACACAGATGAAGTTTTAGATGATTCAGAAGATGATTCAGAAGATGATTCTGAAGATGAATATGAAGATATTGATGATGATTTATTAGCGGGAATGAAAGGTGGTGGTGATGAA
>Ga0208547_1001966_pt1 | contig 11180 bp, 12 predicted proteins | sample DEB08_DNA_5_FD_185501 | JGI IMG/M metagenome (GOLD analysis project Ga0208547, IMG submission 185501) | Aqueous microbial communities from the Delaware River and Bay under freshwater to marine salinity gradient to study organic matter... | ecosystem: Environmental > Aquatic > Marine > Coastal ... | reverse complement strand
CCTATTACCGGGCCAATCAAGGGGTTGCCGCCGGGAACAACAGCACCGTACTGACCCTCAATGATTTCTCCAACAACCAGCATGGCACCTTGTACAACTTTGCCTTGACGGGAAGCGGCTCAAACTGGGTGGCCGGTGCCCCACTCCCCGGCGGGAAGGACACCACCCTTTCTGCCACCCATTGTGGCGCCTTCACCGATCCATTAGGCACCACCTACACCAGCAGTGGCACCTATACGTACAGCTACACCATGGCCAATGGCTGCGATTCAAGCATTCACTTGCAGTTGACCATTGACACGGTGGATACGGGGGTAACGCAATCGGGCACCCTACAAACCATGAATATCTTGACGGCGAATGCCAGCAATGCCGTCTACCAGTGGTTGGATTGCGGCAATAGCTATTCGGCGATCAATGGAGCCACCAGCCAGAGCTACACCGCCACAAGCAATGGTTCCTATGCCGTCATCATTACCCAAAATGGCTGCACCGATACGTCTTCGTGCTACACCGTCGCCGGAATCGGGCTACGCGAACCGCAAAGTCCGGCAGAAATCAAATTGATGCCGAACCCCTCCAAAGGATCCTTTACCGTGGACATGGGCCAAACGGTGGAGAAAGTTTCGATTGAAATTTGGGACGTGATGGGCCGCCGAGTTCTTCACAAAACAGCGGAAAACAGCGCACGCATCCCAATACAAACCAAGCTCTCCCCGGGCGTGTACTTGGTGAAGATCCAAGCCAACGGCCAAGTCGTCACGCGACGCATGGTCATCGAGTAATCGCTTACCCCACTTTCGGTCTTCTGCCCGACCTTTGCGCCATGCGCAAGGTGATTCATATTGTCCGGATGTGGCCGACGGCCGAAGATCCCCAGCACGGAGGCTTTATCCGGGAACACCTGCGCGCGCTATCCGCCCATGCAGATCAGCGCATTCTGATTTGGGACGGAAAATTGAACGCCACGCCCTTGTATGGGGAAGAATTCTCCCTGGCCCATCTGTCCACGCCCGGCTTCCGAGCTAAATGGCGCGCTTTGCGGGAGTGGTTGGACACCGACTTGCCCCATGTGGTGCATGTACACGGTGCCGGAAATGACAGTGCCTTGGCCTTCTTGCTCATTCACATGCTCCATGGTTCGCGGATTCGTCGTGTCGTCACGGAGCACCAAAGCCATTGGGCGGAAAAACCGAGCCGGGGGGCTATCTGGACCTTGCGTCTTGCCCATGCCCGAACGGCCGTTTCCGGCTGGTTGGCCTCCCTGATGGAACCCTACAGTGCCGGAGCAGCCATCTCTGTGGTTCCCAACGTCCTTGCGCCGCCTAACCTACCCTTGCAACGCTCAGATGCGACGCATCGGCGTTTTCTCTGGGTCGGCGACCTGGTTCCCCTGAAAGGGATGGGCCAGCTTCTTGAAGCCTGGACGCGCCATCACCGGACCTTTCCGCAAGACCGTCTGACCCTCATTGGGGGTACGGCAGAGGCGGGACTTCGCCCGGATGACCTGCCGGAGGGCGCGACCTACACCGGTCCGGCCACGGCCGGGGAAGTCCACGAGCGCATGCTGCACCACGATATTTTGATTGTCAACAGCGCCCGCGAAACGTTTAGCATGGTCATCGGGGAAGCCCTTGAACGGGGACTATCCGTTCTCTGCACGCCCATTCCCGGACCACAAAGTGTCTATTCGGGGCAGGGTATCACGTATCGAACGGACCTCTCGGAAGACGACTTAGTTTCTCACTTGGCGGGTGCAGAAAAATGGAACGATGTGCCCCTGGTTCTGAAGGACTTTCGTGCCGAAGCCGTGGCGCAGCAGTTCTTGGCCCTGTACGCGCCGACAAAAAAATAGACTCAGAGAAGGTCGGTCAGCAAGGCAACCCCCGGCCGACGCTCCGTTAAAAAGCCCTCGGCATGGGTGACGTACATCGCCCGACCCCATTCGCGGGAGCGGGCTTCAATTCCTTCTAGAAAACCCGATGAGGAAATGACCGTTTCGGGCTCTTGGCTAGATGCGTCAAAGAACTGGCTCTTGTGCGCTTGGATGCTCGCCATTTTTTGGTCCATGTAACCTGTGATATCCACGGAGAAGTCGGGAACCAAGTCGTAGTACTGAATGTAGTGGTAGACGTGATCTGGGCGATGTGCCACTTGGACTTCGCCCTCCCATTCTGTCTCCAATGCTTTCAGACCGGCCTTGAAGCAGGAGTCCACAATAAGCTGGGAGGCATGGCCATGGTCGGGATGGCGGTCCTTCGGAGCGGTGGCCAAGACAATGCGCGGCCGGAAGGCACGCAAAAAGGCAATAAGCAGGCGCTGGTTCGCCTCGGAATTTTCCAAAAAGCCGTCGCGCATGCCGGCGTTGAAGCGCTGTGACACCCCGAGGATCCGGGCCGCTTCGAGGGCCTCGGCATCGCGGAGTTCGGCCGTGCCTCGTGTTCCCATCTCTCCGCGCGTCAGATCCAAGATGGCGACGCGATGGCCGGCTGCTACATGCTTGGCGAGGGTTCCGCCACAGCCCAACTCGACGTCGTCGGGATGGGCCCCAATGGCCAGAATATCAACAGAAGATGGAATAGGCATGGCAAATTGTTCAGCGGCAAAGTTACTCGACCCCTGCGAACTGCTTGATTTCCTTCGTCAAAGGCGACGTGGTCATCAAATATGAAGCGGTCCACTGGCCTTGTTCATTGACCAAAAACTTACAGAAATTCCAACGGACATTCGCATGGCTATTGCCGTTTTGCTCTTTCTGGGTCAACCACTGGTATACGGGGTGGACATTTTCGCCTTTGATGGAAACCTTTTCCATCATTTGGAAGGTCACCCCGTAGTTTTCGCTACAAAAAGACTGGATTTCACGCGCCGAACCCGACTCTTGTCCGCCAAAGTCATTGCATGGGAAGCCCAAAATGATGAAATCCTCCTGGTTAGATTGCTCCCACAGGGCCTGCAAATCCTTGTACTGGGGGGTAAACCCGCATTCGGACGCCGTATTAACAATCAAAACGCGCTTGCCTCGAAGCTGCTCAAAGTCAAAATACTCCCCCTCCAAAGTGTTGGCATGGAGACTGTAAAAATCGACCGCGCCGTTGACAGGCTGGGCCACGCTGTTTCCACAGCCAAGAAGCATTCCGAGTAGTCCCATAAGAAGGAAAGAAGTGATGTTTTTCATGTTGTAACAAAGATACGTCCCCCTATAGGGAACTGGGTTGAGTAGAAATAACCCAAAAGATGGCGCTAAGTTCGACCCAGCCCTACCTTTGTCCTGATGATTCGATTGCGCGCCATTCAACAAATCCTTCAATGGGAATGGGCATTGGAATACCGCCGTTCGAACGGATGGTTCCTTCCCCTGCTCTTCGCGGCCATGGTCGGCTATCTCTGCAGCCTGCTGGTGCGGGAACCCAGCCCGACGGTCTGGTTGGCTTTATTGTGGATGACCATGGTCTTTAGCGCCTTGCAAACCGCCTTGCGCAGCTTTGCCGCCACGCCCGGGCAATGGCTCTACCTCAATCAACTGGTCGCCCCCACCGAACTACTGATCGGCAAGACTATGACCACCGCCCTGAATTGTCTCTTAGTGACCTGGACGAGCCTCGCCCTGTTTAGTCTTTGGTTGGGCTGGCCCCACCTCCCTGAGCAGATGGGTCAAGTGCCTCTATGGCCCTTTGTGGTCAGTCTTTCCCTCGGAGCTATTGCCCTTTCATCCACCTTGAGCTTCACGGCGGCCCTCGCATCTAAAATCGAACGGGGAACGGGGATTATGGCCGTTCTGAGCATTCCTTTGCTCCTACCCACCCTCCTCATTGCCGTTCGCGCGAGCAAATTGGCCCTCTTGGGTGAACCCCTCTCCAATTTATACCCGAATTGGGCGGGAGAAATTCTGATGGCGGGACTTCCTCTGGCCTTGGGCGCCCTGCTCTTTCCGTACCTTTGGCGCTCCTAATGAAAGCTTGGAAAATACTCGGCATTGCCCTCGTAGGATATTCCCTCTTTGCGGGTCTCACTTCGGACGTACCACGTCTAGTGATCCTAAACGAAACCATACGGAATCTTTATTTCCACGTTCCCATGTGGTTTACGATGATTGCATTACTTGGGGCATCTCTCGCCTATTCCTTGCGACTCCTTCGTTCCGGGGGAGACGGAGAGCCCTTGAACTTGGAACGCGACCGCCAAGCCCGGGCCTTTGCCGAAGTGGCCATGATCTTTTCCTTGCTTGGGCTCTTCACGGGTATGGTCTGGGCCAAGGCCACCTGGGGCACCTATTGGACTGCCGATCCGAAACTCAACGGCACCGCTGTCACCCTCCTCATCTATGCCGCCTATTTCATTCTGCGCAGCAGCGTGGACGACGCGGAAAAACGCGCACGACTCGCGGCGGTGTACAACGTCTTCGCCTTTGTTCTCATGATTGTCTTCATCGGCATTCTTCCCCGGATGACGGATTCCTTGCACCCAGGAAATGGCGGCAATCCAGCTTTTGGCAGCTATGATTTGGACCATGGCATGCGTCTTGTGTTTTACCCGGCTGTAGTCGGTTGGATTTTGATGGGATGGTGGATTGCCTCCCTCCGTGTTCGCCTCGATCGCTTGACCGCTCAACAAACCCCATCTTGATATGAAGTACCTCTCTTTTTTGCAGGCCCCTCCCGCTGAAATGGCAGACCTCTTTCGCGCAGAGGGTAAAATCTATGTCGTCCTCGCTGTGCTCGGCATCGTCTTTGTCGGGTTGGTTGCGTACTTGGTGTGGATGGAACGTCGCATTCAAAAACTGGAAAAAGGAGCATGAAGCGTAGCTCCATCATTCTCCTAGCCGTTGTCGCCCTGTTGATTGGGGCCCTGTTGGTCACCTTGCAAGACGCCAGCATCTACGCCACGTTTGATATGGCCAAAAAGCAGCAACCCGAAACAGTTACAGTCGTGGCGACCCTAGACTTGGACAGCCCTATGGATTTTGACCCCAAGGCATCCATCCTCACATTCCAAGCGATTGACAAAGATGGGCAACGCTCTGTCGTGCGCTACAATCAGCCCAAACCCACCGATTTTGAGCGCAGCGAAGAAATCACCCTGACGGGTCACTACACCGACTCCGCCTTTATTGCCACCGAAATTCTTATGAAATGTCCGTCCAAATACACGGACGGGGAAGGCATCAATCCCGACGCCATTTACACGGACAACCAACCTAGCACCTAATGCATTACCTCGGCGAACACAGCTTCTGGTCCACCTTGGGCCGTCTATTCGTCGCCCTTTCGTTTGCGGGCGCTTTGATCGCCGCCTTTTTCTATGGAATCCAAGCGTTTCGGACTCCTGCCGAACGTGAAGAGCGACCTGTCCTGACTTTACGCCGTGCCGCGCGCTGGGCTTTCGGACTGCATTCCATAGGTGTTTTAGGAACGATTGCCATCCTTTTTACTGCCCTGTTCAACCACTGGTTTGAGTTTGACTACGTCTGGCGCCACAGCTCGTTGGATATGCCCATGCAATACATTGCCTCCTGTTTTTGGGAAGGCCAAGAAGGCAGCTTCCTCTTGTGGCTCACCTGGCACATGATTTTGGGATGGGTCTTGATTCGGACCGCCAAAACCTGGGAATACGGCACCCTCTTCGCCCTGTCGCTGGTCCAGCTTTTCCTGGCCTCCATGCTCCTGGGCATCTATCTCGGGGATATTAAGCTGGGTTCTTCCCCCTTTATTCTCATTCGCGAATTGCCCGAAAATCTCGGACTGCCTTGGACCGAAATGAGTGACTACCTCATGCGCATTCCCGCTTTCCGCGACGGCCAAGGACTGAATCCGCTTTTGCAGAACTACTGGATGGTCATCCACCCTCCTACCCTCTTTCTGGGCTTCGCCGCCGTGACAATTCCATTCTTGTTTGCCATGACAGGCCTGTTTGAACGGCGCTATACCGAGTGGGTCCTACCCGCCCTGCCCTGGACCTTCTTTGGAATTGCCATTCTCGGCACGGGCGTTTTGATGGGAGGGGCTTGGGCATACGAAGCATTGAGTTTTGGTGGTTTCTGGGCGTGGGACCCCGTCGAGAACTCTTCTCTGGTCCCCTGGCTGACCCTTGTCGCGGCGGGCCATTTGATGATGGTCGTCAAGCACAAAAAAACCGCCCCTGCCACCACGATATTCCTCGCCATCCTATCCTTCCTGCTGGTCCTTTACTCCACGTTTTTGACGCGAAGCGGAATTCTCGGCGACACCTCCGTCCACGCCTTTGTCGACCTAGGGCTCAATGGACAACTTCTCGCCCTGTTAGGGTTCTTTACGCTCGGTAGTTTGGGTGTTTTCTTTTGGCATCAAAGACACATGCCTAAAAGCGCTTCCGAGGATGCCTTTTCTTCACGAGAATTCTGGATGTTCATTGGTGCACTCACCTTGTTGCTCTCGGCGGCCCAGATTACGTTTTCCACGAGCATTCCCGTACTGAATAAGCTGATTGGCCCCGATGGCCTGGTGCCTATTCTACAAACCCAAATGGCCCCACCGGCCGATGCTGCAAAACATTACAACAGCCTTCAAATTCCCTTCGCCCTGATTATCTCGGTCTTGATGGGTATTGCGCCCTTTTTGCGCTGGAAAGAAACCCCAAAAGAACTCTCCCGCCGGGTCCTTTGGTCGGCGGGCTTGACGCTCATCCTGACGGCTTTGGTCGCCTGGGGCCTTCAATTGACTGAGGTCCTGTACATCGGACTACTCGGGACTGCATTGTTTGCCTTCCTAGCGAACGCGGACTATTGGCTGCGCTTCCTGCGCGGCAAGTGGACCGCGGGCGGTATGGCTCTGGCCCACCTTGGGTTTGCCTTGGTTTTGATTGGCGCACTCATCAGCAATGCCAAGAAGGAAGCTATTTCGACCAATGCCACCTTCATTCACCAAGATTTCCCCGCCAACGAGAACATCCTGCTCCCCCAATCGGACACCGTATCCATGTATCCCTATTATGTGAGTTGGAAGGCGGAACGGACGGAAGGGCACAACCGTGTTTTCGACGTGGAATTCTACGAAGTAGACATGCCCCTCGCTTCGTGGGCCGATGGGGAACGTAATCACTTGAAAACCGCCTTTACCCTTCACCCCTTCATCCAGATGAATGCGCGCATGGGCAACGTTCGGGAACCCAGCACCCAGCACTTCTGGAACAAGGACATCTACACCTATGTCAGCTATGCCGACTTGCGCAGCGAGGCCGAAAAGTCCGGAGATTGGAAAGAGCCCATGGAGGCGTCCTTGAAAACGGGCGATGAGGTCTTCTTATTCAATACCTACCTCTTGCATGGGGATACCTTGGTGGTCGAAGATGCGGCCTTCGACCCCACCACGGGGGAATTAACCCATTTGGACCTGGCCTTATCGCTCACGCTCAAGGGCATGGATGGAAGCCAATATCCCCTCGTTCTGCCCTACCACCTCGATGGAAACAACGTCGAAAACGCGGAAGTAGAATGGGCGGATTTAGGGATAAAAATTCGCTTTGACGGCGTGAAGGATGAAGACGGCACCTACGGCATCACCGCATGGGAGAAAAAGTCCAACGATCCGCCATTCATTCTGATGCAGGCCTTCATATTCCCTTACATCAATTTGCTCTGGCTCGGATCCATCCTGATGGGTGTGGGCAGCCTCCTGGCCGTGTGGAAACGCATTTATCGGAGCCTCAACGAAGGGAAAAAATGAACTGGGGGGTTGTCGGGCATGGCCATCTCGGCTCCGCATTGGCTGCCCGATTTGCGCGCCAAAACATCGCCTTTCAGCACCTGAGCGCCCAGCTTTGGGACCAGGGAAAGAACCTCCCTCAGCCCGAAGACGCATTATTGCTGGCCATACCGGATGGCTTCATTGAGGCGGCAGCCCACCAACTGCAGCAGCGGGGTCATGTCGGCCCGGTCTTTCATTGCAGTGGAGCCACCCCATTAAGCGCCCTCGAACCTTTACCGCAGGCCGGCGTGTGGTACCCCATGCAATCTTTCCGGGATGTCGAGGTCCCCTGGGGCACCTTCCCTGTTTATTGGGAAAATGCCTTGCTCGAACCCATTTTGCAGGATTTGCACGAAAAATTGGGCATTCCCCCGGGCCAATGGATGACTTCGGAGCGCCGGGCCACCCACCATTTGAGTGCGGTGTGGGCGAACAACTTTCCGACGCACCTTGTCGCGCTTTACCAAGATTTTTGCCGGCAAAAGGGGGTGGAACCCATGACCACGATGTTTTTGGATTCGGTGTCCCAATCGCTGCAAGAGGATGCCCGAGCCCTTCAGACAGGGCCCGCGCGGCGACGAGATTTGGCCACCTTAGCGCGCCATCTCGAGGCCTTGCCTCCCGAGCTTCGGTCGATATACCAAGCGCTTAGTGACAGTATTGCCCGTTTAGATTCCTCCAACTCGTGAATTACAAGACCAAACTCGCCCAGATTAGCACCTTCGTGTTTGACGTCGACGGGGTCATGACTGACGGGAAGGTCTTGATCCTGCCCGGCCAAGACCCCATACGCGCATTCCATTCCAAAGATGGCTATGCCTTACAACTCGCGATTCGCCTGGGTTACCGCGTGGCCATCATCACCGGGGGCACCTCCGAGGCCGTCAAAGAGCGGCTTCAATCCGCAGGGGTACAAGATATTTGGTTGGGTGCGCGCCACAAGGAAGAAGCCTTGGAGGAGCTCATGCTGGCCTACGAATTGCGGGCCGAAGAAATCGCCTACATGGGCGACGACTTGCCTGACTACGAAGTGCTGACCCGAGTGGGCTTGGCCACCTGTCCACACGACGCGGCGCCCGAAATTCGCCACATCTGCGACTACATCTCCCCCATCAAAGGCGGGGAAGGCTGTGTCCGCGACCTCATCGAGCAGACGCTCAAAGTTCAAGGAAAATGGAATCAAGCTTCGGACCGGAACTGGTAGGCCTCGCTTGCCCGATCCAATTGGATGGGCGGCTCGTGCTCGGAAGCGGTTCCCCCCGCCGAAAGGAGCTCCTGAGCCTTTTTGGGCTGCCCTTTGAGGTGCGCACCGCCGACACCGCAGAAATCGCGCCCACCGGCCTCAGCGATGAGGAAACGGTGCGCTTCGTCGCTAAAGAAAAAGCCGACGCGTTGGTCCCATCCTTGCAACCCGGCGAAATCTTGTTGACGGCCGACACCGAGGTTTGGATGGACGGAGAGCGCTTTGGAAAACCGCGCGATCTCGCCCACGCCCTGACGATGCTGCAGCGCCTTCGGGGCCGAACCCACCAAGTCATCACCGTGGTCTGGGCCACGGACGGAGAGCGCTGGGAAACATCCGCCAACACGACGCTCGTCACCATGGCCGAACTGCCCGATTCCTGGTTGCAGTGGTACGTGGACACCTGCCAGCCCTTGGACAAGGCGGGGGGCTACGGTGCGCAAGAATGGATTGGCCACGTGGCCATTACCCAGATGGAAGGCGACTTTGACAATGTGAAAGGGCTGTCCCTGGTTTCGGTGCTTCGCGTGCTGCGTCCTTGGTTGCGCTAGGCCTTTACACGCAGCGTCGCGATGCGTACCTTGTAGGCCATGAACGCTAAGAAACCCGGCCTCCTCCTCGCCCTCCTTCCCGTCCTCTTTCTTATTGTTGCCCTGGTCATCAATGTGCGCATTTTTGGGGACAGTAGTTTAGACGGGAGCAATCAGCTCATTTTGCTCGCTGCCGCGGGGGTCACGGCAGGTTTAGCCGCATTGATCGGGGTGTCCTCACACACGATTTGGCAGGGCATTCAGGAGAACATTCAAGATAGCTCTAAGGCGATTTTAATTCTGCTCATGGTAGGCGCCCTGGCCGGGAGTTGGCTCATCTCTGGCATCATTCCCACGTTGATTGTTTACGGCTTGGACCTTCTCTCACCGTCGGTATTTTTACCTGCTTCCATCGTCGTCTGCGCTATTGTGAGTCTCGCCACGGGATCGTCATGGGCCACGACCGCTACAGTAGGCATTGCCCTCATGGGCGTTGGGCAGAGTATGGGATTCAACCCAGCAATGGTGGCAGGGGCTGTCATTTCAGGTGCCTATTTTGGGGATAAAATGTCGCCCTTTTCGGACACCACCAATCTCGCTCCTGCCATGGCCGGAACAGATTTGATGACCCACATTCGGTATATGACGCTCACGAGTGGACCTGCGATTGTGATTACCCTGCTCGCCTTTGTCGTGCTGGGCTGGAATGGTGGCGAAGGCAACCTCGACGACTTGACTTTGCTGACCCAAGAGCTTCAAGGACGCATGACGATCAGCCCCTGGTTGATGGTTGTCCCTGCGATCAGCATTGGCCTGATCATCTACAAAGTGGATGCGATTGTTGCCATGGGCATCGGAACGATGGCCGGGCTCTTTGCCGCCTACTTCTTTCAATATGACCTCCTCGTTGAATTGGTCCTAGACCGCCTCGGAGTGGATTCATTTCATGGGACGCATATCTACCAGCAGCTCTTTATTAGTGCCTATGGAGATACGCATATCACCATGGCCAATCCGCTCCTGGATGACCTCATGCAGTCCGGGGGTATGTCGGGGATGCTCGGGACGATTTGGCTGATTATTTGTGCTTTGACCTTTGGAGGGACCCTCGCGGCCTCCGGTTTTTTGGAAGTCATTACCCAACTCTTCTTGCGCATGGCGCATAGCTCCGCGGGTTTAATCATCGCGACTTTAGTCACCTGCGGCTTCTTCAATGCGACGGCCGCAGACCAATACCTGGCCATCGTGGTTCCCGGACGCATGTTCCGAAAGGCCTTCGAAGATCGAGGCCTGGCTCCCGAAAATCTCTCGCGCGCGTTAGAGGACAGCGGGACCGTTACCTCGGTATTGGTTCCTTGGAACACGTGCGGTGCATACCAATATGCCACGTTGCACGTCAGTGCCGCAGACTATGCCATCTATGCCATCTTCAACTGGCTGAGTCCCCTCATCAACGCGACCTGGGCCTTGATCGGATTCCGTATCCGAAAGGCCTAAATCCAGCCCTTGCGGCGCATCCACCAAAGCATCCCGGTCACGCAGGTGGCCATGACCGCTAAGACGACGAAATAGCCATTTTGGGTCTCCGTTTCGGGTATATTCTGGAAATTCATACCATAGAGACCCGCCAAAAAGGTAATGGGTAGAAAGATGGCGCTAAACACGGTCAATACCCGCATGACTTCG
>Ga0208547_1001963_pt1 | contig 11188 bp, 10 predicted proteins | sample DEB08_DNA_5_FD_185501 | JGI IMG/M metagenome (GOLD analysis project Ga0208547, IMG submission 185501) | Aqueous microbial communities from the Delaware River and Bay under freshwater to marine salinity gradient to study organic matter... | ecosystem: Environmental > Aquatic > Marine > Coastal ... | reverse complement strand
ATTGCTTTAAAGCTTAAAGGATAATGAAACAAAAAAGAATCTTAATTGCTAATAGAGGAGAAATTGCTCTTCGAATTATTAGATCCGCTAAAGAGATGGATTTGCATACAATTGCAGTTTACTCTGATGCTGATGAAGAAGCTCTTCATGTAAAAAGAGCTGACGAATCTTACTATTTGGGAAATTCGCTACCAGCAGACAGCTATAGAAACCTTAAAAAACTAATCCAAGCTGCAATAGATACAAAAGCAGATTTAGTTCATCCGGGATATGGATTTTTAGCTGAAAACTCTGATTTTGCAAAAGCAGTTGAAAAAAAAGGAATAACATGGATTGGTCCGAACCCAGAAACAATCAAATCAATGGGAGACAAAATTGAATCTAGAAAACTAATTTCTAAAGTTGGACTACATCCTGTTCCAGGTCAACTCAAGCCATCAAGATCAAAAAAAGATGCAACAAAAGATGCAAATAGCTTTGGTTATCCAGTTGCCTTAAAAGCAGCTCATGGTGGCGGTGGTAAGGGACTAAGAATAGTTTATGATGAAAAAGAGCTTTTAGAAAGTTTTGAAATTGTCAAAAGAGAAAGTGAAGCATATTTTGGTTCAGATGAAATTTATGTAGAGAAATTTATAAAGCCTGCTAGACACATAGAAACGCAGATTTTGGCTGACAAATATGGAAACATAGTCTATTTAGGAGAACGGGATTGTTCACTTCAAAGAAGAAATCAAAAATTGATTGAGGAAAGCCCTCCTGTTTGGATTTCAGATTATGGAAGAGAAAAACTTAAGGAATATTCTTTAAAAATTGCTAGAGTTGCAAAATATGTAAATGCTGGAACTATTGAATTCCTTGCAGATAACGACGAAAATTTTTACTTTCTTGAAATGAATACTCGTTTACAAGTGGAACATACTGTAACTGAAATGAGATACGGAATTGATTTAGTAAAAGAACAGATAAAGGTTGCTCTTGGTAATTCATTAGAAGAATTTAATCCTGAACCAAGAGGTCACAGTATTGAATTTAGAATAAACGCTGAGGATCCAGCCAATAAATTTTTGCCAACACCTGGAACAATAACAGAGTACCGTGAACCTACTGGAAATGGAGTAAGAGTAGATGGTTGGGTGAGAACTGGCACACAAATTACACATTTTTATGATAACTTGATTGCAAAGCTCATTGTTTGGGGAGCTTCAAGAGAAGAGGCACGTTTTAAAGGAATTAGGTGTTTGGATGAATATATTATTGGCGGTGTACCTACAACTATAAATGTTCTTTCAGAAGTTCTAAAAACAAAAGAATTTATAGAAAGCAACATTCATGTAAAATTTCTTGAAGAAAATTTTAAAATTAATGATGTGGAAGATGATGAAATAATCTCTGATAGACCGAGTAAAGTTAAAATTTCTTTGGACGACAAAGCAAATCCTACCTTAGCTCCTCAGAGACCAAAAAAAATAGGTTTAGATTTAACAGGAAATATAAAAAACCCAGGCATGATATTCGCTGATATGCAAGGAACAATTATGGACACTATGACAAAAAAAGGTAAAAAAGTTAAAAAAGGTGATTCACTCTTTGTACTTGAAGCAATGAAAATGGAAAATGTTATAACAGCACCCATTGATGGAGTAATAAAAAAATTTAATATTGAAAAAGGTCAGCCTGTTAAAAAAGGTGAATTATTAGTTGAAATAGAAGCAAAATTCTAATGATCTATGGTGTTGGAGTAGATCAAGTAGATTTGATAAGAGTTAGAAAACTTTTATCAAAATCTAAATCCAAGTTTGAAAAACGTTGTTTTACAAAGAATGAAATTTTATACGCTAATAGATTTGCTGATCCTGCAAAAAGATTAGGTGCAAGATTTGCCGCAAAAGAAGCAGTAATGAAATCTTTAGGTAAAGGTTGGAGACAAATTAATTGGAGGGATATTGAAATTACTGGTGGTGGAAAACCAAATGTGAATTTGTTAGGAGAAGCTAAAACCTTAGCTGAAGTATTAAAAATTAAAAATGTTCATGTTTCAATGTCGCATGAAGAAAATCAAGCAATAGCTTTTGCAATTTCTGAGAATTAGTTGTGAAGTGGGTTGCAATGTTTCCAGGACAAGGCTCTCAACAAATTGGGATGGGTAAAGAATTACTTTCTCTATATCCGGATCTATTAATCGATAAATTTGAAAATACTCTTGGTTGGTCTCTTGAAGAAATAATTTCAAAAGGAGATGAAGAATTAATAAAAAAAACAAACATAGCTCAACCTTATATATTCGCTATTTCATATTGTTATGGCCTTGAAGCTATTAAAAAATTAGGACTACCCAAAGTTGGAATAGGGCATTCTTTAGGTGAATATACAGCTCTATCGTTAGCAAATATTTTAAGTTACCAAGATGCCTTAAAAATTATTTCTGTCAGGGGTAACGCAATGCAAGAAGCAGTAGAAAATTCTAACACTACTATGGCAGCTGTATTGACTGCTGAATTAAATAATACAATAAAATCGATTAAAGATTTAGCAACTCAAGGAATAGAAATAAATATATCAAACTATAACGATTCTTCTCAAATTGTTATAAGCGGAATGATCCAAGATTTGGATTACATTAAATCTGATCCGAAATCAATTCAAGCTAAAAGAATTATCCCCCTTGAGGTAGCCGGTGCATTTCACTCACCAACTGTTTCTTCAGCAAAAAAGAAAGTATCAGAAGTTTTAGAAAGTATTGAATTCAAAAATGGTGATTTTACAGTTTATATGAATATTGATGCTAAACCCATGATTATTGAGACAGTCAAGAATAGATTGATAAATCAAATAGATAATAGTGTCCTCTTTTATGACCAGATTTTAAACATTGAGAAAATAGAATCGCCGGACTATTGGTATCATATTGGTCCAGGTAATGTAACCGTCGGGATGGTAAAAAAGTCTATATCTAGTAAGGGTTTAGGAGTAATAAATTCTATTAGCTCTTTAGAAAAGATATAAGGAGTAATCTTTGAAATCAACAATAACAGGATGGGGTAAGTGTTCGCCTCAAAGCGTAATGACTAATGATGATCTTGCAAAATTTATTGATACATCTGATGAATGGATTAAACAAAGAACTGGTATTGAAGAAAGAAGATACTGTCACGTGAATAATTCTGATATGGCTTCAGTAGCTGGACAACATGCAGTAGCTTGTGCTGGTTTAACTCCTGAAGATATTGATGTAATAATTCTTGCAACTTGTACACCTGATAGCTTGATACCATCTGCTGCTGCTCATGTCCAAAAAAAAATGGGAGCAATTAACGCTTCAGTATATGACATCAATGCTGCATGTGCTGGTTTTGTTTATGCAATGGAGCAAGGTAAAGCTTTCATTGAAAGTGGCTTATACAAAAAGGCGCTAGTAATTGGTTCTGAACACATTACTTGGTTACTTGACTGGTCTGATAGAGGCACTGCTGTTCTTTTCGGAGATGGAGCTGGTGCTGTAGTTATAGAAGAAAGCACTGATGAATCTGAAGGTGAAATTTATTCATTTGTTAATGGTTTATCTTCAGAAAAACTTGAAATTTTAGAAGTACCAAACTTTGGCTCAGCCATGGATAGGTTTAAACCTGATGAAGCAGCAAAAATAAGGTGGACATTCGAAGGTCCAGAAATTTTTAAAAGTGGTGTCAGAGCTATGTCTAATGCATCAAAAGAAGTTGTACAAAAATCTGGACTTAAGGAAGAAGATATTGATATTGTAATTCCACATCAAGCAAACTTAAGAATTATTGAAGGGCTTGAAAAAGCACTTGGTTTTCCAAATAGTAAAATGATAAAAAAAGTTCATAGATATGGTAATACCTCGGCTGCTTCTATTCCATTAGCGTTAGTAGATGCTATAGAAGAAGGAGAAATTAAAGGTGGCGAAACAGCAATTTTTACTGCAGTTGGTGCTGGTTTATCCTGGGGCGCTTGCGCTTTGAAATTAAAACAAGACTTAAAACCAAAAAATACTTCAAATGCCAAACTTTCTGATTTTAATGGAACTGCAATTGACACGATAATGAAGGCAATAAAATATCAAATTCCTGAAAAGCTAGAACAAATATGAAAACTGCCTTAGTTACTGGGGGTTCAAAAGGGATTGGTAAAGCTATTTCATTAGAACTCGGCAAAGATTGTAAAGTTTATATTGGGTATAACTCTTCAAAAGAAAAAGCCGAACTGGTTGCTAAAAAAATTATTGATTCTGGAGGGATTGCTGAAATAGTTGAGATTAATGTAGCAAACAATAATTCAGTATTAACAGCATTTGAAAAAATTGAAAGCAATGGAGATAATATAGACATTCTTATTAACAATGCTGGGGTAACTAAAGATAACATTTTTCCGAGAATGAAGGAAGATGAATGGCAAGAAATTATCCAAACTAATTTAACTGGAAACTTTTATACATCACAAAGAGCTCTAAAAAATATGATTAAAAATAAATGGGGAAGGATAATTTTCATTTCTTCAGTAGTTGGTATTTCAGGTAATAAGGGGCAGTCAAATTATGCTGCTTCAAAGGCTGGTGTAATTGGATTTGCAAAATCAATAAGCAAAGAAATGGGTTCAAGGAATATTACATCAAATGTTGTTGCTCCAGGTTATATAGATACAGACATGACTTCTTCTATAAATGATGAAAGTAGAGAAAATATTATAGACCAACTTTCAATAAAACGCATTGGTAAACCAGAAGATGTTGCAAATGTAGTAGCTTTTTTAAGCAAAGAAGAGTCAGAATATATAACAGGACAAGTCATTGCTGTCGATGGCGGGATGACAACGTAATTAAGGAGAATTATGGAAGTAAATGATGTTTTTGAAAAGGTTAAAAGTTTATTTGTTGACGAGTTAGGTATTGATGAGTCTAAAATTTCAATGGAAGCAAAACTTGAAGAAGATTTAGAAATTGACTCTTTAGGAATTGTTGAAGTAGTTATGGCTTTTGAAGATGAGTTTGGAATCGAAATTGACGATGACGAATTAGCAGATGTTAAGACTGTAGGGGAAGCAGTTAACTTACTTCACTCTAAAATATAAATCAAAAATGACTAAAAGACGAGTTGTTGTTACTGGTCTTGGGACTATAAATCCGCTGGGTAATTCGGTATCTGATACTTGGAACCGATTATTAAAAGGTGAATCAGGAATAGATTATATTACTACATTCGACACATCTAATTTACCAGTCACTTTTGCTGGTGAAGTTAAAAATTTTGATGGAAATGATTATTTAGGTAAACAACATGCCAGAAAAATGGATCGATCATCACATTTATCAATCTTTGCAACTGAACAAGCATTGATTGATTCGGGAATTAATTTAGAAGAAAGATTAGGGTCGAATGTGGGAATTGTCTTTGGCACCGGTATTGGAGGAATAGGTGCTACAGAAGAAGCCGTTAGAACATACGACTCCAGAGGACCATCTAGAATTAATCCTCTTGCAATAACTCAATTGATGCCAAATTCAAGTATTGGACAAGTTGCAATTAGGTTTGGAGTAGAAGGACCTTCACTAACAATTACAACAGCTTGTGCAGCATCTGCTAATGCAATTGGAGAAGCAAAAAATTTAATAGAAAGAGGAGTTGTTGATACTGTAATAGCAGGAGGGGTGGAATCAGGAACTACACCTATGACTATTGGAGCTTTTGCCCAAATTAGAGCACTATCAACACAAAATGAAAACCCTAAATTAGCGTGTAAGCCTTTTGATAAAGAAAGAGATGGATTTGTAATGGCTGAAGGTTCAACAGTTTTGGTTTTAGAAGAAGAACAGCATGCCATAAAAAGAAATGCAAAAATATATGGTTATGTATCAGGTTATGGATCTACTACTGATGCTTATCATATTACCGCACCTGCTGAAGGTGGGATTGGAGCTGTTAGGGCTATGGAAAAAGCGCTACTAGATGCTGAAATTAGCATACAACAAGTTGATTATATAAATACACACGGTACATCAACTCCGGCTAATGATTTAAATGAAACTAAAGCAATTAAGTCATTATTTGGAGAATATTCTAAGAATTTAACATTATCTTCAACAAAATCTATGACTGGACATTTACTTGGTGGGGCTGGAGCATTTGAGGCTATGGTCTCATTACTTTCAATAAGGGATAATAAAATAGCCCCAACAATAAATTTAAATAATTTTGATGATCAATGTGATCTTAACTACACTCCTAATTCTTCAATAGAATTGAATACTGAAATCGTTATGTCAAACTCATTTGGTTTTGGTGGACACAACGCTGTACTAGTTATAACAAAAACTTAATTTGGTAACATTGTGCCACCGATGGCATGAACACCGCCATCAGCATGAATTATTTCACCAGTAACAGCTTCTGAAAAATCTGACAATAGAAAGTTAACAACTTTTGCAACTGGCGTAGGATTAGTAACATCCCAACCTAAAGGGGCTCTATTGTTCCATTCTTCGTTCATAGCAGAAAATCCAGGAATATTTTTTGCAGCAGTTGTAGATAAAGGTCCTGAAGCAACTGCGTTCACTCTAACACCATCTTTTCCAAGGTAATATGCTAAGTACCTGACTATAGACTGCAAACTTGATTTTGCAACACCTTGCCAATCATAGCCCGGCCAAGCTTGTGAATTATCAAAATCTAGAGCAACGATTGAAGCTTTTGGGTTAAGAATTGGCATTACTGCTGATGAAAGAGTTTTGAGTGAAAAAGCTGAAACTTCAAAACTTTTAACTGCGTCTTCAACACTGGTATTTAAAAAGTTTCCTCCCATAGCTTCTGTGGGAGAAAAAGCAATAGCATGCAAAACACCATCTAATCTTCCGAACTCCTTTTCGATTTGATTTACTGTATTTTTTACTTCATCTATATTTTCTATATCCATCGGAAGTACTTTTATTTCTTCGGATAATCTCTTGACAGCTCTTTCGGTTATTCTTAGTCCTTTACCAAAACCAGTTGCAATAATATTTGCTCCATTTTCTATTGCAACTTGTGCTGATACATAAGCTATGCTTTTATCTGTCAGTATTCCAGTAATTAAAATATTTTTATTTTTTAGAATCATAAAATAATTTTACAATCAAGATTTTTTAGCTTCAATTAAATAATATTTACTTTTATATAGTTGTAACTAATTTAAGAATTCTGATTCAGTATCTCAGCTTGAGCTGAAGCAAGTCTTGCGGTTGGAATTCTAAAAGGAGAACATGAAATATAATCAATATTTAAACTATTTAAAAAAATTATAGAATTTGCTTCACCTGCGTGTTCACCACACACACCTACCTTCAGTTTCGGATTTGACTCCTTTCCATTTTTAGATGAAAGATCAACCAATTTACCGACACTCTCAATGTCAATCGAAACAAAAGGATCTATATTGAATACCCCGTTCTCAACGTAATCATTTAGAAACTTTGAAGCATCATCTCTGGAAAGTCCAAGTGTTGTTTGGGTTAAGTCATTAGTTCCAAATGAGAAAAAATCTACATGTTTTGCTATTTCTACAGAATTAAGTGCTGCACTTGGTAATTCAATCATTGTCCCAATTGAATAAGTAAAATTAAATTCTAACTCTTTTTCTAAATTCTGAATAGTTTCTATTAGTATGGTTTTCATCTTCTGAAGTTCTTTTGCATTCATTATTAAAGGAATCATAATTTCAGGTGATGTAATTGTATTTTTCTTTTTTGAAATATTAAAAATAGCATGACAAATTGCTTCAACTTGCATTTTATAAATTTCAGGATAAGTCAATCCCAGTCTCACACCTCTATGTCCTAACATTGGATTACTTTCAGACAGCTTAAGCAATATTTCATTTATATAACTAGGCAATATACCAATTGCATTTGCAAGTGATGTAATCTCAACATCGCTTTTTGGTAAAAATTCATGCATTGGTGGATCAAGTAACCTTATTGTTATAGGTTTATCTTCTAATATTTCAAACAAATTTTCGAAATCTTTTATTTGAAAATTTATTAATTTGGCTAAAGCTCGTTTTCTGCCTTGAACATTTTCAGCCATTATCATTTCTCTCATTGGTATAATTCTCTCACCTTCAAAAAACATGTGCTCAGTTCTACACAGTCCAATTCCTTCAGCATTAAACTCCAGGGCTTTCTTTGTGTCATTGACTGTCTCTGCATTAGCTCTTACTTTTAAACGCCTCACTTCATCAGACCATTTCATGATTTGATTAAATTCATTAGAAGGTATTGGTGGTTGTGTTTTAAGTTCTCCTAAATATACTTCTCCCAGGGAACCATCTAATGAAATTAAATCTCCATGATTTAAAGTTGTTGTACCATTAGAAATAGTTTTGTTCTCATAATTAATTATTAAATTTTCAGCACCAACAATACAAGGCTTTCCCATTCCACGAGCAACTACAGCAGCATGACTTGTCATCCCACCTTTTGTAGTAAGAATACCAATAGATGAATACATTCCGTTTATGTCTTCTGGACTTGTTTCTTCTCTAACTAAAATTACTTTTCTTCCTTTATTAGCTTCTCTTTCTGCCGTATAGGCATCAAACACTATTTCCCCTACAGCAGCACCAGGTGATGCATTTAATGCTTTAGCAAAAATAGTTTTATTCTGTTCATCTTCAAATTGTGGGTGTAAAAGATCAGTTATTGAGTTGGCATCTACCATAATTAATGCTTGATTCTTTGAAACTATATTTTCTTCAACCATATCAACTGCAATCTTGACACTTGCTTGAGCTGTTCTTTTTGCTTTTCGAGTTTGGAGTAAAAAAACTTCTTTATTTTGAATAGTAAATTCAATATCTTGGACTTCCTTAAAATGATTTTCTAATTTTGAGGAGATTTCTTTTATTTGTTTATATGATTCAGGAAATAGTTCCTCTAATGATTTACCTTTATTAAGTTCAGTTTTAGAAATTGGAAGTGGAGTTCTAATACCTGCTACTACATCTTCACCTTGGGCATTCATTAAATATTCTCCATATAACTCTTTATTACCATTTGAAGGATTTCTAGTAAATGCAACTCCTGTCCCAGAGAAATCATTTAAATTTCCATATACCATAGTCTGAACTGTTGCTCCTGTCCCCCAAGTGTCAGGAATGTTATTAATTTTTCTATAACTAATTGCCCTTTTATTCAGCCAACTATTAAAAACAGCTTTAATTGCACCAAGCAACTGTTCATTTGGATCTTGTGGAAATGGAACTTTTGAAAACCTTTCGATAATATTTTTATAAGCATTTATTATCCATTTTAATTGTTCGATATTGAATTCTGCATCGGAGATTACTCCATCCATTCTTTTTTTATTTTTTATTACAGCTTCAAATCTTTCATGTTCTAGACCAAGAACTACATTAGAATACATCTGAATTAGACGCCGATATGAATCTAAAGCAAATCTTTCATCGTTAAATTCTTTTGCCAATATACCTACATTGAAATCATTCAAGCCTATATTCAAAATTGAATCCATCATTCCTGGCATAGAAATTCTTCCTCCAGAGCGTACTGATAACAAAAGGAGATTTTCTGATCCATTAAAAATTCTCCCAGTTAAGTTTTCGAGTTTCTTTACAGCTTTACCAATTTGGTCTTCTAAATTATCAGGTAATGCTTTATTCTTCATGAAATAATTACAAACTTCGGTTGTAATAGTAAATCCTGGTGGAACATTAATCCCTAGCTTGCTCATTTCAGCAAGATTTGCTCCTTTACCTCCCAATAAATCTATTTGTGAAGCGTCACCATCTGTTTCAGAAAGTGAAAAATTATAGATTGAATTTGATACTTCAAAATTTCCTGACATTAAAATAATTTTAGTGAAAAAAAATGTACTCGTCATTGGAACTGGCACAATTGGTGAACCACTAATAGGTTTGTTGGCAGAACATAAAACTGCATTAGGTATTGACAATGTTTATTTTTATAAAAGAACCCCTCTTTCTGAAGAAAAAGGTAAAGTAGAAGCACTTTTAAGAAAAGGTGCACTACTAGTCTCAAATGACGATTCTAAATCTGAATTCAAAACACTAGGTTTTGATTCAAAAAATTTAGATGACACTTACAGTGAATCACAAGTAATAATTGATTGCACTCCTAGTGGGAATAAAAATTGGGAAGCAATCTATCAACATCTTGATTCTGGTAAAAGGTTTCTAGCTCAAGGTTCAGAACATGGATTTGGGCCTTTTTATGCATGGGGTATAAATAATGAAATTTTAGATGAAAATAAAAATACATATTTAATTGCTTCGTGTAATACACACAATATCGCTTCCATTGTCAAAACTTTTTCTATTGATAATAAAAAAAATCTAAAGCAAGGAAAATTTGTTTGTTTAAGAAGATCTAATGACGTTTCTCAAGATGATTCATTTTCTCCATCACCATACATTTCAAAACACTCAAGTGAACAATTTGGAACACATCATGCTAGAGATGTTTTTGAACTCTTTCAACAAAGCGGGATAGAGTTAGATTTATTTTCTTCAGCTATAAAAATACCTACTCAATATATGCATACCCTTTGGTTTAATCTACGTTTTGAAGAAAAAATTATGAAAGATGAGATGTTGCAATATTTGCAAGCAAGCAATTACTTAATGGAGACTGAAAAGATGTCTGCTAATAAAGTATTCTCATTTGGTAGAGATCATGGATATCACGGAAGAATTCTATCTCATGGAGTTATATCAAAGCATTCAATTCATGCAACAGAATATGAACTTACAGGATATTGTTTCACACCACAAGACGGTAACGCTCTTTTATCTTCTGTTGCAGCAACAGTAAATTATTTTTATCAAGAAAGTTGGTTTGAAAAAATGAAAGTTTTTGATAAATATATTTTCAAAAATATTTAATACACAATATCTAATTTTAGTAATTTCAAATACGCTTTTCTAGTAAATGATTCGATAAATATTTACTCCAATAGAAATTATTGCACTTTTTTGATATTTTGAGATTAGCTACTAAGGAGGATATGGATTACCAGCAAGAGTGTGGTTTATAACCTCACATTATAAACAAGATTAAGGAACCAGCCCAAAATCTAGCAAGGATCAAATATGAAAAAGAGATTATTGGAGCTGGTTCTTTTTTAATTTTTCTCTTCTTGAAAAGTAAATTATAACTGGAACT
>Ga0208547_1001962_pt1 | contig 11189 bp, 17 predicted proteins | sample DEB08_DNA_5_FD_185501 | JGI IMG/M metagenome (GOLD analysis project Ga0208547, IMG submission 185501) | Aqueous microbial communities from the Delaware River and Bay under freshwater to marine salinity gradient to study organic matter... | ecosystem: Environmental > Aquatic > Marine > Coastal ... | reverse complement strand
AAGCCTTTTCTGAAAAACCCAAAAAAGCTGATAGTGTTAATGTAAGTGTAAGTGATAGTGTAAATGTTAATGTAATAAATAAGAGAGATAAATCTCTCTTGGTGGAAAGGGATGAAATTTTTGATCAAGTTTGGAAGGCATACAGTCAAGTTTCAACAAGACAACCTGGAAGTAAGAAAGATGCAGCATCAAAGTTTAAAAAGTTAAAACAGACCGAGCTTGAAAAGATTAGGCAGCATTTACCCAAATATCTCAAGAATCACATCGCTGCTCAAAAGACAGATTATCTTCCTAACTTTACAACGTATTTAAATCAAAGAAGATACGAGGATGAAAAACTCCCGTATGCGGATAGTCAGAACGAATTAGATAACTGGACATTATGAACTACATTCAGGATATACCACAGGAGATGATATTGGAGCGTTTAAAAAAGCTCTGTTCATTAGGAGGCATTAAGCCACCACAACAAGGCAAAGAGTTCATCGAGTTTATTCAAGACGGCTTCGCACGATGCGAAATTGAAACGATGGACAAAGCCTTCAGAGAGTATCTGCTCGGAAAGTACACGATCAGACAACCACAACAGTTAAACGTCAAATTTGTAAGCGACATTATGAACGCCTACATAAAAGACAACAGTCACACTTTAAAACTAAAACCACGGGAGTATTTGGCAATAGAAGCACCCAAAGACAATAGCCATAAGATGTCATCCTTTGATATAGCCAAAAGCAACTGGGAGAATGTCAGAACAAAAAGGGCGGCAGTATTTCCATCTTTCCTGTGCAAGGCATGGGAGGAGTTAGAAGACAAACCCAAGATTGATGAGAAGCGAGTGAGTGAATTAGTTGAGATGATTAATGACAATCAGAACATTTGGTTTTATAAACTCAAAAGAGAAAGAGGTCACAAACAGAAACGCTCACAATTAGACGAAGAAATTATTTACAAAGCCGCCTGTATGGCATACTATTTAGAACTATGAACTACGAAGTAAAAAGCATAGACTATCAAGATTGTAAAGAGTGGTTTTTGAAAAAGCATTATGCTAAAAGGATTCCAAGTATTTCATTTTGTTTTGGGTTGTATTCGGACAAATTAGAGGGAGTTTGTTCGTTTGGTAAACCTCCAAGCCCTTCATTATGTGAAAGTATTTGTGGTCTTGAGTACAAGAATATAGTTTTTGAATTAAACAGATTAGTAATTAATGAAGGGTTAGAAAAAAACGCACTTTCATTTTTTGTGGCTCAATGCTTAAAAAAGTTACCTGAAACGATTATTGTAAGTTTTGCTGATTCCGAACAAGGGCATCATGGATATATTTACCAAGCGACAAATTGGATATATACGGGATTGACCAACAATACTACAACTTTAAAAAATAAAGATGGCAAAGAATTACATTTTAGGTCTTTAGGTCATAAACGACAAGACAATTCAATGAATTGCAAATTAGTAAAATTAAGGACTAACGAAAAAGAAATTAACAAAAAAGATATTGCCAATTATTTAAAATCTTATAAAGGAAACTATACTGCAAAACAAATCGACTTAGAATTTGGATATAAGGATACCGCCTCACATTGGTTTAGATTGGACAAAGGGTTTAGTTTACCAAAAGTGGATGATTGGTTTAAACTTAAAAGTATTTTAAACTTCGATGACAAATACGATAATTTGATGAATCAATATATTTTAGTACCAGACAGAAGTGAACAAATTCAAAAACTGGGTTTTGAGCAAGTAAAAATAAAGCCCAAGCATCGATATATTTATTTTACTAAAAATAAAACTAAATATTTAAAACTGCTACAATATGAAATACAACCTTATCCAAAAGGCGATAACAAAAGATATGACGCAAGTTATCAGCCAACAACACAAATAAAACTACTATGAAAGATTTTTACCCTGAGTACATTGCAGCAAAGCAAAAGCTCACACGATTAGAAAAACAACACGACAACTACCAACGTAAAGTCAGAAATCAAATTAGAGAGTATCAAGTGACCATTCACAAGATGAGGCACGAAATACTAAAACTTAAAGGACACAATGTTGAAAGATGTCAGGAACTTTATGAACGCATTTTAAACGAGTACGGCATCACTGAAGATGAACTCAAAAGCCCAATGAGGGACAGATCAATCGTTAACGTCAGACACGCTTTGTTCTATTATCTAAGGCACAGAAAGAATTTCAGCACTGTGAAAATAGGATCTATTTTTAACCGTGATCATTCAAGCGTTATAAATGGATGTAAGAGAGTAGAGAATTGGCTGGACATTCCACAAGTGTACAGAGAGGAGTTAACTATATTAGAGTTAATCAATGGAGCTGACAGTCAGGAAGGGTAAAGAATACGTTCACATCATCCTTGAGAATGATAAGCAAGTCATCTACTATGCAAAGAAATATATCAAACAAGGCTTTGAGGTTTACAGCATCTGCAACGATAAAACAATTCAAATAAAATGCAAGTGATTAATTTCAGCGGAGGCAGAACATCCGCATACATGACCAAACGGCTAATTGATGAGGGTAATGATTATTTAGTCACCTTTCAGAATACTGGCAAGGAATTGCCGCAAACACTTGACTTTGTACATGAGTGTGGTAAGCGTTGGAATATTGACATCGTATGGCTTGAATATCGTAAACCAGCCAGCTTTGAAGTTGTGACCTATGAAACTGCCTCTAGAAAGGGAGAACCATTTGACCAACTACTTGAGCAGCGACCTGCCTCAATACCAAATCAGCAGTTCAGATTTTGCACTTTAGAAATGAAAATCAACACACTCAAGAGATACCTTAAAAGCATTGGGATAAACGAATACACATCATTTAATGGTATACGCTATGATGAACCGAGAAGATGGCAGAAGATTAAAGCCACTGACCTTGACGTTGAGTTGCCTCTTGTTCAATGGAAAACCACAAAGGCTGATGTATTGAAGTGGTGGAGTGAACAAGATTTTGACTTACAAGTCAATGAACCCTATGGAAATTGCGACTGCTGTTTTTTGAAAGGCAAGGGCAAACTTGCAACGATTGCCAAAGAGAAACCAGAACTTTTTGACTGGTGGATTGATAAAGAATCCGAAGGCAAACAATGGAAAAAGGAAATAAGCTATCAAGCACTCAAAGACAAAGCACAGGCTCAACTCGGTTTATGGGATGATGACCCATCCTTTGAATGTTTTTGTAATGTGGACTAATCGTTTATAAGTTTGTAAATACCTATTGAAATTGAAAAGAACTTTGACATATCAAAAAAGCCGACATCATAAACGAGCTTACCAAAGCCGAATGGTTGAGGGAAGTTTGTGAGAAGATAGGGAAGCACCAAGCTAATGATTTGTATCAGGAGGTGTTTTTAATAATCTGCGAAAAGGATGAAGAATGGATAAAGGAAAAATACAACAGTGGATATTGGGAGGGCTTGGTCATCCGTATCGTGGTTAACCAGGCTTACGGTCAATACACCAGGTTCAACAAGTTATTCAAACAAGAGCCAATGCTTGACAGCTCTAAACTTGAAATACCTGATCATGATGTTGATTACAGAAACGAGATACTGCACTACTGCATTGATATCGTACTGCGAGAGTATGACTGGTACCATACTAAAATATGGAAGCTATACTCAGAGGGTGGGCGTAACATCAAACCAAAATCAGCACGATCCATCAGCAGAGCAACGGGCATCAGTAGGCATGAAATAGATAAAGTGATTAACGAGATTAAATACAAAGCAAATAAACAATTCAAAAAATATGAACCTTACATTTGAGATATTAGGACTCGCCTCCGCAGGAGTAATTCTTGTAAGAAACTTGACATATCGGCTCAAGGTTAAGCCATTTACCTGTGAGCTATGTCTTGCGTTTTGGTTGAGTTTAATTTACTTCCACTCCTTGGAGGGAGTTCTATTCTCATTTGCGGCAGGAATGACAGCAGCGATTATAAACAGATATGTATGAACTAAAGGACATTAACGAAGTAATTGACACATTAAAAAGACATTTAAAATACCGAAGGGGCTTTGCCATCAGTCAACCACGACCGAGCGAAGTCAACGAAGCACTAACCAAAGTAATAAGGATACTAAATGAGAGTAACACTGGAACACTACGGAACGAAGATAACGATTGAAACAAAACACGATGATGTGAACATACAAGAGCTTGAAGAGTTGCTCAGGTCGTTGTGTCTTGCTGCTGGATATTCAGAACAAAACATTCAGGAGATGTTTGGACAATTGCCATAAAATAAAATAATATGACCCAAGAACAAATAACATTCATACTGGAGGAGATGCTGCCAGTATTCCAGAAATGGAAAGAAACACAAGTGCTAAAGATGACACCTGAACAAAACGTAGAGTTCAGAGCAGTGTACCTACAAGAGATGGGGAAACCACTTCCAACGTGCGGCAACTGTGTCGTTGAGGGAATGCTCTCAATGATTATTAGAGCTGAAGCACAGAAGAAGGAGTTGAACACTCTTGCTGATGATGAGCAGCCCGTTAAAAAAAAGCGTAGAAAACGTGTCGTGCGTAACGAAGATAATTCAACAGGATTGGGCGAAGGATAAACCTTGGCTCGTTGTTGGTACCGGTCCATCTCTTGAGAGGTGGGATGCTTCAATGATGTTAGACTATAACGTCTGGACAATTAACGGGGCATTGGAAAAAACACGATACGCAGATATAGCAGCCTTTCATGATCCACCCATATACAAAGAGCCAAACAAATACATAAACGGAAAGTATAAGGCACGTTTCATTCTGACCAGAACCTGCAATCCAAAGATATACGACAACACAATCTTTGTGCAGTTTAAGATTGATCCAAATATCGGTCACTACACATTCAGAACTTTCAACTCAAGCTCATTTGCATTTGAACTACTGATGAATAGATTTGACCAAGTATATACGTTAGGCATAGATGGAGGTCGTGAACTATATCAAGGATTGACAGAACACTATATCAGAGGAGAGCAAGGCACAAACTTTAACGCTCACAATCAGCATATGCACGAGCTAAAAAATAGAACGGATTGTCAAGTAATTAGGTTATGAAAAAGCACACTAAGATCTATCTGAACTATTTCGGCTACGACACAACCGATTGGATACCTTGTGAGATATGCGGAAAAACTGCAAATGATATTCACCACATTGAACCAAGGGGAATGGGAGGGAGTAAAACTAAAGATGTCATTGAAAACCTGATGGCGGTTTGTAGATCTTGCCATGAAAAATATGAAGGGAATAAAGCGGACAAAGAGATGTTGAAAGTTGTCCATAAGGTCAAGATGAATGAACGTAATTACAAAGTAATAACAAAGTAATGAAAGAGATACCAGGCAGAAACGGAGGAACTCTCAAAGTACCTGAGAAAGGGGAAACTGCAAACCCTAACGGCAGACCTAAAAAGTTCACCACCTTGATGAAGGAGGAAGGCTATAAGCTTTCAGAAGTGAACGACAGCATTCAGGCTATCATGGCAATGGATGAACAAGAGATTAAAAAGGTTCTGAAGAACGAAGGAGCAACCATGTTAGAAAAGACAGTTGCAAAGGCTATTATCAAGAGCTATGAGAAAGGCTCACTGTATTCAATGGATACTTTACTGAGTCGGGTATATGGTAAGCCTAAGGAAACGGTAGACGCAACTGTTGAGGCTAAGGTTGTTAACGTGACACTTAATTTAGACTAAAAAAGTCCAGTAAATTATGTAAAAAACTTGACAAACCACAAGGTAAAATATATATGGAAGAAATCACATTTTTAGGAAACGCCTGGTCAGATGACTACGGCTTGAACATCACGGTGAACGTGGACAAATTCAAACAAGCACTCGCTGACGGAAAGCTTGAGATTAACAAGTACGGAGATGTTCGTATCAGAGTGCAGAAACTCAAGCATCAGAACGACAGGTCAAAGGCTACCCACTATGTGGCAGTGCCAAGACCACCGAAAGAAAAGGACGATATGCCTTTCTAATGAGGGTACTTCTATTACTTGACGGCATGAATGGGGTGAGCTTTCACAGGCTATACACCCCATACGTCAAAATTCAAATTGACTACGGAATCACAGTTGATGTGTCCGTGGATCAAAACGAATGGGCAGATTTGCCCTTTGAGAAATACGATTGCGTGGTATTCAACAGATGGCTTGGTAAGTTGCAATACAACATCTTACCGGTACTGGCAAAAAAGAAAATCCCGTTCATCGTTGATATTGATGACTATTGGGTGCTTCCGAAGTACAACCCAGCGTACAAGTTCTACAGAGCATACATCAAGAACGGCATCAAGGACAGCCTACATTATGCAGATGCAGTGATGGTGACCACTCCACAATTGGAGGAGAAGGTGAAGGAGTTTAATACAAACGTCACGATTATCCCGAATGCTTTAGACTACAATCAAAGCCAATGGAAAGCAGAAACGGAGCATCCTTTCACTATCGGTTGGGTCGGAGGCTTATCACACACGGAAGACTTAAAGTTGCTTACAAACAAAATAAAGCCTATCTGTGAGGAATACGGAGCGAGATTCCTAATGTGTGGCTTCCATGAGAATGTTCCCGATTGGGCAACCATGGAGAAAGCAATCACAGGAGAGCCAAGACATAAACGACCAGAGTGGTTTCAGACAAGGGTAGGAACAAAAGCAAACGAGTTCGGCAAGTATTACTCAGAAATAGATATCTGTTTAGCACCACTGCAAAAAACACAGTTTAACCGTTACAAGTCAGAGCTGAAAATCTTAGAGGCGGCAGCCTACAAGTTGCCTATCTTTGTAAGTGCAGTTGAGCCATACACGAACCACCGAGATAACCTCGGATGTTTCTTTGTTAAGAATAACGATTGGTCAGAGATTGGAAAGCTAATCAAGTCAGACAAAGTCAAAGAGGTAGGTGAGATTAATTACCAGTATTGCAACCAACATCACAACATTGACACCATCAACAAAAAGCGTGTTGACCTACTGAGGCAAGTATGCAAATAAACTACTCAAGACCAAAGCTGACGAGCTACCAAAAAGCCATCCTAGATAGTGAGGCACGTTACACAATAACGGCTGCATCGACTAAGACAGGTAAAACGGCAAGTCATATCATTTGGTTGTTTGAGCAGTCGCTGAGTTTAAAAGAGAATCAATCGGTCTGGTGGGTTGCTCCTGTGTACCAACAAGCGGAGATTGCATTCAGACGTATGAAGGCACAGGTGACTGAGAAAAACTTCTTTGTGTCCAATGAAAGCAAGTTAACACTAATCACACCAGTAGGCTCAAGGATAGAGTTTAAGTCAGCAGAGAAGCCTGACAACTTATACGGGGATGATGTGTACTCAGCAGTATTTGATGAGGCATCAAGAGCAAGAGAGGATTCATGGTTTGCTCTACGTTCTACCCTAACGGCTACACAAGGCAAATGTAAGCTAATAGGAAACGTCAAGGGTAAGAAGAATTGGTTCTACAAATTAGGGGAACGGGCAAAGGCAGGAGATCCTAACATGGAGTATTTTAAAATCACGGCATACGATGCGGCAGATGAAGGCATCATTGAACGTGAGGAGATAGAACAAGCCAAACGTGACTTACCTGAGTATGTATTTAAAGAGCTTTATCTGGCTGAACCTGCTGACGATAATTCTAACCCGTTCGGACATGAGAACATTGACGCTTGTATCCAACAGAGTACCGGCACACCCACAGCATACGGAATTGACCTTGCCAAGTACACAGACTGGACGGTAATCATAGGGCTAAACGAAAAAGGCGAGGTTGTACACTTTGACAGATTTCAAGCTGATTGGAGTCAGACATTGCAGAAGATAACAGCAACCATAGGGAACACCCCTGCATTCGTGGATAGTACAGGAGTTGGTGATCCTATCGTGGAGCAACTACAAAGGCAGCACCCAAGAATCAAAGGCTTTAAGTTTACGAGCCAATCTAAACAGCAACTGATAGAGGGGTTAGTCGTGGCGGTACAAGGGCAGCAGGTGAAATTCCCTGAGGGTGTGATTGCCGATGAAATGCGTAACTTTGAATTTGAATACACAAGGACAGGAGTGAGATACACAGCACCACAAGGTCTACACGATGACTGTGTTATGAGTCTTGCTCTTGCCAATGATTGCAAACAACACAACAAACCAGGACTTTTTTACTATGCTTAAATGGAAAGATATTACGATCGGGATGCTTCAAGAGATTGGGGAGCTTCCTGATGACCTTAACCCGATTGAGAAAACAGCTCACACGGTGGCGATAATTAAAGGGCTGCCATACGAGGAAGTTGAGAAGTGGACATTGAATGACTTGCGGAAAATTGACTTGTCGTTTTTAGAGCAAGAACCCAAGCATCGACTCAAATGGACATTCAAACACAAGGGCAGAAGATTTAAGCTTGTGAAGAATGCCAAAGCAATGGAGGCTCATCATTTCATTGAACTACAAGAGTTAGGCGATAGCGATAAGATAGAGGCGTTGCACAAGATTATTGCGTGTTTATCATACCGAGTTAACATTTTTGGGCGTAAGATAGAGGATGACTATCAGTGGAAGGTTGACAATTTCAAGGATCTACCAGCACCACAATTTTACAAATACTCGCTTTTTTTTTCGGCACTCTATCCGAAATTATTAAAAACTACCCTAACTTATTTGAAGGGGGAGGTGAAGAAAGCAAAGGAGATGTTTTCGGATGGCTCGGACTCGTCGATAGATTAGCAGGTGGCAGACGGCAAGAGTGGGACGCAATACTTGAGATGCCATTGACTGAGTTTCTAAATACCCTTGCGTTTCACACCACCATCAGCAAACAGAGGCAGAAGCGATTAGAGAAGGCGGCAGCATCAGGTTTTGAATCTTATGTATGTGCTTGTTTAAACGAACTGCTCTAATTCAGCCACTTCGCTTGATTTCTTAATTATAAATAGATGGCACTATCAGCAAGTCACCAAGTGAGCGGAACGCATCAACCAGCCTATAACGATAATTTGTGGGTTGTAGATGAAAGCAGCACGGCAATAACTTCTAATTTCAATTTTAAATTTATCTGCGATATTAAGAACGGATCGGGCACACTGCTCAACCGTTTAAAGGCTCCCATACATTACAGCTCATCCGATGAGGGTGTATTTAACATCTCACGGATTTTAGGCGATTACGTCACTTATGATTGGGATTACAACGACACGGCAGCAAGTGGATGCTCTAACTCTGTATTTGATTATATTCTTGACTTTGGGTATGAGTACAGCACGGGAGCAACTACTCCAATTGTTCAAACGACAGGAGTAACACAAGTCACAGGTAACACTGTTTGGAACGGCTCATTGCATCCGTTGGATTTCTTGGATTACGATGAGGCAGACTACATGATGGGAACGGGTAGCAGTGCAAATTTCTTGACATCATTAACATCAAAACGCATACATGAAAATCAAAAAGATTGGCTCTTCGCTTTACATGACAGTTCTATCGACCATCTATCTGTTGCTTTTTCTGGGGGTAGTAGCACTAACATCACTGCGACCAGCTCTGACATCACTCGCTTCCCTATTGGGGCGAACATACCAGGTGGTATTCCGAGCGGAACAACGTCTTACACGATTACGCCTGAGGATTCGGGCAATAGTGCGGTTGGTTCTGCGTTCACTATAACGATAGACAATCGCTGCTCTAAGTACGAATCAGTAGACCTTTTCTTCCTCAACAAATATGGGGCAGTTGAGAGCTTTCGATTTGACAGAGTGAGGCGTGATAACTTCTCCCTTAATAGAAAAGACTACCGAAAAAACCCATATACCTTGAGTGGTGGGGCTTACTCTTACGATAGGTTAGAACATAGCAAATCAACCTATTATTCAGAGATGACACAGCGAACCACGTTAAACTCAAACAACATCACAGAGGTAGAGGCGGAATGGCTGAAGCAGTTAATCAACTCACCTAGAGTGTGGATGTATGACACGGCTCTTGTACCAATCAACATTGCAACAAGCGATTACGAGCAGAGATATCATGTAAACGATAAGGTATTTAACTTGACGTTGGAGGTAGAGCATAGCTTTGTAGATAAAGCACAGATTTTATGATTGAGTTATTAGTCAACGAAGAACTGGTTGAACTCTCTGAGGACTTCCAAATATTAATCAATAAGAGCATTGCAGACATTCGCAACCCTGAGAATAGGAGTAGCGATTGGAGTAAGACTATTACCATACCGGGTACATCTGTAAATAACAAATTATTCGGTCATCTCTTTGAGGTAGGCGATAGTATCACAGGAACATCTTTTAACCCTAACAAGAAAGCAAATTGCACAGTCTTATTAGATGGCATGGAGCAGATGAGGGGTTTCATTAGGTTGACGCAAATCAACGTCTTAGATAACGATGATATTGAGTACCAAGCAACCATCCACGGAGAGAGTGCAAATCTATTCACAGACATAGAGAACGCTAAGCTTTCAGACCTTGATTTCTCAGAGTACAACCACGTTTTAAACATCCAAAACATCAAGGATTCTTGGGATACTTCTATTTATGTTGATGGAAGCACTCAGCCTTTTGAGTATGGCGTGGGCTATGTATGGAGCCAAATACTACCTAAGAGATCAGGAAACATTAGGTATGACCAATGGAGAACTAGCGACCACACACCTTGCTTGTATGCTAAAACGGTAATTGATAAGATATTTAGCGTTAATGGATACAGCTATTCAAGTGATAGCTTTTTTACATCTGACAGATTTAAGCGTTTAATCGTTCCATTTTCAAACGAGGGATTAAGCACAGGGCAGACGGCAATTAGTGAGCGTTTATTTTATGCTGGTGTATCCAGTGGAACAACGGTTTCAAGTGGTGGCACATTCCCTATTGATGACGATTCAAGCGGTAACTTTTATGATAACGGCAGTAATTACGATACAGGGACTTATAAATACACGGCTCCTGTTCCTGGTAATTATACGTTTACTTTTCAGCTTGATGCTTCACTTACAATTACAACGCCATTAAGTCAATCGGGCTTTGCAAGTGTCATCGTCGATATGTATGTGAACTCTAAAGTTTACCCTGTATTGATAGAAAGCACATCGACCAACACAGCCAGTTGGACTTTTAGCGGAGTAACTAATTTTGTCGTTGACTTAGCAG
>Ga0208547_1001957_pt1 | contig 11204 bp, 8 predicted proteins | sample DEB08_DNA_5_FD_185501 | JGI IMG/M metagenome (GOLD analysis project Ga0208547, IMG submission 185501) | Aqueous microbial communities from the Delaware River and Bay under freshwater to marine salinity gradient to study organic matter... | ecosystem: Environmental > Aquatic > Marine > Coastal ... | reverse complement strand
GCACCGCCCCGGCCCCGACGAGGAGAATCGCGACCGTGGCGACCGCCGCGCGGCGGCCGCGGCGCCGGGGCGGACGCGGGGTCGCCGTGTCCCCGGCGTCGGCCGGACCGGCGGCCCGCTCGTAGGGGGTCGGCGGGGGTTCGGACGGCGGTGGGACGGGGCCGCCGGACGGCCCGCCGACGGGATCGCCGTGCTGGGCGGCCATGGCCCCTCCCCTCCCCGACGGCCCGCGCGGCGCGCGAGGCGACCGCGGGGGCGGCGGCGACGGTAGCGACGCCCCCGACGACCTAGCCTCCCGGGAGCGGCACGGACCGCTCCCGATCCGCCGCGAGGAGACGCCGTGGACATCCCCGAGCGCACCGCCCGCGACACGATGGGCGAGATGACCATCCCGGCCGGCGCGCTCTGGGGCGCCAGCACCCAGCGGGCCGTCGAGAACTTCCCCGTCTCCGGGCAGCCGGTCCCCCACGAGGTGATCGCGGCGCACGCGATGCTGAAGTGGGCGGCCGCGACCGCGAACGAGGAGACCGGCGTCGTCGCCGCGGACGTCGCGGCGGCGATCCGGACGGCGGCCGACGAGATCATCGCCGGCGACCATCCGGACCAGTTCCCCGTCGACGTGTTCCAGACCGGGTCGGGCACCTCGACCAACATGAACCTCAACGAGGTCATCGCGAACCTCGCGAAGCTCCGACTCGGCGAGGACCTCTCCTCGGCCCGGGTCCACCCGAACGACCACGTCAACGCCTCGCAGTCGTCGAACGACACGTTCCCGACGTCGGTGCACCTCGCGGTCGCGATCGCGGCCGACGCGGTGCTGCTGCCGGCGCTGCGGCGCCTGGCCGCCGCGTTGCGGCGGAAGGCCGACGAGTTCGCCGACGTCGTGAAGTCGGGCCGGACCCACCTGATGGATGCGACGCCGGTCACGCTCGGCCAGGAGTTCGGCGGGTACGCCCGCCAGATCGAGCTGGGCGTCGAGCGGGTCGAGCGGGCGCTGACCTCGGTCCACGAGCTCGCGCTCGGCGGCACGGCCGTCGGGACCGGGCTGAACTGCCCGCCGGGGTTCGTCGACCGCGTCATCGCCCTGCTGCGGGAGCGGACGGGCCTGCCGCTGCTCGAGGCCGCCGACCACTTCGAGGCCCAGGGCGCCCGGGACGCGCTGGTCGACGTGTCCGGCGCGCTGCGGACCGTCGCGGTCAGCCTGATCAAGGTCAGCAACGACGTGCGGTGGATGGCGTCGGGCCCGCGGACCGGCCTGTACGAGCTGCAGCTCCCCGAGATCCAGCCGGGCTCGTCGATCATGCCGGGGAAGGTCAACCCGGTCATCCCCGAGTCGGTCCGGCAGGTCGCGGCCCAGGTCATCGGGAACGACGCCGCGACCGCGATCGGCGGGCTGTCGGGCGAGCTCGAGCTGAACGTCATGATCCCGCTGATGGCCCGCAACGTCCTCGAGTCCGAGCGGCTGCTGGCGGCCGTCTCCGACGTCTTCGTCGAGCGGTGCCTCGACGGCGCCGTCGCGACCGACCAGGGGCCGCTGCTCGTCGAGCGGTCGCTGATGCAGGTCACCGCGCTGGTCCCCGAGATCGGGTACGAGCGGGCGGCGGCGCTGGCGAAGACGGCGCACCAGCAGGGCCTGACGCTCCGCGAGGCCGCGCTGGCCGACGGGGTCGACGCGGGGCTGCTCGACCGGGTCCTCGACTACCGGCGCATGACCGAGGGCGGGATGCTCTGAGCGGCATCGGGGCGACGGCCGCCGGGGTCGGCCGGGGGGACGGGGCGGCGGGCCACGCCGCCGGCATCGTCGCCAGCACGCTGCTGGCGTACGCGTACCAGCTGGTCGGCGGGCGGCTGCTCGGCCCCGAGGCGTTCGCGCCGGTCTCGGTCCTCTGGACGCTGATGTTCCTGACCGGCACCGTCGCGCTGACGCCGGGCGAGCAGTTCGTCGCCCGCGAGGCGACCGCCGGTCGGCGCGTCGTCGCCCGGGCGTCGTCGCCGCTGCTGGTCCTCGTGCTCGCGACCGCGGTGGTGGCCGTGGCGTTCACGGCGGCGACCCGCGACGCCCTGTTCGCCGGCGACGCCGGGTTCGTGCTCGTCGCCGCCGCGCTGGTCGCGACGACCGCGCCGCTGTTCGTCCTGCGCGGCCTCGCGATCGGGCACCGGCGGTTCGACCGCTACGGCGCGATGCTGACCCTCGAGGGCGTCGGCCGTCTCGTCGTCGGCGCGGCCGGGGTCGTCGTGCTCGGCGGCGCGGCCGGGTACGCCTGGGGCATCGCGCTCGGGCCGGCGTTCGGGCTGCTCGTCGCCCCGCGCCGTCTCGACCGGATGGCGGCCGAACCGCCGTCCGGCGGGGCCGGGGCGTTCCTCGCGCCGTACGTCGGGGCCAGCGCGGCCTCGCAGCTGCTGATCGCCGGGGCCCCGCTGGCCGTCGCGGCCCTCGGCGCCGGCCCCGCGACGATCAGCATCGTGTTCGTGACGTTCACGCTGTACCGCGCCCCCGTCACCATCGTCTACCTGCTGCAGGGCCGGCTGCTGAACGCGGTCGTCCGACTGCGGATGGCGGGCGAGACGGCGCGGCTCGCCCGGGTCCGGCGTCGCATCGTCGCCGCGGGGGCCGCGGCCGTCGCCTCGGCCGGGGTCGTCGCCTGGGTCGTCGGGCCCGAGGTCGTCGGGCTGCTGTACGGGGCCGAGTTCCGACCGGACCGCCCCGTCGCCGCGCTGGCCGCGACCGGGGTCGCCGGCGCCGCGCTGGCGCAGCTGCTCGGGCAGCTCCTCGTCGCCGACGGCCGGACCGGGGCGCTGGCGCTCCGGTGGGGCGCTGGCCTGGCCGTCGCCCTGGTCGCGCTGGCGACCGTGCCCGGCGCGGCCGACGTGACCGTCGCGGCGGCGTTCGCGGTCGGGACGCTGACGGCCGCCGTCGGGATGACGCGGGCCGGCCGAGCGGCCGGCGCCCGCCACTAGGCTCTCCCCGACCGAGCGGGGACGTGCGCGTGAAGGCCCTCATCACCGGCGGTGCGGGCTTCATCGGCTCGCACCTCGCCGATCTGCTCCTCGAGCGCGGCCACCAGGTGCTCCTGCTCGACGACCTCTCGACGGGCAGCCACCGCAACATCGAGCACCTCGTCGGGCGGCCGGACGTCGAGTTCGTCCTCGGTTCGATCCTGAACGCCGACCTCCTCGACGACTGCGTGGCCCGGTCGGACACGGTGTTCCACCTCGCGGCCGCCGTCGGCGTCCAGCTGATCGTCGAGAAGCCGCTCGAGAGCCTCGCGACGAACCTCCGCGGCTCCGAGCTCGTGTTCGAGAAGGCGCACAAGTACGGCACGCGCATCCTGATCACCTCGACCAGCGAGATCTACGGGAAGAACACCTCGGACCGGTTGAGCGAGGAGGACGACCGCATCCTCGGCTCGCCGCTGAAGAGCCGGTGGTCGTACTCCGAGGCGAAGGCCATCGACGAGATCCTCGCCTACACCTACTGGCGCCAGAAGGGCCTGCGCAGCGTCATCGTCCGGCTGTTCAACACGGTCGGGCCGCGCCAGACCGGGCACTACGGGATGGTCATCCCCCGGTTCGTGAACCAGGCGCTGCGCGGCGAGGCGATCACCGTCTACGGCGACGGCACCCAGCAGCGCTGCTTCTGCCACGTCGGCGACGTCGTCCGGGCGCTCATCGACCTCGTCGAGCACGAGGAGGCGTACGGGAGGGTGTTCAACCTCGGTGGCACGGAGGAGGTCAGCATCATGGAGCTGGCCGAGCGGGTCATCGCCCGGACCGGGTCCTCGAGCGGCGTCCGCGTCATCCCCTACGACGAGGCGTACGAGGCCGGGTTCGAGGACATGCAGCGTCGCGTGCCCGACACGACGCGGGCCCACGAGCTGGTCGGGTTCGCGCCGACGCACTCGCTCGACGACATCATCGACGCCGTCGTCGCCGACCAGCGCAGCTGACGTGGGCGCGGCCGCCGCGCCGCCGGCGCCGGCGGGTGGACCGCGGACCGTCGTCCACCTCATCACCACGCTGACCCAGGGCGGCGCGGAGCGCGTCCTGAGCGAGGTCGTGACCCGGCCCGGAGAGCGGGGCGAGGACGGCGTCGACGAGCGCCACGTCGTCGTCTCGCTGGCCCCCGGCGGGATGTTCGCCGACGTGCTGCGCGAGCGCGGCGTCGAGGTCCGGGACCTCGGGATGCGGCCGGGCCGGGACCTGGTGCGCGGGACCCGTCGCCTCGCGACGGTGCTGCGCGAGCTGCGACCGACGCTGGTCGTCGCGTGGATGTACCACGCCTGCCTGCTCGCGACCGCGGCCGTCGCGGTCGCCGGACGACGCGGTGCGCCGTCCGGCCGACCGCGCGCGAGCGTCGCCTGGCTGCTGCGCGGCTCGCTGCACACGCGTGCCGGCCTGCCGTGGCACACCCGCCTCGTGATCCGGCTGCTCGCCCGCCTCTCGCGACGTCCCCGGTGGCTCGCCCCGGACGTCGTCGCCGTCAACAGCCGGGCGGGCCTCGCGCACCACGACCGCGCCGGGTACCGGCCACGCCGGTGGCGGGTCCTGACCAACGGCGTCGACACCACCGCGTTCGCGCCCGACGCGGCGGACCGCGCGGCCGTCCGGGCCGAGCTCGGCATCAGCGCGGGCACGGTGCTCGCCGTCACCGTCGCCCGCCGCCACCCGCAGAAGGACCACGCCGGCCTGCTCGCCGCGGCGGACGTCGCCGCCACGGCCTGCCGCGCGGCCGGAGGTCCGGACCTCGCGGTGGCGCTGGTCGGGACGGGGACCGAGGAGCTGACCGGGACGACGCCGGTCGGGGTGACGGTGCGGGGCCTCGGCGAGCGGCGTGACGTCGCGCGCCTGCTCCGGGGTGCGGACCTCGTCGTCTCCGCCTCCCTGACCGAGGGACTCCCGAACGCGCTCCTCGAGGCGACGGCCTCGGGGCTGCCCCCGGTGGCGACCGACGTCGGGGACTGCCGCGAGGTGGTCGGTGACGCCGGTCGGCTCGTGCCGCCCGCGGATCCGGCCGCCCTCGGCGCGGCGATCGCGGAGCTCTGCCTGCTGCCCGCCTCCGACCGGCGGGAGCTCGGCGCCCGGGCGCGGCGACGCACGGTGGCGCGGTACGGGGTCGGGCGCGCGCGGCGGGAGTACCGGGCGCTCTGGGACCCCGCCGCGGCGCGCGCCGTCGCGACCGATCGACCGGTCCGGGTCGCCCACGTCATCGCCCGGATGAACGTCGGCGGGCCGGCTCGGATCCTCGCCGGACTGCTCGAGGCCGTCGACCCCGACGTCCTGGACCAGACGCTGATCACGGGCGAGGTCGGTCCGGGCGAGGAGGACTGGTTCCGCCTCCAGGGGGGGGAGGACGCCCGGGTCCGGCGCGTCCCGTCCTTCGGCCGGGCCGTGGCGCCGGTCGCCGACCTCCGGACGCTCCGGCGCCTCACGGCCGAGCTGCGCCGCCTCGCCCCCGACGTCGTGCAGACGCACACCGCGAAGGCCGGCCTGCTCGGACGGGTCGCGGCCCGGCGGGCCGGCGTCCCGCACCTCGTGCACACCTTCCACGGGCACACCCTGCACGGGTACTTCCCGCGGGCGGTGACCGCGGTGTTCACGGCGCTCGAGCGGCGGCAGGCCCGACGGACCGATCGGCTCCTGGCGGTCGGCGCCCGCGTCCGTGACGAGCTGCTGGCCGCCGGCGTCGGTCGGCCCGAGCAGTACGAGGTCCTCCCGCCCGGCGTCGCCATCCCTCCCGACGTCGACCGCGACGACGCCCGTCGGGAGCTCGGACTGCCCGATGCAGCCGCGGTGGTGACGTTCGTCGGTCGCCTCACCGCCGTGAAGCGACCGGACCGGTTCATCGACGCCGCGCACCGGGTCGCCGCCGCGCGCCCGGGGACGGTGTTCGTCGTGGCCGGGGACGGCGAGCTCGCGGACGAGGTCCGCGCCGCCGCGGCCGCCGGCCCGGCCGACGTGCGGCTCCTCGGATGGCGACCCGACGTCGACACGGTCCTCGCCGCGGCGGACCTCGTCGTGCTGACGTCGGACAACGAGGGCATGCCGCTCAGCCTCATCGAGGCCGCGATGGCCGGGAGGGCCTGCGTGACGACGGACGTCGGCGGGGCCGGGGAGGTCGTCGCGGACGGCACGACCGGTCGCGTCGTGGCCACCGACACCACCGCGGTCGCCGACGCGATCCTCGAGCTGCTGGGGGACGCCGATCGCCTGGCCGCCGCCGGCGCGGCCGCACGGGACCACGCGCGGCTCCGGTTCGGGCTGCCGGGACTCGCGGAGCGGGTCGTCGCGGTCCACCGCGGGCTCGCGGCCACCGGGGGATGACGGACGCCGACGGCTAGCGTCCCCGTCATGTCCCCCACCGCGCGGTCCGTCCTGGAGGCCGTGGCCGCGTTCGCGGGCGCGGCGGTGGTCTCGCTGGTCCTCACCCCGGTCGCGATCGCGGCCGCCGTGCGGTTCGGAGTGCTGGACCGGCCCGGGACGCACAAGTCGCACCGCACCCCCACCCCCTACCTGGGTGGCGTCGCCATCGTGCTGGCCGTCGCCGTCACGATCGGGGCCGCTGCGGCGCTGCGTCCGGACGGCGAGGCGCTCGGGACGCTGGCCGGCCTGCTCGGCATCGGGGTCGGGGTCGCGATCCTCGGCCTGCTCGACGACCTGCGCGGGCTGCCGGTGGCGGTGCGGTTCGGGGCCCAGCTGGCGGCGGCCCTCGGCCTCTGGGGGCTCGGCATCCGGGCCGAGATCTCGGGATCGCCGGCGCTCGACCTGGCGATCACCGTCGTCTGGGTCGTCGGTGTCACCAACGCCCTGAACCTCCTCGACAACATGGACGCCCTCTCGGGATCGACGGCCACCATCGCCGCCGGGTGGTTCGCGGTGCTGGCGCTGATCGAGGGCCAGGTGCTCGTCGGGGCGCTGGCCGCGGCCCTCGCCGGCGGGGCGGCCGGGTTCCTCCGCGACAACCGACCGCCGGCCCGGATCTACATGGGCGACGCCGGCAGCCTGTTCCTCGGGGTGATGCTGGCCGCGCTCGGACTCCTGATCGAGTTCGACAGCCTGCTCGCCGGGGCGGCCGTCCCGATCCTCGTGCTGACCGTGCCCGTCCTCGACACCACGCTGGTCGTCGCGGCCCGCCTCCGTCACCGCATCAGCCCGTTCCAGGGCGGACGCGACCACACGAGCCACCGCCTGGTCCGCGTCGGCCTGCCCGTCCCGGTCGCCGTCGGACTGATCGCGGCCGCCGGCTTCGCGCACGGCTGGGTCGCGCTGATCGTGACCCGGGTCGACGTCCTGAGCGCCTGGCTGCTGCTCGGCCTGACGGCGGTGTTCGACCTCGTCCTTATGGGACTGCTCGCGAAGGTGCCGGTCTACGACAGCAGCCGCGGTCCCGACCTGGTGATCACCGAGCGGCCCGCGGCCGGCTGATCCCTCAGGCGTCGCCGGCGAGGTCCTCGCCGTAGTACTCGACGCCGAGGTGCGTGATCTGCTCCTCGCCGGCGAGCCACCGCAGCGTGTTCTTCAGCTTGGTGAGCTGGATGAACAGGTCGTGCTCGGGGTACAGGCCGGGCGCGGTCTGGGGCGACTTGAAGTAGAACGACAGCCACTCCTGGATGCCGCCCATCCCGGCCCGCTGCGCGAGGTCGAGGAACAGCACGAGGTCCAGCGCCAGCGGCGCGGCGAGGATCGAGTCGCGGCAGAGGAAGTTGACCTTCAGCTGCATCGGGTATCCGAGCCAGCCGAAGAAGTCGATGTTGTCCCACCCCTCCTTGTTGTCACCGCGGGGCGGGTAGTAGTTGATGCGGACGACGTGGTCGATGTCGCCGTACAGCCCGGGGTACAGCTCGGGCTGCAGGATCGTGTCGAGCACCCCGAGCTTCGAGTGCTCCTTCGACCTGAACGACTCGGGGTCGTCGAGGACCTCGCCGTCGCGGTTCCCGAGGATGTTCGTCGAGTACCAGCCCTCCATGCCGAGCATGCGGGCCTTGAACATCGGGGCCAGCGCGGTCTTGACCATCGTCTGACCGGTCTTGAAGTCCTTGCCGCAGATCGGGACGCCGGCGTCCGAGGCGAGGTCGCGCAGCGCCGGGGCGTCGACGGTGAGGTTGGGGGCGCCGTTCGCGTACGGCACGCCCTCGAGCAGCGCCGCGTACGCGTACAGCATCGACGGACTGATCGCCGGGTCGTCGGCGTCGATCGCGGCGTCGAGCGCCGCCCGGTCGGCGTGGGCCGACCCCGGGTCGATGTACACCTCGGTCGAGCCGCACCAGATCATGACGAGGCGGTCGCAGCCGTGCTCCTCGCGGAAGGCGCGGATGTCGTCCCGGATCGCGTCGAGCATGGCCCGGCGCGGCATCGCGCCCTTCGTGTGGGTGGCGTCGAGACGCTTGACGTAGTCCGGGTCGAACGCGGCCGGCATCGGGCGGACGGCGCGGAGCGCGTCGGCGACCGGCTCGAGGTGCCGCTCGACCTCGAGGACCCCGGCCTTCGCGGCGGCGACGTACGCGTCGTCGGGGAAGACGTCCCAGGCCCCGAACACGAGGTCGTCGAGGTCGGCCAGCGGGACGAGGTCGCGGATCAGCGGGGCCCGCCCGTCGGTCCGGCGTCCCAGCCGGAGGGTGCCGAGCTGCGTCAGCGACCCGACCGGCTCGCCGAGGCCCCGCCGGATCAGCTCGACACCGGCGATCAGGGTGGTCGAGACGGCGCCGAGGCCGACGCAGAGGACGCCGAGACGGCCCTCGGCGGGCCGGACGGTCGGCGGGGCGGGGGTGGCGGCCTCGGGCATGGCGGGGGGACCTCTCGTGGCGGGGTGCGGGGACCTCGCCCGCGACGGCGAGTCTAGGTCCGGGGTCAGGACAGGGCGACGAGCGCCAGGACGGTGACGGCGACGCCGGAGAGGACCGGCGCGGCGACCTCGAGGACGACGGTCCGGCCGCGCGCCGTCCGCCACCCGTCGGCGACCCGGGCGACCCAGCCCGAGAAGGTCGTGAGCGAGCCGGCCAGACCGAGGCCCCAGACGGCGGCCGCCGTCGACCCGAGCCGTCCCGCGCCGGCGAGGGCGACGACGACGGCGAGCACGGCCGTCCCGACGACGTTCACGACCGCGGTCCCGGTCCGGGGCAGGACGCCGACGACCACGGCGCGCAGGACCGCTCCCCCGGCGCCGGCGGCCAGGACGGCGAGGACGGCGGTGGCGCTCATCGCGTCCCCCCGCTCCGACCAACGTGCCGACCCGTGGTCCGACCGAGTCGCGTCCCGGCCGCGTGCGCGAGCAGTCCGAGCACGAGGCTCCCGCCGACGTACGCCGCGGCGAGCACCAGGCCGGGCCCGGTCATCCTGGCCGAGTCCGGTGCGACGAGTCCGAGGTCGTGCCCCAGTCGGCCGGCCGCGACGATCATGCTCGAGAAGGTCGTGAGCCCGCCGAGGAGGCCGGTCGCCAGCGTCGGCAGTGCGACCGCGAGCCGGGGCGAGCGCGCCGCCAGCGACGCGAGCGCGCCGAGCGCCAGCGACCCGGTCGTGTTCACGGCCAGCAGCCGCCAGGGTCCGAGCCCGGCCAGGGCGAGCGGGAGCGGCGCGGCCGCGGCGAGGCGCAGCGCCGTCCCGACCGCACCGCCGGCCGCGACGCCGACCAGGTCCCGGCGCGTCGGCGCACGTCCCGCGCGGTCCGGCCGGGCGATGTCCACGACGGCTCAGGCCCCGAGGGACCCGAGCGCCCACCCGAGCGCCAGCTCGAGCTCGGCGCAGCGGTCGTCGTCGAGCGCGGCGCCGTCCGGCGTGCGCAGGGTGAACGCGTCGACGACCTCGTGCCCCAGCGTCTGGACGCGGGCGACGGCGACGTCGAGGCGGAGCTCGGCGATCGCGTCGGTGATGGCGTGGAGCACGCCGAGGCGGTCGAGCGTCCGGACCTCGAGGAGCGTCGCGTCCCCCCCGGGGTCCGGCGCGAAGGACACGGCGGTCGCGACGGCCGGCAGGCGCGCGATGCGGTCGGCCTCGGCCCGGGCCTTCCGCGCGACGCGGGCCCGGACGGCCAGCCGGCCCTCGGCGGCGTCCGCGAGGTCGCCCTCGACGCGGGCCCACCACGACCCGGTCGCGCCGTCGGGCCGCTGGACGCGGAAGGTGTCGACGAGCAGCCCGTCGGTGCGGGCGAAGGCGTCGGCGGCCAGGACCGACCCGCCGTGGAGCGCGAGGACGCCGGCGACGCGGGCGAACCGGCCCGGGGCGTCGGTCGCGACGACGTCGAGCTCGTCGACGCCGTCGTCCGCGCCCGGCGTGACCCGGGTGAGGAACGTCCCGGGGTCCGGCGGGGCGGCGGCGAGCAGCGCGTGCCGCACGACCGCCCGGGGTGCGACGGCGGCGGCGTACCGGGCCGGCAGCTGGGCGAGGTGGGCGCGGACCGCGCCGGGGTCGACGCCGAGGTCCGGCGCGAGCCGCTGGGCCTCCCGGGCGGTGGCCGCAGCGTCGTCCCCGAGGGCGTCCGGTGAGTCGGCGTCCAGCACGGCGGCGACCCTCCTCACCAGCGTCCCGACCAGCGCGGCGGTCCAGTCGCTCCAGGCCGCGGGCCCGGTCGCCCGGCCGTCGGCGGCCGCCAGGAGGTGGAGCGCGGCCAGCGTACGGGGGTCCCCCGCCGCGCGGGCGACCTCCGCGGCGACCGCGGGATCGGCGATGTCCCGGCGCCGGGCGGTGTCGGGGAGCAGCAGGTGCAGGCGGACCAGGCGGACGACCGTCTCGACGGTGGCCGGCCCGGCCCCCAGCCGCGCGGCGAGGGCGGCGGCCGGCCCGGCCCCGGTCTCGGCGTGCGGCTCGCCGTACCCCTTCCCGACGTCGTGGAGCAGCGCGGCGAGGATCAGCGCGTCCCGGTCCCCCACGCGCTCGAGCGCCTCGGCCGCCCACGGCTCGGTGCGGACGAGGTCGGCCAGTCCCGTCGCCGTGTGCCAGCCGTGCCGGTCGACGGTCGAGCGGTGGTACGGGTTGCGCTGGGTCCGGCCGCGGACGGGCTCCCACTCGGGCAGGACCGCGGTGAGGACGCCGGCGTCGTCGAGCTCGGCGAGGGCCGGCAGCGCCGCCGCCCCCCGCCACAGCCCCCGCCGCACGGCCCGGCCGCCGTCGGCCGCGAGGTCCCACGGCACCGGCCCGGCCGCGGCCCGGGCGCGGAGACGGGCGGCGGTGCGGCGGTCGAGGACGGCCCCGGTCGCGACGAGCGCGTCGAGCAG
>Ga0208547_1001954_pt1 | contig 11206 bp, 11 predicted proteins | sample DEB08_DNA_5_FD_185501 | JGI IMG/M metagenome (GOLD analysis project Ga0208547, IMG submission 185501) | Aqueous microbial communities from the Delaware River and Bay under freshwater to marine salinity gradient to study organic matter... | ecosystem: Environmental > Aquatic > Marine > Coastal ... | reverse complement strand
GGGAGGTGCTTACCGGGCGACGGACATTATCTGGTGTTATGACAAGTGGAACGTGGCGGACACCGTATCGAACAAGCTGGGCTATCTGACGCCAGAAATTTCCACGCATTGGGACGAGAAAGTGCGTTGGGAGTTTACCACACTGCTTATCTACAATGAGGGCAAAGGCGCTATCGTTCATGAGTTGGAACTGGTGGCGCTGACTGGACGCACGGCATTGGGTGACGATCCTCGCATATCGGCAGAATATACGCTGGACGGCCTGTCCTGGAGCCAGCCCAAGACGATAGCGGCTGGCAAGGAAGGAGATCGCGGCAAGCGGTTGCGGTGGCTGTCGCAGGGCAAGATGCAGAACTTCCGGGGACAGCGGTTCCGGGGCAATTCTGATGCGTTCATGAGCATTGCCAGACTAGAGGCGCGGCTAGAGCCGCTGGCGTTCTGATGAGGCCGGTGGGTGGTCTGACGCGGGAACAGATCGCACGGATCGTGAATAACGATTTTCAGGCCATTCGTGCGTTTGAGCAGGTGTTTGACCAGAATATCTGGTATGGGCATTTCAGCAAATTGGGGGATCAGGTTGCTACGGGCACTAATACGGCGAACGCGGTTACGTTTACAGATACAGATGCTGCTGATGGTGTGCTACTGGGATCGGGCAATGACAGGTTCAACATCCTTAATCCGGGCATTTACCAGATAAGCTATACGATCCAGGTGCAAAGCAGCAGCGGTTCAGCCAAGACAATTTACTCATGGCTTCGCAAGAATGGCGTTGATGTTCCTGACAGCGCTAATCGCCAGACGGACAATATCAATGGCGGCTTTGTGCAGGTTTCTGGCAATCACTTTCTTGATCTGGCGGCAAACGACTACATTCAGTTGATGTTTGCGGTGAGTGATACCGCGCTAACGATCCACCATGATGTTGCAACGGCATTTTGCCCTGCGACGAGCGCGGCGGATATTTCAATTACTCATGTGGTGCAGTGATGGAAGTTGTAGACACAAATAATCTTGAGGACATAGAAGCGCAAATCCTCAGCCAGGAACAGGTTGAGTGTCCTGTGGTGCATCACTTTGGCCCAGGCGTTTACATGCGCGAGGCGTTGTTTCCAAAAGGTTCATTGGGAATTGGTCACAAACACAAACACGCACACACCTGCATGTTGTTGCGCGGCACACTGGCTATGCTGGTTGATGATGAGATTGTTATTATAGAAGCGCCATATATTTATACCGCGCCACCGGGCCGTAAAATGTGGTATGCCATCGAAGACTCATCGTTTTTGAACATATTGCCGACTGAGGAGACAGACTTGTTGAAGATTGAGGAACAGTTTGTTGAAAAATCGGACACGTATTTGGAGCATGAGGAATTATCCGCTAAGTTTATTGCAGCGGTAAATAAGGAGCCGGAGCAATGAGTTTTATCGCTGGTGCAATTATCGGATCGGCTGTTATTGGTGGCATTGGCTCCGCAATGGCAGGCCGCGCTCAATCGCGGGCAGCACGACGAGCAGGCGAGGCTCAGGAAAGATCTGCTGAGTTATCTATTGCCGAACAGCGCCGTCAGTTTGATGCAGTGCAAAGGTTGTTTCAGCCGTATGTAGCGGCTGGTACTGGTTCACTAGCAGCACAAATGAACCTGATTGGCATGGGAGGTGAGGAGGCGCAGCAAGCAGCTATTGAGCAGCTTCGCATGGGGCCAGAATACCAAATGCTGGTTCGTGAAGGCGAAGAAGCCATATTGCAAAATGCGTCAGCAACCGGGGGTTTACGGGGCGGCAATGTGCAACGCTCATTAGCAGACTTCCGACCGCAAATTTTGTCTGGCTTGATTAATCAACAATACAGTCGATTGGGTGGCATTACGCAGATTGGTCAGGCTAGCGCAGCGGGCCAGGCGGCGCAGGGCAGCGCTATTTCTGGCAACATATCCCAGTTGTATGCAGATGCAGGCACGGCACAGGCACAAAGTTTGCTGGCACAAGGACAGGCGCGAGCAAACATGTTTGGAAATATTGCTGGCGCATTTGGACAAGCTGCTGGTCAGTGGGTTGGTTACAAAACATTTGGAGGGACATAAACAATGGTACGTTTAACTCCAGCCGATTATCGGATGCAGGTTGTTAGCCCTTTTGAACGTTCTGTTCAGGGGTATCAGGCCGGTTTTGGCCAGATGCAACAGTTGAATGAGGTGCGCCGTCAACGTGTTGCCGATCAACAAGCTGCTCAATTACATGATGCACAGCTAGCGTACACACAAGCGCAAACATCTGCACTTGAACAAGAACGACAAAAAGCACAACAACGTGAAGCGGCGTTAGCTGCATTAATGCAAAAAGAAACCGACGGCACCGCTACCGCTGAAGATTGGAATATATATTCACTTCAATTTGGCGATGAACTTTCTGCGGAATATGCACAAAGAATCCAAGATGCACAGGATTTAGAAATTGCTTCTGCACTGTTTGCTGAATCACAAACTGTATTTAACTTAAGCAACGACCCAAACGGCGGGGCGTTAATTAATGATTATTTAAATCGTAAAATTGCAGCAACGCAAGATCCACAACTAAAAGCTGAATTGACCTCTCAATTAAGTGCTTTCAATATGTTGGAAGATTTAAATCCTGGTATGGGATTGGTGTCTGTCCGCGCTCAAGCTAGCCAAACTATGTCAATGTTAGGTGGCCAACATGCTACATTGAATGAGCAATGGAAAACGTTGCGTCCAGGATCTCCCGAGCCGCGAAAAATGTCATCGGCTTATTTGGCTGCTCTAAATGAAATCTTGGGACCAGTAACGGCAACTGAAGCACAAAAGCTAATTAATGAAGATCCTGCGCTTGCAGCGCGAATTTCTCAAAGAGCGGCAGAAATTGAAAATGCTTCAGGTTCTGGTGTAAACGTGACAGTTGGCGATATGAGTTTGTTTGCTGGCCGTAACCAGCCTGTTGATCAACAATCACAACAACCTGCGCCAACAAGCCAACAACCAACTAGTTTGCCAACGGCGTTGCCAGGCCAAACAACGTCTGCTTCGGATACATTAGAGCAAATACAATCAACGCCTTCAGTTGAAACGCCATCTGACAATGAAGGGTTTCCTGTATTGGCAGTAGATGCCGATTATAGAAATGCATATTCTGTTACACAAGATCGTAATGGCAATGTTCGCGTAAGCCCTACTCCAGGTTCGGTTGATTTTCGCGCTGAAACAGATCGACAAAAAACGACCTTAAATAATTTTATAACTCGTTCAGGAACATTGTTTGAGGCAGTAAAATCAGGACGGCGATTAGTAGACGCAAATCTTTTGATTGATCCAGAAAACCCCAGTCAGGCTGCGGGTATTCGAGAATTTTTTAACATACAACAAGCAGAAGCGGAATTTCGACCGCGGCTTCAACCATATTTGCCGGATATTGCTAACCTAGAAAAATTAGAAGCAGCCACAACATTTGCAACACAACAATCAATTGGGTTGGGAACAAAAGCGTTTGATACCGAAAAAGAAGTTGAGCGTTTTAGAGCGTTGAATCCAATGGACAATTTTACAAGTCTAGTAAACACAGTAATTGGTTTGGACTTGTTAGCGTCTGGTGGTGAAGTTGGAATTGAGTTGTTAAATGAGGGCGTTATTACGCCAGAACAATATATTGATGCTGTGCAACAAGGTGTGTCACAAGCTCGCGCACAACTTGATGATGGAGCAAGACGGCGGCAAGCATTGATTGCAGAAAATCCGGGTTTGTATACTCAAGATGAATTAGAACGATTGAATGCTGGGCGAGCAGCATATGTTGAAAACGTACAAGCAAAAATTAACCGGGCTTTGGCAGCTGTAGATAGTGTTGAGCGCGCTTTAAATCAGAATGGAGCCGGTATTGTTCGACTAGCGCCGCTCCCACAAGATTCAAATAATTTTACTTTAATGCCAGGAATTACTTTTCCAGATGGTTCGGTTGGATCAGCACGAATAGAAGTGCATCCACCATATCGTGTTTTTAACAACCAAGCGGAGGTAAAAGGTTACTTTAATCCCGAAACAAGCTTGATTCAACGGGAGCCGTTAAATGCCGCTCAATGATCCAATTATTCAAAATCCTGATGAAATTTTAGAGCAACAGGCAATATCAGCACCAGCACCAACGGCAACAACGACTGCAACACCTGCGCCGCCTGTTGCTCCAGCGCCAATGCAGCCAGCATCTTCTAATCAAACATCAATTTCATTGCCAACAGTTCCGCCAGGCCACATTGCTGCACAAGGTGGCGGGCGTTATATTTTTTTTCAAGAAGATACGCCAGAGCGCGAAATATTGCGTTTTTTGGCAATAAATTATCCAGAAGAATATTCCGAGTATGATCCAACTGGACGATTAATACCAGACAAATGGAACTATGAAGGTGAAGCTACTAATCAACCAAAAGATTTAGATGCTAGATTCTATACATCAAAAAGTGATGGCACTGAGGTTTTTGCGACAAATAATTATGCGATTACCGACCCAGAGTTAATTAATTTATTTAAAAGTGGTCGGTTACGTGCCCCTAAAAACAGATCGGATTTGGCTGCATTGCAGATAGGTGCAAACAATCCGTTTGGATTTGGCATTTATAATTCAATTGCGTCAGTGCCAATTGTTGGTGGCGCACTTGATGAGATACTTGCGTTGCCCACTTTGTTTGATCCAGACATTCCATATTCACAGGCTACACGCATGTTGCGGTTAGCAAGTGATGCGTCAAAAGCTAAAGATCCAAATTTGGCAAATGTGACCGGCATTCTTGGTTTTGGATTGGGCATGTATGGAGAAGGTGTTGTTCTTGGAGGCGCTTTAGCAGCTAAAGGCGGAACCACAATCCAAAAAACTTTAAGTGGCGCATGGCGTGGTGGAGTTTATGGATCACTTGCAGGTGGAGCCGAAGGTTTTTTACGAACAGCTGGCAATGTAGATATGCGAGTAAGTGAAGCTATTGCATCTGCTACTGGTTCTGGAGTTGGAGGTATGGCGTTTGGAGCGCTTCTTCCTCCAGGACTTGGTGTTGGAAAATCGGTGGTACAATTTTTTCGTGGCAGTAGTGATGAACGTATTGCTCAACAATTAGGTGTAGAAGTAGAAGTTGTAGCTGGATTAGGTGATGCAATACGCGGTAAGCAATGGGAGGTTGTTGAACGTGAACTAGCAAATATTGCTGGTGATACACCTTTGTATCAATTAAGTGATGGTTTTCATGCACTTTTTAGACGAGCCATTCTTGGTGGGTTTGACGCTCCGCAAATTTATAAAGATGTTTTGATTGAGCGCTCAAACAAAAGCATTGCTCAAGGTATGTTTAAAATTAATTCCCTTTTTGGGCGACCTCCAAAATCGGTAAATATAAGCGTTCAAAATTTAATGGAGCAAACAAGATCGGCTCGACAAAGTTTGTATAATGACTCTTATAATTTTGAGATTGATTATTCGTCTTTAAGTGGATCCGAAATTCGAGGTGTTTTGAGCCGAATTGTAGATCCTGAAACTTGGGTTGAAGCCAGGAAATTAGTGCAAGAAAATCCAGATGTTTTGTTGCGACTAGGCAATTTCGATGAAACAACGCGAGCAGCTATAAGTGTTTTGCCGGAAAATGCGAAGTTAGATTACATTAAACGAATGGTGCCAAATTACGCAGATTTGGTTCCCGATTTTAATTCGGCAAATACAACTCCTAGTATGATGGAATTGGATTTCCTAAAACGAGCGTTAGATGATCAAGTGGCAAGTCTTCGTGCAGCAGGCAACACAACTGCCGCAAATTCTCGTGCCCGAGTAGCGTCGGATCTTGGGCGTATATTAAAACAAGCAAATCCAAAATATGCCGAAGCTACACAATTTGCGGGTGGCGTTATTGGCAGTAGAGACGCAGCAGAAATTGGATCTCGGGTTTTAGATTTAAACCTAAGTCAATTTCAAGATGAATTAGCGCAAATTCGCAAATATGCCGAAGAGAATAAAATTCCTATTGGTGCAAACGGTTTTATGGGTGATGAGCAGTGGGATTTTTTCCGCCTGGGCATTCGTTCACAAATTGACAATCTTTTAAGTGCTGCTGCAATGATTGATACAGGCAGTTCTACTGCTGTGAATGAGTTAATTAACTTGCATTCGCTATTTCATTCAAACCAAAACAAACAAAAAATTGCTTTGTTATTTGATGCTGCCCAAGCAGATGAATTATATCGGTTAGTTGATCAAGCATTTGAAGATTCTGTTGTGTCAATGTTTGTTAAGGATGTAGCCCAAAAAAATTATGGTGCTGTCAAACGAATGGATGTTCGTCTTGGCCAATCACAAGCTACAGCAGATGATATGCAAGCATTATTTACTCAGTTAACAACGTATATGGGCGCATCGCAGCAATATTCTATGGCAGCAATTTTGCGGTCATTGTTATCAAGCAATAGCGAACCCGCAAATCTTTTGCGGCAACAACAATCATATGATGCTATTGCAGATTTGCTTTCTGAAACAATGGAAAGAGGTGATTTTCCAGAAAAAGGAAAACGCACTGGGACCGAAGTTATTAGACTTCTTCGCCGTCGCCAAGAACGAGATGAGCCATTAAATCGTCCGCAGGTAGAGGCAGTAACTAATTATTTGATAAAATATATTTTGCCCAGCAACGTGCATGAGTTCGTAGAAGATGAGTATGAATAATGACTATTTCCGTTCTTCCCGCTTACCCTAGCTACCGCGACTTGACCGGCGCTCCCCTGGACAATGGTTACATCTACATCGGGACCGCAGGCGCTGATGCACAAAGCAATCCGCTAACAGCATACTGGGACAAGGCCCTGACGATCCCTGTCACCCAGCCGATTAGGACCACAAATGGCTATCCGTCTTATGTCGGCTCGCCTGGCACGATGTACGTCAACGCCACGGATTTTTCAATTACCGTCAGGGACAAGACCGGCACCTTGGTCTACTCCGCACAGAACACCACGCAGATCGTTGCTACGGCGACGCTACAGCTTCTTGGTGACGTAACGGGTTCTGTGGCTATTGCGGCGGGCAGCACGGCCCAGTTGAGCGCTACTGTGGTCGATGGGAGCCATAATCACATTATCTCGAATGTGACCGGCTTGCAGACAGCGCTGGATGACAAAGCAAGCCTGACGGGAACGCCGACGACATTTACGGGGACCGTTGTGGCTCCGGCGGTGAATACGACGAAAAGCGCACCGTATACGCTTGCTGGCGGTGACATGAACACCACGATTACCACGGACTCCGATGTCACGGTAAATACAGGTGTGGGGTCAGCAGGTGACGTGGTGATTGTGGCGAACAATAGCGGGTCAGCAATTAACGTAACTGCGGGGACGATTACCGGGGACATGAGGCTGGCAGGGACGGCCACAACCGGATCAAGGGCCATTGCTCAGTATGGGGTAGCGTTCATCTTTTACATCGATGCGGACAATGTGCTGGTTGGCGGTGCGGGTGTTACATGAGTAATATTCTGCTGGATTTTATGGGGGTTTTAGGGGCAGGCTCTGGTTCTGGAACTTCTATTTTTGTTGACGGCGGTCCCACGGTTGGATCGCCGGATACTTATGCAGACAGCACACCGGGCGGTTCTCAGATACAGGTCAACTTCCTGAGCAACGGCACCGCGACGGTCACTGGCGCGACGTTTACAACGGTTAACCTGACGAACTGGGCAACACCTACGTCATTGGCCCCCGGATCGTATCAGATCAGGACCAGCTTGATGTCTGGCTCTGCGCTGACAATTAATTCTGGAACGTCATGGTTGGCACTTACAACGAACCGATCCTGGGGTTATTTCACAACGTCTGGCATTTTGTCTGGCGTTATTCGGGTGGAAATCCGCAACGGCACCGGCCCTGTTCTTTCGACCGGCTACTTCCAGCTAACGGCTAACGCAATCTGATGTCATGGAACCGATGGAACCAGATGACTACCCCTTCACGCCCAGCCAAAAACTCTTTGAGCAGACGGGCTGGCTAAAGGCTGAACTGGAGCGGCTACGCACTGACATGGTGCGTGAAACCGACCTGCTGCGGCTGGAAAAGCGGCTGGAAGGGTTCATTATCAGCCGAGACGAAGAACGCACCAAGGTTCTGATGGGCGAACTGGATCGGGCTTTTGAGCGTGGAATACCAGGGACACAGCAGCTTGTGCAGGCAGAAGTCCAAAAGGTTCAGGAACGCCAGGCGGCAGAGTTTGAGGACAGTCTGGTCAAGGCTGGGCTGGAGCGCAAGCCTGATGGCAGCATTGGCCCCAAAGTCCACCCGGTCAGGCGGGCAATTGTGCGTAATACGAACATAATTATGGTAATAATACTCGTCGCGGCAGCGGCAAACCCGGAGCAGGCCGTGGGTCTGTTTAGATTGGCTCTAGCACTGGTGTTCTGATGGCTGAGAAAATTACGACTGTATCAACGCTCAAATGGTTCCGCGACAGTTTTGCGGCATGGTTTACGACCAGTTGGCTGTACCTGATACTCTGGGGTGTGGTGGGGATAGCGTTTGCTGTCCTGCTGTACATTGACGGCATCTTCTCTCGGTCACTGGCACCAGAAAGCATTGAGCCTCTGAGCTTTCAGGCAATGGGCTGGGCCTATCGGTTCTTTGCCGCAGCTTTTTTGATGGCAGCAGCACGCTGCGTTGTTAAAGATGCACCGGGCAAATGGACGTTCCGAATACTGGGCGGCTTTGCTTCTGTCATCGTTATATTACATGCGTTTGGGTTTGGTCTTGAGGCGCTTTCAGACAGACGTGATCAGGCGTTTGCAGCCCGCGATGTCAGCACGGTGCAGGTAGACACCATCGCGGATCAGCGCGAGTTGCTGGAGGCCCGCAAGGCGCAGATAGATGCAGACCTTGAGCGAGCGCTGGTGCCGATCAACCAAGAAATTTATAACTTGGATAACGATGGCAAGCTGAATGAGGAACTAACAACGCAAATGCGCGACCGGCGCACAGCATTGCAGGACCGAGCGGCAGAACAAAAATCTGCCATTGACCAGCAGATCATGGCGCTAGTGTCCCAATCGGCGGACGCAAAAGCAGAAACCATTGAGACGACAGCAGATGAGCAGCCGTGGCACCCGCTTTTTATTGGGCTGGCGCAGATCGTGTTCCTGACGTGGGAGCCGATAGATCAGCAGATATATCTGGCGGCTGTGGGTTTTGTGTTTTTCTGGGTGTTGCTGGCTGAGAGCCTCGTCATTTTTCTTCCCGAGCGCTTGTATGTTCTTCATCTGATAGATTCAGACCAGCTTGGCGCACAAAAAGAAGCGGAACAAGCTGAGGAGTTTGCCAAACGGTCGGCAGCGGCCAAGAAGGGCGCAGCCACGCGAAGGCGAGGCATGAAGATTGAGAAGAGCAAGATCTGGTGGAAGAACAGGGTGGAGACAATCCTGTCCATGCGTCGGCAGGGCTACACCACCGAGGAGATCGCTCGCTCGTATGGCTGGACGATTGAGGCCATGCGAATGTATTTGCGCGATTATGTGACGCGGGATGAGTTGAGTTTCATATTCCAGACAGACGCAAGTTCTGGTACATCGGAGGCGGACGCGGCGGACGCAGCGGACGCAAAATATCCCGACGATTCTGACGCCGAGGAAATAGAACTGGTCGATGAGGAGGAGCCTGTAGATGACGATGCAGACGACACCGCAAGCAGTTGACGTTATAAAAGCGTTTGAAGGCTTTCGACCGGAGCCGTACTACGATAGCGCAGGCGTCATCACCATTGGGTATGGCACGGCCAGGACATACAAAGACGGCCACCCAATCCAGCTAGGCGATCAGATCGACGAGCCAAGCGCTGAATTGGAACTGGTCGGTCATGTGCGTGAGAACGTTGAGCCTGCAATGGCTAGGATCTTCAACGGTGTGCCGCTGACGTTTCCGCAGCGGGATGCGCTGGCTTCGTTTGTCTATAACTTGGGCGGCGGCAACCCTAAGAAATACGAGACTCTTGTTAAGCTGGTAAAGGAGCGCCGACCAGATGCAGAGATTATGGACCAGTTGGTTAAGTATCGGCTGGCGGGTGGCCGCAGGCAGCTTGGCCTTTATCGTCGCCGCCTGGCTGAGTGCTGTGTCTGGCTAGGCAAGCCGTGGGAGCCAGCGATGAGCGCCACATGGAACACGAACTGGCGTGAACTGGCTGACTTCGACGATCCTGATCTGGTTATTCCTGAACCGCCAAGCCGTAGGCAGCGTTTCCGTGGTCGCCCCCGACGCGATACAGCGCCGACACCGCCGACCCGCAAGCGGACACCGCCTACGCCCACGCCGTCCCAAGACAGCCCGGCTGCTCCCATTAGCCCAAACACACGACAGGCAGAGGATGTGCCATATCGCATCCGTCGCGATGCAGGGTTGAAACCGCTGGAGGAAAGCAAACGAGCGATGGGCTATGTCTACCAGCAGGTCGGCACCGCTACGGTACGGATCGGGGCGGGCATGGGGCTTGGTGGGTTTGGTTATGTGGCCCAGGATCCAATGTTAAGCACTGCACTGGTGGCGTTGTTTGTTGTAGGTGCGGTGTTCGTGACCGGCTGGGTGTTGACCGAATACGGGCGTTGGAAGCGGGAGCGCGGTGAGGAGGAGGCCCAACAGGGTCTGTATTGATACAATGCTGGGACCGATATTTTCATTTTTCGCACGTAACCCAATTGCTCAGGGCATCGCCGGGGCGTTTGCGGTTTTGTTTTTTATGAAGGCAAACAATTGGAACCAGCGTCGTCAGGGACGCAATGAGGGTCGGCAGGAGGCCATAGATGAAATCAACGAGCAGACAGAAGAGCGGATCGCAGAAGTCAAAGCGGATCTACAACTCATTGACACTATTATTGATGCCACTCCTGATTTCGAGTTGCGCGACGAGGCCCGTGCCAGTCGCTACAATCGAACCGGCGATTGATCAGATCTTCTGTGACGAGTTCCGCGTGATGTCGTTTGCGTTGCCAGGCGACGATGATGTGGAAACTGAACAGAATAAATTTGACACTGAGGAGACCGCGCTTCAAGTTTATAGGCACAACAGGAAACTGGAGCGCCTATGCACACCACAGCCACAGCGCAGAACACGCTTTCTCAGACAATAATTTATCACAATTTAGTTGATCGACCGTTCCTGGCTTCGTTTGTGAAGTTTCTGGGCGACTTTAGTTATGC
>Ga0208547_1001952_pt1 | contig 11213 bp, 18 predicted proteins | sample DEB08_DNA_5_FD_185501 | JGI IMG/M metagenome (GOLD analysis project Ga0208547, IMG submission 185501) | Aqueous microbial communities from the Delaware River and Bay under freshwater to marine salinity gradient to study organic matter... | ecosystem: Environmental > Aquatic > Marine > Coastal ... | reverse complement strand
TTGTATAGTACGCATTTTATATATCAGATTTTAGTAGAGTGCAAGGGAGTTTGTAGTGGAGTTGAAGTTTCCAGCGATTTAGTAGCGTTTTGTTTAAGTAGCTACTGAAACTTGTGGTGCAGCATCAATTATTTTATTAAGTCGACTAGCTTCTTTAGCTTCTGCCATCTTAATATGATTAATAACTTCTTTTATCTTGTTATCAATCCTCACCATATCAAGAGTATATCTACCCTCGTCGTTATAGTGCTGCTCCCACTGTAGTTCTAGTCCCCTCTTCTTTTTGTAAAGGGATTGAACGTGTGTTTGCATCATTAACCTCCTCATAGGTTATCCAAGTTTTACGTTTATCGTAAAAATTGCTTGCTTCCCATACTATATCATTTTGTCCTAGTTTGTCAACTATAGCATTATTAAATGCTTCATCGTTGTCTTCACAAGAAATATTAAACTTTGTGTAATATCCTCGGGACTTTATTTGTATGAGATATGTCTTCATGAGTATTTCTTTCTACCATAAAAAAAGGGGGCCCGAAAGCCCCCTTTTAAAATAAAAATGAGTAATATTATTTAATATTACGCACCTTCAACACCGAAGATACCTCTAGGGTCAGAAACTCCGAAAGAGTATCTTTCTCTAGCTTTGTATCTCATGTTACCAGTATCGAAGTCACCTTCCATCTTAGTAGAGATAGGTGATCTTTCAAAATACTTCATACCATTAGGTACATCTGTAATGATGTAGAACGCATCAGTATCAGTTAAGAAATTGTTAACCACATAACCTTGTGGAATCATTCCCATAGATCTGATTGCATTGATATCATTGTCAGCAGTACCAACTCTTTGAGCAGATTTCATTAATCTCTCTGCAGTGAATTGTAATTCACTAGGAATAATCATTTTTATTCCTTTTGCAGCGATCTTAAGACCTCTCTCGTCAGTCATCGCAGCAATGTCGATTAAAGACTGTTCAAGAGATGTTTCGTTTAAGTCTGCTTGAGTAGTTAAAGTGTTTTTGTAGCTACCAGCGATAGTTGGGTGCGCAGTGTTAAATAAAGAAACACCGTCACCTGAATCGTAACCGTCAGTAGTTGGTAATCCTTGAATTAAAGGATTAACAGCTTTAACTTGTTTAGTTTGAGCCATAGATCTTGCTAGGGCTTTTGTGTATCTAGAAGACAATCTGTCATATAGGTTATCTTCAATCGCTTCTTCAGTGATTGAAAATGCTAAAGCAACAGTTTCGTGAGTGTATCTAGCAGTGAAAGTCTCTTGAGCATTGTCAAAAGTCACACCAGAACCTTCAGGTTTAACCTGTGCTTGAGCGAAACCAGATAACATCACTTCTTCTTCAAAAGCTCTGTCCGAAGTTTCCTTCGTATAGATCTGCTCATGTTGGTTTTCATATTGTTTATATTCCAGGCCGAATAGTGCATTCAATCCTGGCTCTAGTTCTTTAACTAGTTGTGATCTACTTATAGCCATAATTTATTCCTCCTATTATACGCCTGTAGCACCTTTAAGATAATGCTCGTTAATAGTAACAACCACATTAACATTGTTGCTTGAAGCATCATTGTTTTCTGGGTCTTTACTAATGCCAAGAATTCTTAATTGCGCAGTAGTTGTATCAATTGAACCTTTTGCAAGTTCTGATCTTGATACATAGTTAGCACTGTCTCCAGCTCTGTACGTAATGTCTGCATTTAAGAAAACATCAGCGGCACCAACTGTAGTGTCAGCTTGGATTTCGAACCTTTGATAAGGATCGTCAGCCACGAAAGCAACTGTGTCAGAAGCAGCAATGCTTCCAGCATAGTGGTTTGCCCACGTTGGCTTTTTAGTTGATGGATCAGTGTAGAAAACACCGTTCAATGAACCTGCTAGATTTACGTCTCCAGCAGCAGCTACATCTACTGTTCCAGCCGCAGTTACTTTAACTACGTCTTGGAAGTAAATAGCTGAAGTATCGTTATTAGCGATAGAGTATTCAGTTAAACCATTGTTATCAGCATTCTGACCCACTTTGCCTATTGGTTTTAGACCAAAAGCAGCGTCTTTGTTTGCCATATTTTTTACTCCTTAGTTTAAGTTTATTTTAATGGTTTAGAATTGTTAATAAATTAACTTTTCTTCGTACCACCAAAAGTTACACGTGTCTGCCTATCAACATTGATTGGCATACTTGGGTGCTGTTCCTTCATGAGATCGTTTTCAACTGCTTGATCTTGCTCTTTACCCTGATCTGCGTAGTATTGAGCTCTAGATTTTGCAATCTCTTCGGGTACCCTTGTCAGCACAAGGCCACCAACTCCGATCACTCCCGCGTATTTTCCATCTTCAATGACTGGATAATCTGAATCTGGGTATTGATCCGCACGAACTAACTCGTATCCTGATCTTAATCTTCCAGCGACGTTTTTAGTGTCTTGGAAACCCATAGATTCTATTCTTACCCATCTATGTCGAAACCCATTAGGGGCCGGGGGTGCATCTAAAGATGATGGTGGAGTCCAGACTTTTTGTCGAGCTTCTTTTTCTCTAGTCTGACTCGCACGAGAAGCTCTTTTTTCGTTTTCGTTACTCATATGCTTTTACTCCTTCGTGATTAGATTTAATTGTCTCGCATATTCTTCAAGTGGCACACCTAATTTATTAGCAATTGCTATTTGTGAAGATGTGAGTTTCACAATTTTGCGACCTGGTTTACTACTTCTATTAGCCGAAGCTACAACTTGAGTAGGTTTATTAGTCGTTTGTTGTTCCACTTTACCAAATTTTTGAGGGAATTCAAGTTTTATTCTTCTATCTATTTCAGAATAATACTCATCCGATTGTGGGTCATAACCTTCTTCCTCAACTAGCTTTTTATGTAAGCTAAATGCGGTATATGTCATGGCCTCGTCTTGACCAAACCATGTGTTCTTTTGAGCCCAATTTTGAGCTTTTGGATCTGGATTGATCGGTGTTTCTTGAGAAGTTTCCTTTAATTCAGGAACTAACCTAGTCTTAGGTTTTTCCTCCTCAACAGGTCTAGCTTTTATCTCAGCTAATTTTGCTTCTTCATAACCTAATCTTGAGATTTCAGTTGAAGCAGCTATTTCAGCTTTCAAATCGCCATCCTCTCTAGCTTTAGCTAATCTACTAGCTGCAGCTTCCATAGAAGATTTAATTCTATTTTCCATTTCAGTTACATAACCTGTATCTAATTTGGAATATCTAGATTGAAGTTCTTCTTGCTTTAACTGAACTTTTTTTGCGTAATCAAGAGCAGCTTGTTCTCTTCTCTCTGCTTCACGCATTTTTCTAGTTAGTTTTGCAATTCTTCTTTTTACTCCTTCAGAGTAATCTTCTATTTCTTTTTTCTTTTCTTCTGTTTCTTTTTTCTCTGTTCCTTGGTCCTCGGTTTGTTCTGCTTGAACATTAGACTGCTCAGCAGGTTTCTCAGTTGAGTCATTGGACTCAGTATTGTTTTCAGTTTTTTCATTAGATACCTCTATTTCAGTTTCTGGTGTTTTTTCCTCTGGTAATTCAACCTCGGCTCCAGGACCAGATGTATCTATATCAACTGTTTTTTCTTCTTCTTGCATAGTATGCTCCTATGGTTAGTATTTATGAAGTATGTCTTCTGGGTTTGCGATCGTAGCAAGTACTTCATCATCATTTAAGATTCTTACCTCACCACCATCGATGTTAATCCTAGATCCGGCATAACGTGCAAAGATAACCCAATCCCCGACCTTGCACCACGGACCTTCAGGAAACTTGTCTTTGTCATAACAGTGTGGTCCTTGTGCTAACACGAGTCCACATGTTGATGCTACTTGTTGTCTCTCTAAAGTTTCTTGACCAAAATAAATTCCACCTTTAGATTTTTCTGACATCTTAAATGGTAAAACAATCATTCTCCATCCAGTGGGTTTTGGTAATTTTGTTGATTCTTTATTTTTCAAACGCTCGTACGCTTGATCTTTTTCAGAATCTAGTTCTTTATATTTTTCTTCTAACGCTAATTTAATTTTCGGTGTTTCCGTTGTCTTTTCCGAATCTGATGACGTTAGTATTGTCTTGTTCTTGTCCATTTTTTTCCTCCTTTGGATTTAGCAGGTTGGATATTTCCTGATCTATTAATTGATACGCATGTGCTTGTCCTAAAAGATATTTATATTGTTCCATATCTTTTACTCCACCAGCAACCATGGTATCGCCTATTTGCTGATAGGTATTCTTTAATTGTTTTTTGAGTTTATGTACGAAATTTTCGAATGTTAAAACATCTTTTGCCATTTAGCACTTCCATCTTCTGCGAGCCTGTCTAAGTCTTGAATTAGGATCTTTCGCAGCTTTTGGAAATTGTCTCATTTGACCAGCACTTCTAGCACAAAATGATTTACGTCTTTTAGCAGCTTTTGATCCTGGTTTGACTTTTCCAGTGACCGCTGTTTTTAGTTTTGAACCGGGATTTAATCTTCTATAGGCTTTGACACCGGCTTGAGTCATACCTGCTCCAGACTTTGTGGGTCTAAAGTTTTTCTTATTTCTAGCTGGCATTTCTCCTTTACCACCTTTGGCCAATTCAACTCTATGACCACGAGGATAAGGAACCTTCATTTCTAATTGATCAAAAATTTTAGGAGATCCTTTTTGTAAATAAGCTCTACCCATGCCTCTAGATTTTATCATTATTTTTTCTTTCCTTTTTTTGGAAAGCCTTTTTTCATATTTGCATATGCTTTTGCAGAAATAGTAGATTTAGATTTAGGTCTTGAGATACCTAATTTTTTTCTTCTATTAATGTTGGCCCAAAGGCCAGGTTTTTTCTTAGTAGCCATTAGCAAGCCCTCATTCCTTTTTTGTAGCCCATTCTTTTAGCTACAGCTGGAGCTTTCTTTTTTAGCATCCTAATTCCTTTTCCTTTTTTACCCGCAGGTATTTTCTTTTTCATCATTTTTTTTCTCCTTTAGTTTTAATGATATCTGTTGCCTTAATTCCATAAATTGCAGCCACTACTGAAGCCCATAATCCAGTTATCCACCAGGGCATTTCTTGTAATTTTAAAAAATAAAGATCAAGCTTAGCTTGAATATCTTTATCATCCGCAAAAACAGAATAACCTAAAATAAACAGAGGGCTGGACAAGATCAAAAGTACAAATTCGTCTTTCCAGTCTCCCTTCTGACTCTCAATAATCTTGCCCGTGTACTCGATTTCCCCTCGCTTCATCTTCTGCGCATGAAGAAGCTGTGCTTCAGACATCGCAACTTCCGATGCCTTCTTATTTTTGTAAATTGCTAATCCTGCTTTTAAGCCTTGTCCTAATAATCCCCAAGGAATCATAAATTAATACCAAGTTGCAGTTTTTTTCTTATCGGCTAAAACTTTTCCTTGACCTTTTACTTTATCAGTCATGACTTCACCAGCTTTTGGTGTAGGAATCTCTTTTCCGCCCATAGGAAAACCGATTTCTGTTTTAGCTGAAACCATTTTTTTAGATTTTTTCATTATTTTTTCCTCTTTTTACTCATTTTAGCTTCAGACAATGCAATTGCAATAGCCTGTTTTGGGTTTTTTACCACTTTTTTTGATTTTCCGCTATGTAATTTTCCTTTTTTAAATTCTCTCATTACTTTAGCGACTTTTTTCTGCCCTTTTTTCATTATTCTCCTCCTTGATTTTTAAGATTATGCTGTAAAACTGTTTTTTCTAGTGAAGTATCAGCTCTTAATAATGCTAATTCTTCATTTTGTTCTAATTTTTGTTGATCAGTCATTTGGTTCATCATAGCTTTCATCTTATCAAGATTAATTCTCTCTTCATCTTGTTGTTTTCTTCTAGAATTTTCTTGAGCTCTGATATCCAACTCTCTAGATTTTAACTTAGCAATTGGATCATTACCAAAATCACCATTTATTTTTTTCTCTTCTTGAATAAATTCATCCATCATCTCAGCAATTAAAATTGCTTTTCTAGATTCGATCTTCATATTTAATTGCATAATCATTTGCTGTGTCTGTGGATTCTGCATTGCTTGTGGATTTTGTTGTATCATTTGTAATTGTTGAATCTCATCTAAAAATTCCATTTCAACTTGTTCTAAAGCCATCAAAGAAATATGTTCAAATATATTTTTTTGTAATGATGCATTAATCATGGGATTATTTTTTGCAATATTAGTTGACATGAAATGTAAATGCGATGTGATATGAGCTCTGTGATCTTGTCCTTTAAAAGCTTGAAAAGGAATTCCAGATAAAGCATCAATATGTTCTAAAGATGGATCTTTAGGCATTGGTTGAGGCGGCTTCTTTAAAATCATATCTATATTTTTTACACCTAAAGCTTCATACATATTTCTGTAAGCCATATATAGATTATGAATTTGTGGATTAGATTGAGCTAATTGTAATTCAGTTTGTGCAATTGAAATTCTTTGTGTTTGAGAAAAAATATTAGGATCTGCTACTGGAACGATATCTACTTTATCATCAAAGTCAGCTTGTTTAATTAATCTTTGACCACCAACAACATCATATGGGTATTCTTGTGGTAAATATAATTTAAATACTCTTGCTAATAATTTAAATTCATTTTTAAGAGCAACATATAATCTTTTATGAATCGCAGACATAGTCCTTGATCCTCTTTCAAGCAACGCAACTGTCGTACCCACTGCGGCTTGTTGATTACCCTCTCCTACCTGCATATCAGCTATAGATGCGAAACGCTGACCGGCTTGTACTACGACACCCATAAGTTGTAATAGTGTTTGAGATGGTTCCTTAAAAGGAAGCGTCATAAATGCATCTCTAATATTTCCACCAGGTGCATCTACATCTCTAAACTCACCAGGTTGTATAGATTGTGCATCATCTCTAATTCTAATGCCACGCTGTTTAAATCCAGCAGGTAAATTTGATAGTGTTCCAGCATCTAATAAAGATCTTAGTGCTGAAGTCGCAGTTCTAGATAATCCTCCTATCATATGAATTAATCCAAAACCGTAAAAGCCTAATCCAGGTAAAAATTTAAAGTGTACAAAGTATTGTATCTTTTTTCTTAATTGGTCATTAACTTCATAGTTTCTTCTGATAGATAAAATCTGTCTTGAGTTTTCTTCAATGGTTACAATGTAAGGTAATTTAATTCCTGTTACATCACCTTCAGGATTTCTATCTTCAAAACCTTCAATATCTAAATTAACATGACATTCAAGTAAGGTAAAAATATCTTCATTGTTTTTACCTGAAGCTCTCATACCTTCTAACTCTTGTTCTTTTTTCTCAATGTCAGTTTCAGAATTATATCCTGGTGTTAATTCAATATCTCTATAGAAACCATTAACTTGTTGTTTTCTTAATTCATTACCAGAAATTTTTAATCGATGGATGATTGATTCCGCATCGTCTAATGAGGTAGCTGTATACGGAACAATCAAATCATCTGCAGGGACGAACTTGGAGACTGCTCGGCCGAGTAGTTCATCATAATAAACTTTTTTAAATGATGAACCAGAAAGAGGTAAATAAAATAACATTTGATCAAATTCAGTTTCATACTCTGGCATTTGATCCATAAGTTGATAATTCATAAATTCTTTTACACGTTCAGACTGTTGTGTCTTTTCTGGTGTAGGTGCTCCAACAACTTGTGTTCTCACAGGTCCTTGAGCCGGGAGCAATTCTTTGTAGGCCAAAGCTTGAAATTGAGTAACCGCTTCTGCTAGAACAGGATGTGTTGCACCACTTGCTCCTTGGAAAGGTTCTGTCTTTTGTTCATACTTAAATCCTAAAAGATCTAAACCTTTTGTATAAGAATTTTCCCAATCTTGTCTTGAAGATTTGTAATCTGTGTAATTGTTAAATAATTCTGAACCAAGAGGCATTAAAACTTCCTCTGGTAATAACTCAGCTAGATTGTCATAATGACCGACTGTTTGAGCCTGGTTCATGGCTCCTGGTTCAAAATTAATTTCTACACCGCCATCTTCTGTTGGTGTAATTTCTGTTTCTCCTGTATTAGGAATGTCTTCTTGAATTTCAATATTCTCTTCGATCGCCTTTTCAGGTCCTTCGATCTCAATAGTTTTTCTAACTTCGTTTGGAAGTGCTTTGTCGATTTCGGCCATTAGTTTTCTCCAATTTTACATCTTTAACAGTATTATAGTCAACATTCAAGCCTTGTGATTGAGGACCTTTTTTAGGGGGTATTGTCGTAGTTAGTTTTTTTCTTAAATTTTTGTAATAGCTCGGGTGTCTCCATACAAATGTCATTACCAGTAATAACTCCTTTTTCTTTTTGGTGAAGATGTATCTTTATAATCTTCTGGATGAATAATCAAGCCCCCCTGCCTAAATCTTAATAAGGCTTGAGTTGTAGAGTCCACTAAATCATCATGATCTCCGTATGGAAAAGAAGCACACTCTTCAATAACCTCTTGAGCAAACTCTCTATCTTTAGGTGCCCAAACCATACCTGACTCAAACATAGGCGCAACAGAATTTACTCGACTGTGTTTATCATTTCCTTTTGATGGTGAAAAATTTACAACTGGAATTCCCATTTGTCTCAATTCATAAGTTAATGGTAGACCAGATGCTTTGGCTTCAACCAATACTGTTTCAGGTTGCCAATAATCATATTGTTCTTTTGCAACACGTCTAAGTTCTGGAAATTCTAAACGTTCTTTTAAAGCATCTAATAAAATTATTTGTTGTGGATCACCTTCGTTCTCTCTAAAAATTCCCCAAGTTGTAATTGCGGAAAAGTCAGCCGTTTCTTTTTTTAGAAAAGCTGTGTCGTAAGATTGAATGACATGTTGTAATGGAGGTAAATAATCTTTATCCCAATTTTGCCACCACTCTCGTTTTAATAATGCACCTTCTTCTGCAGTAGGATTTTGCATATACTGTGCATTCCATTTTGATATACCAGCAGATGCTTTAACTTTTTCTAATTCTTCTTTCTTCCAATATTCTGGCCATACAGGTTCTCCGCTTGGTAAGATAGCTGGAAATTCTATTACTTCCCATTGATCTGCTTTTTCTTCTTTTGCTCCAGCGTTTACCAATTGAGCTGTTAAATCTTTTGTAGACCATCTAGTCATTACAACCACAATAGCTGCACCTGGTTGTAAACGCTGACGTGGACCTGATGTATACCACTCATATGCATTATCAAATGCAGTTGGAGAATTTACATCTTGTTCAGAATGTGGATCGTCAATAATTAATAAATCTGCACCTCGTCCTGTTACAGCACCTTGAACACCAACAGCAAAGTACTCGCCACCTCCGTTTGTTTCCCAACGTCCTGCAGCTTTTGAATCTTCTCTTAGTCTTGTTGTAAATAAATCTTGATATTCAGTTGAGTCAATTAATGTTTTAGCTTTTCTACCAAATCGTATTGCAAGTTCTGCTGTGTGAGTTGCTTGAATAATTTTTAAATTAGGTCTATTACCAATCATCCACGCTGGTAAAAAATAAGATGCAAATTCAGATTTAGTATGCCTTGGTGGCATATTAATAATTAATCTTTTACACTCACCCGTTAGGATTCTATTGAAAGCATCTGCAATTTTTTTATGGTGGTACCCCTCAACAAATTCTGGCCAAGTGTATTTTACAAAGGATAAAAAATCAGAACGGTACTTAGATTGAGTAGATTTTTTAACTTTAGTTAAAATATCTAATTTTAATTGTCTTCTTACTTTCGGATCAGCGATCGCATTTATTTTATCTAAACTAAGCATAATATTTAATTATGGTACCAAAAACTATTTAACAGGAATCTATGTCTAAATCAAACACTAAAGGACAATGTTTAGGATCCCTTTTTTTATTTTATACCCCTCCCCCCTAATTAAAAGTTTGACTTTTGACTTTGGTCTGGGACCTCTCTAGTTATATGGGTGGGACCCGCCCACATGCTCTTCTCTAGGTGCGACATAGTGTCGCACCTAGCATTATTAACTTGACAACTAATTACTTATGCATACGCCTCCTTTGTTTGGTCTAAACTTTTTTGTGGTCGAGATCTCATCTCCCAAGAGATGTCCCTCTCAAGTCCTCTCGCACAATTAACCATAAACTTATGTCTTGTTAATTCTGTGCAGTTTACCTCTAAACCAATATACTTTGTAAAAGCATCTGTTATATCATTAATTGTGTATAATTTAGAAGAACGAGTGTAAGCGATCTTTTGTACAAATGTAAATCTAAATACCAACTCATCGATATTATCTTTTGTGATTTTCTTTATACCTAACCCTGACATTGTTATACCAACATCATCACACTCTTGGTGGTCAAAGTCTTTGTTCTTAAAGTTTTCACATTTGTCTCTGTATACATATAACGGCATTGTCATCCTTTGTTAGTTGTTAATAATGATTATAAGATATTATAGGATTGTGGCAACATTAAGGCAATAGGGTGCGCAGATTGTCGCACCCTATTTGATGACAACTAGCCCATACAATGTATGCAATAGGTTTTATCGCTATAATAATGCTCACCTGATTTAATTATACTGTCGCACGATCTACAAGTGTTTGTGCTTTCAAACCATTTGAGCGCCTTGGTCCTTGCATCCTTTTTATTGGAGCCCTGACCAAGGAACAAGTCTATCTTTTGTTTAAACAAAACTCCCATTACAAACCTCCTGGAAATGGAAGCTCTAATTGAATTGGTTTAGCTTTTAATATCTTCCAATCAAAAGCACTCTCAAAATTGTTATAAGAAACGTGGCCCTCTTCTTTCTTTTCATTAACTATTTCATTATGAATATAAGAAGTAATTTCATCTAAACCATTTTCTTGTAGCTTAAATGATCTGCCACTTGATTTATCCCAATTATGATTTATTTCTACTTTTTCGTTATTAACTTGTATTGTTAATGTTTCCTTGTCTCTCATTTTTTTCCTTTCGTTATATTTCTAAAATACACATGTGTATTTGAGAATAGAAGTTGACAAATTGTCGCACCTTTATTTTTTTTTCTTGGGTGGGACCCGCCCACAAGCTCTTCTCTTGGGTGCGACAATTTGGCTAATATACATAAAATATTTATTTTGTTAATTTGTTTTTAATCAAGTCGCGTACTAAGTTAAGTTAAACTACCTCTAGATACCCGACAAGATTTTAACCCGCTCGGTCTATGGATTGCGAGGTCGCGATAGCAAATACGGATGGCAGAGCGGGTTAGCTTGAGCC
>Ga0208547_1001949_pt1 | contig 11214 bp, 9 predicted proteins | sample DEB08_DNA_5_FD_185501 | JGI IMG/M metagenome (GOLD analysis project Ga0208547, IMG submission 185501) | Aqueous microbial communities from the Delaware River and Bay under freshwater to marine salinity gradient to study organic matter... | ecosystem: Environmental > Aquatic > Marine > Coastal ... | reverse complement strand
TCACAAGAATTAAATTTACAATATGCAGGACAAAAATCACAAATAAATTTAGAAAGAAAAAATATTGAGAATGGAGTAAAAGATGTTTTAACAGGAAAAATAAATCCTGAATACATACAAAAGACATTTACAAATTATTCTAAAGGAAAAGCTCCTGCACCTGATTATACTGCTATTAATAATCATAATTATACACAAACAGTTAAAGAAAATTTAGTTGCTGATTTTAAAAAATTATTTGATCCAAATGAAACAAAAGATTTTTTATCAATTAAAACAGATCCACAATTTTTAGAAATTTATACTGAACAAGAAATAATAGACAATTTATATAAAAAATTAAATCAAGAAGAAATTAATGTTCAAGATGTTATTAACAAAGTTAATCAAGCTACAAGTCAAGGATTTGATATAAGCTCAGATCAAACTTTAGCTGCATTAAGTATAGGATTAGAAATCACAAAAGAATATCCTACATCTTTTGTTAACTATTCAGATAATTTAATGAAAGAAAGTTTTGATGATAAATCTAGTCAAGATAAATTATACAATTTTTTATCTACATTAAAAACATTAAATAATTTTGAAGAATTTAATTTAGATAATACTTTTATAGAAGCTGCTAAATATTCTTTTAATTTTGTTAATAAACCTAATCCAGATGAAACAGATATAATTAAAATGTCTAAATCTTTTGAAAGATATTTTTCAAAATCAAAAGATAGTATTGAAGATATACAAAGTGTTATGATGGAAACTGGGATGCAATTTGTTCCAAATCATTTAGTTAATTTAGATAAAAATATATTAGATACAATGTTACAAAATGTTTGGCCATGGCAAAGTAAATTCTATCCTACATCTGAATTTGATATTAGTCCTAGTGATTTAGGTGAAGAATCTACATTAGTACAATCTGTCAAGCCAAATATATTTGGTCAAAAAGGAGGTAACTTAAAAGATTCATTAATGGCTAATCAAACATTATTAAGTAGTTTAATTATTACAGAAGCTACACGTTTAGCTGGTGAAAGAGATATTAGTTATATTGGTAATAATCCTAATACTATTGAGTTGAGAGAACAGATATTAATGACAGCTAGTAAAAATGTTTTTAATGAATTAAAAAATGATGGATGGAGTTTTGATTATATGATGTATAATCCAGATGATGCTCAAGGGAATTATCCTGTTCTAAGTCCTTATTCAATATTACAACATGGAGATATTAAAAATTTAGATGATCTTAGAATTGAAACTAATCATCAATTAAGACTTATATTTAATAGTATGTCACCAGCAGAAAAAATAGATTTTTTTGAAACTGAAAATTGGCAAGAAGAATATATAGATAAAATTGATACTATGTTTGATAATGGTCAAATTAAATTTAAAGTAGATGATAGATCTGTTTTAAGTGGAGAGTTGCGTTGGTTTATTATGATGGATAAAGAAGGTCAAGCATCTAACTGGGAAGAGTTAGAAGTAATTAATCCTAATGGAGAAAAAGTATCTTGGTCACCAAAAAATAGTGTTAATCCTTCAACTAGAGCTTCACAAGATTATGTTAAACAAGATATGAAATCTGAAATAGTAAATAATTTATTAACTAAATTTAGTCCTACATACAGAGAAACTGGAGTAGCTGATACATTTGATGAAAAATTTTATGGATTAATTGGAGAATTGTCTTTGCTTACTATGGATAACTATAAAGAATTTACTGATAAATTTTCTAACTTTAAAGATTTTGATACAATAAAAGAAATAGCAAATAACAATCAAGCAAAATATGCAGTTGAAAAACAAAATGTAAAAAATAAAATTGAAATACCAAGTGAACAATTTGTAATAAATGAATTTTCTGCAAGAATACAACAATTTGATTTACCAATGTCACCACAAAAAAATGGTGAATATTATGTGTATGATTCTGAATATACAGATAATAATTTAAATAAAAAAAATTACATGGCAATAGGTCCTAGTTTACCTATTGATGATCCAAATGTAAGACAAATATTGTTAGATAATAATTATTCTAAAAATGATATATTAAAAATGACAGTTGGAGAAATGGGAATTAATAGAGATACATATGAGCAATTAGGAGTATATAAATATAAAACAGCTACTGCAGCTTATGAAGAAATTTATGATGAAGTTGTTTTAACACCAAGACATAGAAATGTTTTAATAGATATTATTGCATCTGTTGGAATAGATTTAGTAGGACCTGAATCTAATATTTATAAATATATTCAAGATGGAAATATGCGTATGGTTTATAATGAAATAGGAAAACTAAAACCATATTATAATAATACAAAAAGATTTACAGCTCATTTAAGAAACTGGGGTATTGGTGGTTAAAGTTTTTTTAGATCAATGGGATAAACCTAGATTTAATGAAGTCAAACAAATAGAAGATTTTGATGTTCCTAAAATTGAAGCTGAAAAAAAAGATCCTTTAAAATATAATATTCCTTATCAAGCCTATATGGCTTTTGATGATTTTAAAGAAGGATTCATGGATGAAAATTTATTTTCCATGATGTATGAAAATATAACAAATGATAAATATCAAATTATAGGAGATCCTGAATATAATTATTTAGATGATCCACAACTGCAACCATTTTATTCTAATATAGATTATTTTAGTAAATCAAGAAGTGCAGCAGAAAGTTCTGCTTTAGTAGAAAAATATTGGACAGAAGTACAAAAAGAAAGAAATGGTCCTGCTTATTTAACTGGTAGAATATTTGGAGCATTTGCTGATCCAACTTCGTTGTTATGGTTTTCTCCTGCAGCTAAATTAGTATTTACTGGTGGTAGATTAAATACAACAAAAAAAATATTACAAATGGAATCTGCACAAGAATTAGCAAAACATGGAATGCATGCTGATAGAACGTATCAAGAATCAATAGCTAATATAGGAGGAGCAAGTTTATTTGGTTTAGTTTTTGGTAATGGTTTTGGAAAAACATTATCTAATCTTGAAAAGAAAAAATTTATAAACGACTTTAATGATGGTTTTAGTATGTGGGAATACATGAAAGGATTACAAAAAAATAAAATTAAAGTTAATAATACTGCAACTAAAACTTGGAGATCTAATGATGGTAAAAATGAAATAACTGTAATTGATAATGAAGTAATTAAATCACAAATGAAAGTTAATTCTAATAAATCTATTGATTATAAAAACAGAAACTGGGAACAAGATGAAGTAGAAATAGAAATATTAGATGATGGAGTTATTAATATAAATTTAAGTGAAACATTATTACAGGAAGCATATAAAAACAAAACGTATAAAACTTTTGTAAAAGATAAATGGTTTAAATCATACAAAGATTTTAGAGAGTTTGTTATTACAAAAAACTTTTTAAAAAAATATATTCAACCAAATAAAAATGAAATTAAAATATGGAAGAATGGTGGAAAAGAAGCATATGAACAAAGAGTTAGTTTAAGAGCTGCTAAACAACAAAATAAATATAATGATCTTTGGACAGTATCTAATAGAAAAAATGCAAATAAAGATCGTGAAACATTTATTCGTAATTTAAGTAATGAAAGATTTGTACCTACTTTATTAGGTAAATTAGGTGAAGGATCTAATTGGAATCCAGTATCAAGAATAGTTAACAAAAATAATCTTACAGCAATTAATGCAATTAATAGAATGTTGCATTTACCATTTATTCGTAAAGGTAATTTAGAAGGTAAACCTACACCTTTTGCTATAGAAGAAATTATGAATATGGATAGATTTGCATTAGGTGATGCTATGTCTGAAATTATAAGACAACATAAAGAATTATCTAAAAGATTAAAAAATAGTGATGAATTAATTACCTTAACTGATTTTAGAAGTAGAGTATCAAAAGCTTTAATAGATCCAACTTATAAAGATATGCCTGAAGTAATGACAGCTGCAGCTAAAGCTAGAAAGTTTTATGATGACTGGGCAGATGAAATTACTGAATCAGGTATTATGACAAAAAATGTAGAAAAAAATTTAAATTATTTAAAAGATAAAGTTCAAAAATATAAATTACAATCTAAAGCTACAGATTATAATATTGCTAATTATAGTGGTAAAATATTACAAAAAACAGTTAAGATAAGAGATAAAGAATTTAAAATATCACAAGTTCTTAAAATGATTAATGATCAAGAATCATATTTAAATGTATTAAAGCAATCAATTAAAAGACCAAATTATTTAAATATATTTGTTCGTAGAGATAAAATAGAAGCTAATGAAGTTGGATTTAATACATTTGCTTATAATAGTATAAAAAAATCACATACAGATTTAACAGATGATGAAATATTTAAAATTGTAGAATCATTTAAAGGATCTCAAGGATGGGAAAAGTTAGATAGATTTGAAGTAAATTTAAATAAAAGTGGTGATGCTAAATCAATTATTGATGATTATGATTTAAAAATAATGACAGATCCTGTTGGTCTATCTGGATATTTAAAAGGTAGAAAATTAAATATTGATTATGCTGAATGGATGAGAGCTGGATGGTTAGAAGATGATATATTTGCTTTAATGCAAGTATATAATAGAAGCGTTGGAGCAGATGTAAGAATAGCTCAAATGTTTGGTGATCAAACAGCTATGGGTGGGTCTGGTAAAACATTAGGAATAGCAGATGTTATTGCAGAATATAAAGCAGCATATAGAAATGCAGCAGGAAATAAAAGTAAACAAAAAGCTATACAAAAAGAAGCAGAAGAAACAGTAAAAGATTTAGAAGCTGCAAGAGATTTATTAAGAGGTACATATGGTGTACCAACTGATCCTAATAGATTTTTTAGTAGAGCTGTACGAGTAGCTAAAAATTATAATGCAATTACAATGTTGCAAGGAGCAACTGCTGCTCTTCCTGATTTAGCTAGAATGATAATGACTAATGGGTTTGGTAGATCTTTTAGAGCTTTATTAGATGTTTATACAAATAAAAATTGGAAAACAATTTTAAAAATGTCAGATCAAGAAGGTAAATTAGTAGGTGAATCTTGGGATATATTGTTAGGAACAAGAGCTATGGCTTATGCAGATCTTGATGATATTTATGGAGTGTTTAATAAGTTTGAAAAAAATTTACAAAAATTTACTGCTGCTAGTTTTATTGTTAATGGCATGAGTATTTGGAATCAATATATTAAAGGTCAAACTGGTATGTTAATTCAAAATAGAATTATACAAGAATCTATTAATTGGAGCAAAGGAACTATTAGTCCTGATAATATAACTAAACTTGCTGCATCTGGTATTGATCAACGATTAGCAAAAAAAATTGCAAGACAATATAAAAAACATGGTCAAGGTAAAGATGGTAAATATAATGATTTAGAATTACAAGAATTAAAATTATCACAAAGTGAATTATGGGATGATGTTGAAGCTCAAAGAGCATTTAGATTAGCAACACAAAGAGATATTAATATTGCCATAGTGACTCCAGGCAAAGCAGATACGCCATTGTGGTTATCTACTGAAGCTGGATCTTTAATTTTTCAGTTTAAAAAGTTTGCTTTTGGATCACAAAACAGAATGTTAATTAGAGGACTTCAAGAAAAAGATGGCAGCTTTATGGCTGGTATAGGATCTTTAATAGCTATGGGTATGATTGTAGATATGATTGGTCATAAAAGATTTGGTAGAGATTATAATAAAACTCCTTTCCAAGAAAAAGTTTTAAATGGTGTAGATCGTTCTGGAGTATTAGGAATATTTATGGATGTAAATAATTCAGTAGAAAGAATAATGAATAATAAGGTAGGATTTAGACCTATGATTGGAGCTGGCAAACCTTATGGTAGTGATAGTTTTGATAAAGTAGGTGCTGTTCTTGGTCCTACTGTTGGTACAGGTGAAAAACTTTATAAGATATTTAATGATTGGATGTCAGGTGAACATGATTATCACACAGCTAGAAATGTGCGTAGATTAATACCTCTTCAGAATGTATTTTACTTGGACGGAATTTTTGATTCATTTGAAAAAGGTATAAGATAATGGCAAGTATTACAATTTCTGATACATCACCTAGAGTCCAGTATACTGCTACTGGAGGTCAAACTTCTTTTTCAGTACCTTTTGAATTTTTTAATGCCACCGATATAGTTGTTATTCATACAAATGCTGGTGGTGTTGATACTACATTATCTTACAATTCAAATCCATCTACTGTATCTCAATACTCTGTATCTGGTGCTGGTCAAACTGGTGGTGGTAGTATTACTCTTGGAGCTGGTGCTACATTAAATGATACTTATACAATTTTTAGAGATTTACCTATTTCAAGAACAACAGACTTTCCTGCATCTGGTGCGTTTCCAATAGAAACACTTAATACAGAATTAGATAAAATTGTTGCAATGATGCAACAAAATGAAAGAGATTTTAATTTTACTGTAAAATCTAAGTCTAGTACATCAACAGCGTATGGTTTAACATTTCCAGAGCTGGTCGCAAATAAGTTATTAACTGTAAACAGTGCTGGTAATGCATTAGAATTTTCACAAGAAATAGGTAACTATAGAGGTAACTGGGCAGCAAGTACGGCATATGTTCAAAGAGATATTATCAAAGATACGACTAATGGTAATATATATATAATTAATACCAATCATACCTCAAGTGGATCGCTACCTATTTCAAGTAATGCTAATTCTTCTTATTATGATTTATTAGTAGATGCAGCTAGTGCTACTTCATCAGCAACTGCGGCAGCAGCTAGTGCTACAGCAGCAGCAAATTCAGCAACAGCTGCGGCAACATCTGAAACAAATGCAGCGACTAGTGAAACTAACGCTGGAACATCTGAAACAAATGCGGCTACTTCTGCTACTACTGCAACTACACAAGCTAGTGCTGCGGCAACATCAGCAAGTAACGCTTCAACAAGCGAAACTAATGCTGCTACATCTGCATCTAATGCTTCAACAAGTGCTACTGCGTCAGCTTCTAGTGCAACAAGTGCTGCAAGCTCGGCAACTACAGCAACAACTCAGGCAAGTGCTGCTAGTACCTCTGCAACAAACGCAGCTACAAGTGCTACCAATGCTTCTACGTCAGAAACTAATGCAGCAGCTTCTGCAACAACTGCTTCTACTCAAGCTAGTAATGCTAGTACTTCTGCAACTAATGCGGCTACTTCTGCAACAGCAGCTCAAACTGCTCAAGCAGCAGCAGAGGCAGCAGCCGATAATTTTGATGATACATACTTAGGTGCTAAAGCTAGTGATCCTAGCGTAGACAATGATGGTGATGCATTGACAACAGGTGATTTATATTTTAACACCACAGCTAACGAGTTAAAAGTTTATAATGGCAGTTCATGGCAAACTGCCGCAGTAGATGCAAGTAGTTTTGCTTCTGCTGGTTTTGCAATAGCCATGGCAGTTGCTTTATAAGGAGATATAATGGCACAAAATTTTAGAAGATTTACTGGTAATGATATCGGTGCTTCGCCATCAACTATTCTCACAGCTGATTCTTATGATACCATAGTAGGTATTCATGTAACCAATATTCATACATCTGCAATTAATGTTGATGTATATATAAATGATGGTGCTAATGATATTTATCTAGGGAAAAGTATGCCAATCCCTGTAGGTGGAGCTTTACAAGTTTTAGGTACAGGAAAAGTAGTCGTACAATCTGGTGATGCATTGAAAATAGTTTCAGATACAGCTTCAAGCGTTGATGCTTGGGTATCTTGTGTAGACGCAATAAGTACATAATATGGGATATATAGGAGCACAACCAGCAACTAACTTTGAAACAGTTAGAAAACAGGTATCTACAACGAATAGTGGAACAACTATTACGTTAGATTTTGCTGTTTCTAGTGTTCAAGATATATTGGTAACAGTTAATGCTGTTGTTCAAAGTTATGATAATTATAGTGTAAGTGGCACAACACTTACTCTTGGTGGTACTCTTAATAATGATAGAGTAGAGATCTTATATGTAGGCAGAACATTTCAAACTGTTACTCCAGCAGTCGGAACAGTAACTAATGACATGCTTGTTAATTCTAGTATTACATTAAATGGCTCGGCAGTTTCTTTAGGTGGTAGTGCTAGTGTAGATAATACTCCTAGTTTCGCAGTAAGATTATCTAGCAGTCAAAGTATAGCAACTGCAACATATACACTTATTCAATTTAATACTGAAGATTTTGATACAGATAGTGCTTATGATACTTCAAATTATCGTTTTGTAGTTCCTAACAATAAAGAAGGAAAATATTTTTTTAGTGCTAGATTGTATATGGAGTATGGAAACAATGCCAACGAGATTGGTAGATTAGGTATTTACAAAAATGGAACAGCACAAGCTTTCTTTGGTGGATTAGCAAATGGAACAGAAAATCAAGGTAAATCTCTATCAGTAAATACAATTTTAGATTTAGCAGTAAGCGATTATGTTGATGTTAGAATGTATCATCAACAAGGAGGTAATCAAGACGCTGAAAATGATTCAGATTTTACATATTTTTATGGGTATAAATTAATATGATAGACAAAAAAATAATAGCATACTTAGGTAGAACACCAGACTTTACATCAGAAGTAAAACTTCAAGATGATGGCGATGGTGTAGTTTACATCAAAGAATGGAACATAACTTCTGAAAAAGCAAAACCTACAGACGCACAACTAGACGCATTATCTTCCCAAGCAACAACATTAGAAAACAATGCAATCGCTGTAGCTAACAGACAAAAAGAATATGGAAGTATAGCTTCGCAAATAGAATTTATTACAGAAAAAGGATTAGAAGCATGGAAAACAAATGTCCAAGCAATCAAAACAAAATATCCAAAGGAGAGTGAATAATGCCTTTTACAACTTTAGATTTATCTAAACAATCTGGTGTTGTTGAAACTGATAATTTAGGAAGTGGCACAGCTAATTCAAGCACAGTTTTATATGGTGACCAAACTTTTAAAGCAGAGCCTAGTGGTGCTTTTGTTTCTCTTGCTTCAAGCGAAGCCACAGCAAATACAAGTGGAGGAGTTACTTTTGATAACGTATTTAGTTCTACTTACACGAGATATATGCTTATGATGGATTATTGTTTACCTACAGCAGCAAATGTTGAATTAAGATATAAATGGAGAACAGGAACTGCGGGAAGTAATGATACTTTAAGTAATGGATATGTGTATTCTGGATTAGCAAAAAGACACGCAAACACAGATAATTATTCAAATCAAAGTAGTAGTGCGGCAGGACATGGCGTTCTTACTTATAATATTCAAACAGGAAATGGTGAGCATGGAGTTAGAGCATTATTTGATATTTACAAACCTGGTACTGTAGATGGTAATGCTACTATGATGTACATTGTTGGCAGAGGTACTTATAGAAGTTATAATGATGATTCTTCTCAATCTACTCATTTTTACGTTGCTTCAAATAATTATAATACAGGAGATTATTCTGGAATAAATTTACATTTTAATAGTGGGGACATAGATTCACATAAAATAAGATTATACGGAGTAATAACATAATGACTAAAGTAATGGTAAATGGTGTTGCAAGAGACATGACAGTAAAAGAACAAGCTGAATATGATGCAAGACAAACTGAATATCAAAATAATTTACCAAGTTTAAAATTAAAACAGATAAAAGAAATTAGATTACAAAAATTAATGGAAAGTGATTACCTTGCTTTATCAGATGTAGTTTTATCTGACTCATGGAAAGATAAAAGACAATCTTGGAGAGATATACCTCAAAACTTTACAACAGAAGAACAATACGACTTACTCTTAGCTAGAGATAGTGATGGAAAATTAACACATACAATTTGGGAGAAACCATGAGTTACATAGGCAGAAATATAGATTCTATAAATAACATAAGCACCCTTGATAATTTATCTTTCAATGGAAGTGACGCAACATTTAACCTAACACAAAACTCAGTAGCTTTTGTACCAGTAAGTGCAGACGCATTACAAATTCAAATTGATGGTGTAATACAATCTGGCAACTATACTGTTAGTGGCTCTACTGTGACGTTTGATTTTGTTCCTAGTGGTAGTTCAATATGTAATGGTATTCGCCATTTCGGAGTAGGACTACTAACAACAGTTTCCGATAGTTCCATAACGACAGCTAAACTTGGTGCAGATAGTGTCAATGGAAGTAAGATAGCTGACAATAGTATCTCTGATGAACATTTAGATATAACAGCAATTACAGGTCAAACAGCGATTACATCTTTAGCAGATACCGATAAGTTTTTAGTATCTGATGCAAGTGATAGTGGCAATCTTAAATATGTAGAAAAACAATATTTAGGTGGTAGTACTTGGGTTAGATTAGATGGCACAGATGCAACTGCTCTTTCTGATATTACTTATGATGTATTTTCATCTACTTATAAAGTTTACAAAATTATAGGCAGTCACAGTATGGGGTCTAATGGTGCTGAAATACTTGCTAGAATGAGAACATCTGGCACAGACCAAACAAGCAGTCACTACAGATACATTGGTCTTTTGGGTCAAAGAACTATAACCACTGCTAGTTCTGGAAATTATTCTTCTTGGAACGCAAACAGCATGAAATTTGTTCATGGCTCATCTTATAGTTCATCACACCCAACAACTATGGAAATAACAATTCATATGCCAAATGATGGAACAAGACAAACAGGTATAACTTTTGATTGTGCTTATTATCACCCTACCGAAGGAACATGGAATAGAGTAGCTGGTAGTGTTTGGGTTGATAGTACATCGGGTTTGAACAACACAGGTATAAAACTTTATGCTGATAGTGGAACAATAGATAATGCAGATTATTCTGTATACGGATTAAAGGATAGTTAAAATGGTACAAAGAGCAATAAATGGAATAGTAAGAGATTTAACTGCCGAAGAACAAGCAGAATATGATGCTAGACAAACAGCTTATGCAAATGAAAGTGCTGAAAGAAAACTTGCACAGATAAAACAAATGCGATTACAAAAATTAGAAGAAACAGATTGGTATTCTAATTCTGATGTAACAATGCCAGACAATATAAAAACTTGGCGACAAAGTCTTAGAGATATTCCACAAGATTTTAGCACGGAAGAACAATACGATTTACTCTTGGCTCGTGATGAGCAAGGACAATTAACACATTCAATTTGGAGTAAACCATAATG
>Ga0208547_1001936_pt1 | contig 11249 bp, 11 predicted proteins | sample DEB08_DNA_5_FD_185501 | JGI IMG/M metagenome (GOLD analysis project Ga0208547, IMG submission 185501) | Aqueous microbial communities from the Delaware River and Bay under freshwater to marine salinity gradient to study organic matter... | ecosystem: Environmental > Aquatic > Marine > Coastal ... | reverse complement strand
GATCTGGACCCATCCCCAGTGCAGTGGGGCGTCGTAGCTGGCCGAAAACGTCGGCATCGAGGCCAGACGGGTCCGCCAGGAGGCAACCGCGTCAGCGGACGGCACATCCCACACGCCGGCCAGTTTGAGCTCCAGCGCCTCGATCGCGCCGCGCGTTGACGCCTGGTCGAGGTAGAGCGATCCGGACTCCGCGGCCCCGCGCGCCCTTCCAGCGTACCGGCCGAATGCGGCGCGTGGCTTGGGCGCCCACTTCCGGACGTCGCGCGGCGCCGAGGTCGCCGGGTTCTCTGCCATCACCACCGATACGACCTGCGCCACTTCGTCGGGCTCGGTCTCAAGCGCCATCGGCCCGATCGGGGTCCAGTCCCCAGATTGGGCCTCGTTGGCTGCGGCCGGCGTGTCGATTGTCCTGACGTGCGCCACGGTGTCGCGGGCATACACCGCCGGGTCGTAGACTACCGGCGCGATTCCCTGGCGGGTGTAGCGGTAACCCACCGGGATCAACGGCAGGACGTGGGCAGCGAGCACCTCCCACGCGGTGGAGTCGTCGTTGATGTAGAGGTCAACGTAGACGGTTGGGACCTGGCCATCAAGCGCCGACCACGCGGGAATATCCACGTAGGCGTCGGACATGGTGAGCAGGTGGACGGCCGCCTGCGGGGCGGTGCGCGCTCCGTCAACGAATGGGCCGCTGTTGCCGTTGCCGAAGTCCCAGGACGTATAAAACTCGGTTCCGGCCAGGTTCAGCGACAGGGCGGTGACCAAGGTTTGGGTGACCGGGTTCCCCTCATCGTCATCTACGAGCGCCAGGGTAGCCGTGTCGGAAGCTCCAGAATCGTCCCACAGCGTCACAGTTTCAGCAGACGCCCACCCGTGCGCGACAACCACAATTTCGGCGTTTCCGGTGGACGCGTTGCGGCGAGCGCAGTAGGCCGGCGCCCCCTGCTCAGCCTTGAATCCGCCGGACGTAACTCCGGGCGCCCCAATGATGATCGGGGGCCGCTTCCCCTGTGACTCCGCCGCGAAGACGCTGAGCGCTCCCGGTGGGTGGGTGTTTTCCGTCAGCGCCTGGCTGCTTGGAATCAACGGGCTTCCGCCCTCCCATGGAGTCTGCTCGATGCTGAACGTGACAGCCCCGGCAGGCGCCCCCGGCGCCCCCCATTCCGGCGACTTGCACCGCCCGGAGATCTGATACCACAGCTCGGAATGCGACAGCACCGACACCGGAACCGTCAGCGCCGCGTCCTCTACATCAACAACCGTCAGGTAGAGGTCAGCGCTTGCGGTCAACCAGTCGTGGCCCCGGGCGCGAATCCGTGCCGGGGTGGTGTCAAGGACCACCCGAATCGTGGCGCTCAACTCGGGCGCGGTGAACTTGAGGCGCCCAAGGTTCTCAATGAGCGCGACCGGCTCCAGCCCGCCCTTGTAGGAGTAGACCGACCCATCGGGCGCGGCAACGTCCACCGGCTCGGATGCAATACGGTGGGTCTCGCCGCCCAGGTGGAGATCGAGGCACCAGACCGCGCGCCGGCTTGTGAAGTCCGCGGGTCGCTGGCGCCTCACTGCTCGGCCTCGATCGTGAACGCGCCCACGGTCATCGACTCGTCTGCGCCCTCGTCTCCGATTGACGATGTGACCCTTACCCCGTCAGGCACGTACCCCAAAAGGTAATCATACCAGCGGGTTAGCGTCCTCACATCACCTGACGCGTTCGCCTCGATCCTGGGCAGGTACACCACCGGATGGGTGCCCAGCGCCGCAATCTCGCCCTGGAGGTCGTAGACCGTGGCGGCCAGCGTGGCGACGCCCTCGACGCCGCTGGTAGAGGTCGTCTCAATCCATGTAGGCTCAGTCGTTCCGTCGTGGAACTGCCGGGTGTCCACTCCCCCCGTAAACGCGACATCAACCGACACGCCGCCCGGAGCCGGGTGGCTTGCGGTGACCGATCCGTCCTGCTGCCGCCGGTACGCCGTGCCGAGCACCTGGTCCATTCGGCGCCCCCAGTCCGTCGGCTGCCCCGCCACCCACACGGGGCCGACCATCAGAGTCCCGATCTCGAAGTAGCCTTCCACGGTGTCCTGGGCGTCGATGAGGATGCGCCATCCACTGGCCGCCGTCGCCGCCGCGTGCTCGAAGACCAGACAGACGTTCCGCGCCGACAGTACCGCGTTGGTGCTCGTCGCCTCGGTGTCGTCCACCTTTGACAGCATCAGCCGGGCGCGCGGGCCGGCGGTTGTGCCGGTAGCCCATCGGCCGCCGCGGTTCGCCTGAATGCGCCGCACGACGCCAGTAGGCCCGATCTCGCGGTAGTCCCAACCGACGAGCTCCTGTGCGGCGATCTGGTGGGTCGTGTCACCAGACGGAACGATCGTTGCGCCCGTGCGGGTGCATCCGAGCGTCCCGAAGGCGTCCGCGGCGTCGATGGAGGCCACGTCCACCCAAGCGGCCCCCGTGTACCGCTGGATTTTCCCGGTTCTCCAGTTGATCCCGCCCAACCAGACCCCCACCAGCGGCGAGCCTACCGCGCTGTCTGTCGTCCCGAGCAGCTCGGGATCGACGGCGAGCGCGATCGTGACCTGGGCGGTGTCATCCGTCGAGCGCCAGCGCGTCCGGCTCGACCGCGCGTAGGACGGCCAAACGCGCTCCACCGGGAACTCATGGTCTGGCGAGAGGGTCCAGGAGTCCGATTTCATCGCGGGCCCGTCAATGCCCCGGACGGACACGCCGCCGGACAGGTACACCGGGCTTGAGGACATCGGCGTGGGGCTCAGGTGCTCCGGGTTGTCCGTTGCCGTCACCCACACGTCCCAGGTGTACGCAGAGCCAGCCAGACAGGACGCGTCGGCGGCATTCCCGACCGTCCAGTGTGGCCCGTGGTAGACCTCAAGGTCTGCCTGCGGGATGCCGCTCGTAAAGCATCCGAACTGCACCCGGTTTGAGCCGACCGACCCGCCATCGGAGGCAAGCGCGTAGGCGCCCACGTGAATCCATTGCCGGTCCTCGCTGGTGTCCCAGGTGCGATACCAGATCCGGACGCGCTTTACGGTGTCGCCCTCGTCCACGTACATCCCGAGGCGCCACTCCCGGATCTCGTTTGCCAGTCCGGTGACGTGGGCGAGCTGGGACGCCGCTACGCGGTCGTAGACGCCAAAGGCGGACGCGGACAGGTAAATCCCCAACTCGACGCCGCGGGTGCCGTCATCAAGGCGGAAGGTGAACGCGGCGCGGTCGGTGGTTGCGCTCGCACCGCTGTTTGACCCATACGCCGCGAACGTCGCAACCAGGATCGTGTCCCCCGTCGTGCTGTCGCTGCCGGACACGTAGAGATTCCCAGCACTTGCGCCGTCCCCGCTGCTCAGGATCTCGGACCCGTCCGACTGGAGGCTGTTGGCGACGACGCCCGCGCTCGTGGCCGTCCAGAAGGTGGTGTCCTGGGCGCGCTCAAGCGGGAGGTGGGTGTGTGCCCACGGGTGCCGGTCGATGAGTTCCGCGCCGTCGCTGATCGGGGCGATCGTGAGGTCGTGGTAGCCGCCGATGTAGGCAAGGGCCAACGAGTTGTCATTGGTGCCGGTGTCCGCCTGCCATCCATGCACCATCACCGCGCGGGCCCGCTGCCAGGACACCGCAAAGCCCCGCGGGTAGTAGTCCCCGTTGTGCGCGCTTGCGGTTCGCCCGGAGTTCCAGAGAGAGGTGAACCCAAGACCCGGCGTGGCATCGCTGCTGCCCACGCGCTCCCAGGTGTCGCCCGCGTCGCTGGAGTAGATGACGTTAATCAACTGGCTGTCATTGTTGCCAGTCTCCGCAAGCCGGACGTAGCCCCACAGCAGGCCGATATCGTCAACCACAAGCGCCACGTCTGCGTCCGACTGGCGCGGCGGGCTGGCGCTGTTTCCGGAGACGCCGCTAAACGTCCCGGTGGTCGCCATTTGCGTCAACATCGGGGTAAACGCCGTCGCAATGGCAGCAGATCGCAGCACGTCGTTGGCGGCGGCCATGAGGCACACGAAGCGGCCGCCGGCTACGACCAGGTCGAAGGCGCCGCCGTCCCCAGCGGAGCCCCCCGAGTCCGTCAGAAGAATCTGATCGAGCCGAGTGGACAGGTCAGTGGACGCGTACTGAACCCACACGTCCGCGTTGTTCACGTCGGAGGTGGCGATCTGCTCCCACAAGTGCCCAATCACCAGCACCTGGCCGTCCTTGTAGGCAGCGCGGAGGCGGCGCGGCTCAAGGTTGGAGCCCGCCGTCCCGCTGAACGTGACATTGGCGACGACGTTCTTTGTCGTGCTGGCCCGGTGCCTCACGACTTCCCAGGTCGCCCCGCCGTCCAAGCTCATCTGAACCCGGATGTAGAGGTTCCCGGAAGCATCGCCGACGCCTCGCGCCCAGTGCAGGCAGAACAGGCGGTCGCCAACTTCGACAAGGCAGGGCGTCCGGCTGGTGCCCTCGTCGGTCGCGTCGTGGATGACCACCTTGGACGACAGCGTGCCGTCAGGCGCGCGGTACCAGCTCACCACGTCGTAGCCGTCAGCGGTGAACTCCTCCGCAACCACCACCACCCGGTCGGTGTAAGCGGCCTGGGTCAACGTGGCCGAGTGCGGGCGACGAAGCCCGGTCCCGGTCTGCCACGACAGCACCTCCCAGGCGGACAGGGTCGCGGGAATCTCGCGGCCTCGGTACGCGTTGGCGCCGTCGGTCTGGTTCTTCCAGACGAGTCCGGCAGCGCGTGGGTCGCGTCCAACGGGCCCGCCGTCGATCGCCAAGATGTCGAGGTCCGTTCCGTCAGCTTGGGACCCGGACGCGATCAGAAGCGCCTCGGTATCCCGCGCTGGAACAGGGCGACCCGGACGCGCGCCGGCCTCGGTGTAGGTGCTCTGCGCCTCCCACAGCGCCGACGGTTGACGCATCCGAACGTCGGGCAGGAGGAGCCCCTGGTACTGGCCTCGGTTGTTGGCTGCCATGCTTACCAGCCTCCTGGGCCGTTCGCCCGGTCGCGGTTCAGTGCGTCATAATCCGCCCCGGGGCGCCTGTACGCGTCACGCCGTGCGCGCTCGTAGGTGCGGCCACGGTAGGACGGGATCGCGACCACCTGGACGGTGGGCGCCTCCGACCGGTCGCGCGCCCTGTCCACCTGGGCGGCCATGTCGTCGAGGTTCTTTCCGGCCACCGCCATGTCACCAGGCGCCAGGTTGATCCCGCCGCCGCCGGGCAACTGGACAACGCCAGGCGTGTCGTTGAAGCTCGGCTTCTGCGCCGTGATGACGGCGACCTGTGCGGCCACGCTTGCCGTGATGCCGGCCGCCGCGATCGGGCCAGCCACGGGCCCGAGGACGGCAAGCGCGCGGGTCTTGGCGATTGCGCCGTTGATGATCGCCTGTGCGATAGAGGCCGCCTTCTGCGCCGCGAACAGGCCGCGCGCAAGCCCCTTGTTCTCGCTTGCAACCGCAGCCGCCGCCGCCCCGGCAGCGTCCGCAATCCCGCCCGCAAGCGTGGCATAGGCGTTCTGCATGTTGCGCGCGTCGTTCGCCGCGAGCTGGGCTCGCTCCTCCGACGCCGCGCGCTCAGCGGCGCGTGTGGCTTCGATGTTCGCGTCTCGGATCGCCTGAATCTGCTCCTCGCGCGCAATCTGCGCCTCCGTAAACGCTGCCGCAACTTCGTCGTTGTACCCGACCTGTTCGGCAATCTTGTCGAGCAGGGCCACTCGCCGCTCAAACTCGCGGTTGACGGCCAGTTCGGCCTGAGCCTGCGGGTCGCTGCCCGCTGCAAGGTCCTCCTGGAGCGTGGCGAGGTCGGCCGCGGCCTGCTGCTGCTGGGCCATCGCCCGGAGCATCTGCGAGCGGCTAACGGCCTGCTTCTCGATCGCGGCGGTGTGGCGCTTGGTGGACTCGGTAGACGCGTCTTCGGCGTCCTTGGTCTCGCCCAACAAGCCCCTGAGATCCTTCTGGTTTTTGGCCTCCCGCTGGAGCGCCTGGTCCAGATAGGCAAGCTCCCCGTTTGCCTGCTCGATGGAGTCGCTGAAGCCAAAAACCGCATTGGCGGCGTACTCGACCGCCCGACCAGCAGGGCCAATCAACGACTGGAGCCCGTCGAGGTACCGCTGGTTCTCCTCGACGGTGGCCGCCAACTCCTCGCGCTGGGCCCGCTGCGCCTTGGCGAAGTCGAGGACCGCGCGCTGGGCGTCCAGGCTTCGGGCGGTCGCCTCAGCTTCCGCGGCAGACACCGCGCCGGTAGCGGCGGCCAGCGCGAGCTGGGCATCCTCCAGGCGGCGCACGGACGGTTCCAGGCTCGCGTTGACATCGGCCAGGAACTGCGCGTGCTGGGCGGCCCGCTCCATCTCGCCGGTCATCGCGGTGTATGCAGCCCCCGCAGCCAGCACGGCGGCGCCCACAATGCCCATGGTGGCTACCGCAGACTCCAGCGACACGCCGGCCAGTCGGGCGCCCTTGGTGACGCCCTCAAGGCCCCCACCCAGCTCGGCCACCATCGCCACGGCGCGCTCGGCCTGCGGGCTAATGAGCCCCAGCACGCCACCCATTGCCCGGAGGCTGCTCTCAGAATCGCCCGCGGTGTCGCCCAGGTCTTTCAGGGCGTCCGAAGTGTTCCGCGTGGAACCTGCGGCCTGCTTCGACGCCTTGAGGATCGCCTTGTTGGTGCGGGTCAACTCGTTGACGGCCTTGCGCGCCTCGGCCGCCGTGATGTCGGGGATCTCGGCCAGCTTCTTTTTGAGGTCCGCAATGTCGGCGGTATAGGTCAGCGAGACGGTATCGGCGCGTGCCATCAGGAGCCCCCAGCCAGTCGCAAGAGGTCAGCGCGGACGGCCTCGATCAGAGTCTGCCCGCGCTTGCGGCCCGGCGTGCGGACGAGTCGGGTCCACGCGCGCTTGCCGGCAGACGCCTCGTCAGGGGAGCCCTTGGATGTGGTGAGGCGCCGGGTTTTGTCGTACCAGTCCCCTACCGCCTTCTTCGCCTCGGGGGTGTCGGCGCGGGCCACAAGGCGCTCCCGCTCGGCAAGGTCCCGGTTGACGGTGGCCTCGGTGAACACCGAGAACTTCAGGAACCGCGGGTAGGGAAAGCCCTTGTCCGTGGCCGTGTTGCTCAGCGATACCGCGATCTGGTCTGCGTGGATGCTGGTCTTCCGCTCGAATGCCTTGATGCTGCGCCCGGTGTGAACCGGCCAGCGGGCAACCGCGCCCTTCTGCACATCGGCCAACGCGGCGTCAGCCTCACGGATGAAGCCGGACGCCGCGCCCTCGGTGGTCTGGTCAAGCAGACGGCGGACCCGGTCCTGTTGAACCGTTATGCCGAACCCGCCGCTCTTGAAGGTCTCAGCCATTGGCCCGCATCCGAAGGTCAGCCAGGAGGAGCGCCTGGTCGCTGTTGGGCAGCGTATCCCACCACGCGGGCGGCTGTCCGTGCTCGCGACAAAGCCGCAGCACGGCGCGCATTAAGCCCCCGTGCCCTCGGGGGCGTCGGAGAAATCCTCCGCCGCCTTGACCTCCGACTCCGATAGGGCGGACGCGGCGGCCCATGCGCGGGCCTCCTCCAGCACCTGGGCCAGGTCCTTGAGCGGAACTCCAGCCCCGGCATAGAGCCCCTCAAACGCCTCAGAGGCCCACCCCATGGTGTCCGTGCCGAGCTTCCACGCACGCGGGCGCGGACGGACGGGCCACGCCACGCCATCAGGCCAGCAGATCCGAAGCGCCGCTGCGCCCATCGCGAGACGGACCCCGCTGTCCTCGGCGTGCGGGCCGTTGGGGTCGATGTTGACCGCAAGCGCGGCCAGCATCGGCGCGCGCACAAGCGTAGCGGTTGCGGTTCCGATCGTGACGGTCGGTGCGTCCATGGGGGGTCCTCCTCGGATGGGTGGGCGTGCTGGTCAGCCGCTACCGGCTGGTGATGATGCTGGTCCCGTCGAACTCGAGCGGGCCGTGGATCTGGAAGGTGAAGGCGACCGTACTGATGTCGCCCTCGGTGATGGTGATGTCCGTACACACCACGTCGTCACCCGTCATGTCGCGGGTCTCGGCGCCGTAGTCGAACGAGAAGTCGAAGTCAAACGCCTCCACGTCGCCCAGGTCGGCGGCCACCGAGGTGAACCCGGCGGTCTTGCCCAGGACGAGCATCTGGAACGCGGCGGACGGGCCAGCCAGGATCGCGGTGACCGTCATCTGCGGCAGGGTGCGGGCGCCCTTGCGCAGACCCACCACGGCGCCGCGGGACTGCGCCACGACCAGCTCCCGGCCCTCGGGGGTCAGGCCCGAGAAGGACAAGTCGCCCTGGGACATGACAAGCGTGGCGCTGTTGGAGTTGTCGTCCGTGATGGTCAGGACGCCATCGGTAAAGTTCGCGGGGATGTTGCTCACGGGAGCCTCCGGGCGCTACTGCGCAAGAACGAGCCACAGCTCATAGTTGGAACCGGCGCCACCCGAATCGGTGACATCGAAGCTGGCATTGGTGGTCACATCGAGGCCGGCGGCCCCGAGGTCAAGCGCGAGGGTCTGCCCGCTGGCAAGGACGATCCCGTCCTGGGCCGCCTTGAAGAAGCCGAGCCCGTTCGACGCGGGGGCCTCCAGGGTGACCTCCCCGCTCGTGCACTTGATGACGAGCCCCTTGAGCTCGTCGGCGTCGATGGCCTGCCCGATCATGTCGGTCAGCGACCCGGCGGCCAGCAGGTTGAAGGAGTCCGTTGCGCTGGCGCCGAGCGTGTAGTTCTCGCGCAGGACCCGGTCCACCTGGCCCGAGGCCGTGCCGTTGCGCCAGCCCTGGCCGCCGGTGGCGTTCTCCAGGTTGTGGCCGATGGGCTTGCTGTGTGGGGTGGCCGGCGTCAGGTCGGCGGCGGCGTTGATGTGCAGGCGGGCGGCAACGGTGCTCATGGGTCAGGTCCTCGGGAGACGAAGCTCAAAGGTGATACGGGTGGCGAGCCACTGAGCCGACAGGGCCTCGGGCACGTAGGACACAGCGCGGGCGCGAACGGGGCCGGGACCGCTCCAGGTCTGCAGCCAGTTGACGACAGCGCGGGCGGCGGCGTGCATCCGGGCTTGCGAAAGGCTGTCATCGTCCGGGCTGTAGCGGTGGACGATTAGCAGCTCGGCGTCCTGGACGATGTGGGGCGGCGTGATGTTGGCCGTCCCGAGGGTCAACCAGGACTCCAGGTGACGGCTGCCGCCACGGGTGGGGTCAAGGTAGCGGGCCTGCGTGAACCGGTCGGAGGCGTCCCACTGGAAGTCCTCGGTGGGCAGGGCCTCGAGACCCGTCCACAGCGACTCCAGGAGCGCCTGGTAGAAGTCGGCGCCGCTCACCATACCGGCCGCCCAACCGGCGCCAGCCGGATCGAGGGCACCCCACCGCGGCGGTGCTGGGCGTCGTCGGTGCTGTACTGAATGCGGAACCGAGAATCAGCCCGCTGCAGGTCGAAGTGTAGCCGCTTGCCGTGCTGGGCCCACGCGGTGTCAGGGCCGGCGTCGATGGCGCCGACGCACATCTGCAGGGCACGCGTGAGCAGCCACTCACGGTACCCGGTGACCTCGCGAATCAGCCAGGGGCTACGGCCGTCGTCCAGCAGGCGCCGCACGAGCTCATAGTAGGCTTCGTCGATCTGGCGCTGCCAGCCCTCACCACTGCCGCCCCGGCTGGTTGCGTCCTGAGCCTGCGGCACGCGGTGCTGCAGTTCGGGAACGTGCGTGTAGAGGTCCTGCACGCTGATGACGTTGGGGGGCACGTACTCGCACAGGTAGGCCGACTGCCTGAACACCGGGTAGGTCACCCCGCCGATGACCAGCGTCCAACGCACCTCCCAGCCCGCGCCCAGGGTCTCCGACGACGACGGGGACACCGTATAGGTCGCGGTCGAGGAGGTGACAGTCACCGCCGCGTCGGAGACGAGGTTGGTGCCGTCCGGGCGGACAATGGTCACGGTGCCAGAGTCCGGAGCCACCAGAGACCCCGCCGACCCATGGCGGATCGGCGCTTCAATGGTCTGCGACGCCCCCCGCTCCAGCAGGTACGGCGCTGGGCGGGCGAAGGCGTAGGTGGCAGTCCGGACGGGCATCAGACCACGCGGTAGAGAATGTGCACGTCCAGCGAACCGGCGTCTACATCGGTGGCCGCGCCGTCCCCGAGGTTGGCGCCGGTCGCGGTGAACAGGGCCTTGACGGCCAGGCCGTCGCCGGTCTCCTTGACGCCATCGGTGCGGACGCGACCGGTGGAGGGCGGGCCGCTGAGAAGCTCGGTCGAGGTCTGCAGGCTGTTGGGGTCGCCGGTAGAGCCGACTTCGACAGCCAGCGCGGAGATCGAGCCGGCGTCGGTGAACACCTCCACGATGTCCAGCCAATCCGCGACAATGACCGCGTTGCTCGGCAGGGTCACAAGCGCAATCGTCTGCGTGGTGGCCGCGGCGATCAGCTCGGTGTAGTCCACCCGGATGACGGTGTGGAGAAGGTTGTCCCCGATGGGGCGGCCGGTCTTGAGGGCGGTGGCCATTGCGGGCCTCCTATGCGTGGGGGCGCCGGGTCACCGGCATGGAATCAGGCCGCCGGCTGCTTGAGGTCCGGCGGGATGAGGTCGGGAGGGAGTTGCGCCAACCGCTCGGCCAGCAGGCGCCGGCCTCGGGCGTCCTCGCGCTCCTGCAGGAGCTGGATCTCCTCAAGCAGCGCGCGGGTAGCGATCTCGATCTGCCAGTCCTCAGGCTTCTTCATGCCCAGGACCTTGTCCCGCACGTCGCAAAGGAACTTGTGATAGCCCTCAGCGTCGAACTCCCAGCGGGTGATGTGGCCGTAGACCTTGGGGCGGTGCCAGGCGTCGGCGTGGTAGACCATGCCCCGCGACTCGAACCGCTGCAGGTAGGTCGAGCCGGCGCCGGGGTCGCGCTTCTCACCGAAGGCCACGACGGGGAACGTGTGCGGAACCGCCACGAAGCCCATCTGACCAAGCGACGCCTTGAAGCCCGTTCCGCCGTTGTCGGTGGACCGCCCGTTGCCGTTCATGCCGGGGGTATGCCATGCCTTGGCGAGATTGGGCACGATGTCCCCATCTCGGCACGACAGGCTGACCGGCGAGACCATGTAGTCCCACGCGCCGCGGTTCTTGGGGAGCCGCATCTCGCCGCCGGGGCGGGCAGCGGAAATCAGCGCGGGTGACCCGAACTCGGCGGGTGCAGACGTGGCCTTGACGGTCATGGGTGGTCCTCCTCAGATAGACAAGACCGGGCACCCACGCAAGCAGGCGCCCGGCCAGGATAAGCCGGGCGACGGCTCA
>Ga0208547_1001933_pt1 | contig 11261 bp, 9 predicted proteins | sample DEB08_DNA_5_FD_185501 | JGI IMG/M metagenome (GOLD analysis project Ga0208547, IMG submission 185501) | Aqueous microbial communities from the Delaware River and Bay under freshwater to marine salinity gradient to study organic matter... | ecosystem: Environmental > Aquatic > Marine > Coastal ... | reverse complement strand
ATTATTTGTAAGCGCAAGTAATAATATAAATAAAGTTGTAACAAAGAATGCAAATCTGAAATTATTTTTAACAATTTTTTTTAACACATATAATAGTTTAAAGAACATATGCAATTGAGTGAATTTACCTTCGTATTTTTAACATTATGTATTCCTTTTTTATTCTATATTGTCTCCTCTACGAGTCCGAAAAAAGGATTTAGTATATTATTCGTTTTAATAATAGGATTTAATGGTTTTATCTATCAAGACACTTTTTCTTTATTAGGAGTCTTTTTTTTAGTGTTATATTTATATTCATTTGAAAGAAAGGTAAGAAAATATTTTGTTTTCATGAGCATGGTTTCATTCTTACTTGCTTCATTTAACCTAATAGGTCAAAATTTACTATTAAGCTTTCTGCCTATTTTATTAGTATCATCAGTCTTTTCTTCAATGATGATTGGTCACTGGTTTCTAGTTGATCCAACAATAGAAAGAATAGGCATGAAAAATATTTCTAAACTTTCTTCCAGACTTTCTATTTTGTTGGCTTTTCTTGTGTTTTTAAATATTTATGAAAGTAATTCCTTATTTTTTAGCAGTTTATCTGAAAATCTACTTAATAATATTGTGATTTTTCTTTATTTATCATCAGCGTTATTGTCATTTGGTTCGCTGAAATCACTACAGGAAAAATCTTACACAGGCGTAATGGCAAGTACCGGTTTAAGCTATCTGGCTTTAATTGTCGCACTTGGTGCCTCTGGAACTTTAATACTTTCTATTTGACACTATCCTTAGAATATGAAAATTTATACTAAAAAAGGGGACCAGGGAGAAACACGTCTGCTGTACGGTGATGCTGTATCTAAAGACAGTATAGCTCCGGAAGCTTATGGTTCTGTTGACGAATTAGTTGCTGCTTTAGGTTTGATAAGATATGAAAAAAAATTACCTAAAGAAACAAAAAAATTAATTCTTCAAATACAGAGAGAGCTTTTTATAGCTGGAGCAGAATTAGCAACTTCAAAAGAAAAGAGGTCCAAACTAGTGCCAGATGAAACTTTAGTTACCAATAGTATGATTGAAAATCTTGAAAAAAATATAGATATTTTGACAGACAAAAATGGAATTCCAGAATTCTTTGTTGTTCCTGGTGAAAACAGCATTTCTGCAAAATTTGACTGGTGTAGGGTAGTTTCAAGACGAGCTGAAAGAAAATCTGTAGCATGGAAAAAACTTAACCAAATAGAAGATACAGAAGTAATTGTTTATTTAAATAGGTTGTCTGATTTATTATGGATGTTAGCTCGAGATTTTGAAACAAAATGGACCGCAAGTAAATGAAAATAGAAGTTGTATTAATTGACAGTATTGATGGGGATAACTTAACGTCATTAAAAAATTATGATGAAAACAAAAACTTATTCAAGATAAATAAATTCGAAGCTGAAAAAAATCAAATGTTTTTTTTAGCTAACTTAGACAGTTCAGATGAAGTTTCAACACTTGTTGTTGGAACAAAGGGATGTGAAACGGCATATGAATTCGTTTATTTGGGCTCACTTATTGGTAAAAAAATAGGTCAAGATTGTGATATCCAACTTATTTCAAAATCAGATAAATTAGATATCTTTTCTATTGAATTTGGCATTGTTATTTCTTCATACAGTTTTGATAATTTTAAATCTAAAAAAAATCCCAAACGAAATTTTAAAATTTTAGATAGTTCTCATACTGAAGAAATTCAAAATAAAATAGATTCAATTTTCTGGGTGAGAGATATGGTGAATTATCCAGCTATAACTAAATCACCAGATTTTTTTGAGGAGCAAGTAAAAGAATTAATAAAAAATCTAAATATAAAGATTGAATCATATGGTGAGGAGTGGTTAAAAGAAAATAATATGGGGGGTGTTGTAGGCGTTGCACAGGGTTCTGAAAGATCGCCAAAGTTTCTAATTGGTGAATATAATCCAGATGCCAAAAAACAAATTGCCCTTATAGGAAAGGGTGTTTTGTTTGATTCTGGAGGACTTTCTTTAAAATCTCCTTCAGGAATGGAGACTATGAAAACAGATATGGCAGGTGCTGCAACTGCTTGGGGAATAATTTCGTTAGTTGCAAAACAAAACTTAGACATTGGTTTGAAAGTTTATACTCCAATAGTTGAAAATATGCCTAGTGGTACTGCAATTAGGCCTGGTGATATTTTAAAAATGAGAAATGGAAAAACAATTGAAGTAATGAATACAGATGCGGAAGGCCGTCTAATAATGGCTGATGCTTTGGCTTATGCTAGTGAAAATAATCCTGATATAATTTGCGATGTAGCCACACTAACCGGTGCTGCGTATGTTGCACTTGGAGTTGAAATAGGAGCTGTATTTTCCAATAATGAATCTACTTTGAATAAATTTTTAAATTCAAATGCTAATAGTTTTGAAAATTATCATTCTTTGCCACTTGAGCATAGTTATAAATCTCTTATCAAATCTAGCATTGCTGATATGAAAAATTCTGGTGGTAGTTTTGGAGGTGCTATAACAGCTGCTTTACTTTTGGAAGAGTTTGTTAACGATATTGATTGGATTCATTTAGATATAGCTGGTCCCGCTAGGTCAAGAAGCGACAATTCAATCTATCCAGAGGGTGGAACAGGGTTTGGAGTAATTGGTTATTTCAATTTTATTTGTAATGAAATTGATAATTAAGAATCACTGTTAGAGCTCTCAATTATAAATATTAATGTATCTCCAGTAGACATTGTTGCACCCTGCGAAACATTTGTTCCTATAACTTTACCTTCACACCCTTGAACATCTGACTGTTCATAATTATTTTTCAAAAATAAAATCACATTATTCTCTCTCATAAATGTTTTAATAAGACCTTCAGCTTCTTCTATGCTGTATTCACAAGGTGGAATATTTGGAATAGCTGCTGAAAACTTTTGTCCAGAAACTTCTAGTTCAATAACTGTACCTTCAGGCACTTCTTCATTTACTTCAATACTTTGGGTTAAAACCAATCCTGGAGCCTCTTCTGAATCAACCAACTTTATATTAGGAAGTAAATAATTTGCAAATGCTATTTCTTCTGCAATAAGTACATTAAGGCCAGCTAGCTCCGGAATAACAACTGTTGGAATTTCATAGTATTTTTCTAAATCACTTGGGTCATTTGGCCATTCCATTACAGGAAGACCTTCAACAACTTTTGTCATAAATTCTTTCCACATAGGCGCAGGGACACGACCTCCAGACACATTTTTAATTACTTCACCATTAATTTCTACATCTGTGAGGGGAAGCTGTTCTTCAGCAAAGCCAATCCAAACAGAAGAAGTGTATTGCGGTATAAAGCCAATAAACCATGCCTCTCTAAAACCTTGATGGGTACCAGTTTTACCAGCAATAGGCCTGTCGTCTAGAGCGGCTCTTGTACCTGTACCATATTGTGCTGCTACTTCTAATGTTTTTCTGACTGCAGCTGCAGCACCAGGGTCAGGTATAGAAACTCTTTGTGAAACTATATTTTGATACAAAATTATACCATTTGAATCTTCTATTCTTTCAATAAGATAAGTAGGTGCTAATACACCATTAGTTGCAAATGATGAATAGGCAGATGCAATTTCAATTGGTGTTACCGCACCCGCACCTAGCGTAAGTGAAATAACTGGTTCAATTTCAGAATCTATTCCAATACGATTCGCTGTCGAAGCAAGCTTTTCCCCACCAAGCTCAGAGGCCATTTGAGCAAAAACAGTATTTATAGATCTTCTAGTTGCCTCTTCAAGAGAAATCATTCCTGAAGTGTCAAGTAACTTAACTGATCTATTGTATTCACTTTTATCACTACAAGGTTTGAATATATATTGAGTTTCACCTTCAATATTAATTTGAGTTGTATTTGCCTGTTGTTCAATTAATACTGGATCAGTAATTACCACTGTATCTTCGGGAAAATTGACTCCAGAAGTATCTAACTGATAAATTATTGCATTGCCATCTTCATCAATTTGGTTTAAAGCTTTACCAATTTCAATTAGCTTTTCTGAATTATCTTCTAGTTCATCTAAATTAGAAACTAAGGGAAACTGCTTAAAAAAATCAACATTTTTTATATCTTCAATATGGTAACCAACACATTGAAGCTCAATAGCCCTATCTTGAGCAGCTATTTTGTTTAAATATCTATCAGCAGTAATTGAAGTACCGTAGTTTCTAACTACCCATTTTGTTCCAATTCCATCAGGCGCACAAGGGTACCCACAGTCAATTTCAACAGGACTTCTTGAATCTCTATAACTATAAAGTTTTGAACCTGACTCAAGAGCTGCCAATAATGTAATGGGTTTAAACGCTGAACCAGGATTTCTTTTACCTTGAGTTGCAAGATTATATTGTTCTTCTTCAAATGGTATTCCAGAAGCCATCACCTCTATAGCACCAGTAAAGTTGTTAATTAATGTAATTACACCTGTAGGTTTTGGTTCATCATTTTCTTCATCCACACTGTTAGATGGAACCCATTTGTTTAAAATTTGGTTGGCATGCTGTTGATATTCAAGATTTAAAGTAATGTATATATTTAATCCTCCACCACCAGTGCAAGAGGTATCGTCCGAAGGACAACCAAAAATTTTCTTTTTACGATCCTCTTTAGTGTTTCCTAATACTGCAAATTGAGGGTCATTAAGTAACTGCCTTTTGACTTCGGCAACTACATGTTCTGCCTGTGAGTCTATTTGAACTGAATCAACAATATTTAGTGGTGCTAATTTAGCCGATCTTGCTTGTATATCTACAATAAACCCCTCTTTCAACATAATATTCAGTACATCATTCCTTCTTTCAATTACTCGCTCAGGGTATTTTCTTGGATTGTAGTAAGCAGGACTTCTTATTATAACTACCAAGGTTGCTGCTTCATCTAAGGTTATTTCACGAATATCTTTACCAAAGTATTCATAAGCAGCAGATTGAATACCATATGCTCCAGATCCCCAATAGATTGAATTTATATAATATTCTAAGATTTGATCTTTTGTATACCTTCTCTCTAACTCAGCTGCAACAACTGCTTCTGCAACTTTCCTTCTTACTGATATTTCATCACCAACGAATGATTGTTTAGCAACCTGAGAGGTAATTGTTGAACCACCACGAGTAACACCTCTTAAGTTATCAAGAACGGCACTTAATATAGCAATAAAATCAACACCTTCGTGCAAATAAAAATTACTGTCTTCTGCAGCAAGCAAAGTATTTATTACAAATGACGGAACTTCGGATAAACGTACCGGGTCTCGATTTAATCCATCATGTAACTCATCTAGTACTTGATTATCAGAAGTAATTATTGTTGATGGCTCGGACAAAGATACAAAATTTAGAACCATTCCTTCAGCTCTAGGTAAAAACTTTTCTTCAAGAGACGTTACAACTTCCATGCTTGATTTAATTGGTAAAAATACAAAAAAACCTACCCAACCTGCAAGTAAAATGCTTGAAATAAGAATTAAAAAGCCAGCAACATATCTTGATCCATATCTAGTTTTAGATTCTAAATTATGTATTTGCGCCATATGAAAATGATAACCTTAATAATTACAAACTATTACTTTGTACAGCTAAATTTCTAGCCTTATATATGTTAATACTGTACAATTGTACCGATGGATTATTCACCTGGTTTAAGAGGAGTCGTTGCCGGAGAAACAGCAATCTCTACAGTTGGTAAAGAAGGTACTTCACTTAGATATAGAGGATATGATGCAACGGAGCTTACATCGAACAATACTTATGAAGAAGTAGCTTCTCTAATTCTCACCAACACATTAGAAGATAAAAATTTTAAAAAAAGTTTCTCAAAATACTATTTAGAAACAACAAAAGACAATAAATTAAATGAATTACTTTTAGAAATTAAAGAAAAACTTCATCCTATGGATGTTGTCAGGACAATTGTTTCATACAAGGGTGAATTAACAACACTTAGAAAAAAAAGTTTAGACAATGATGATAAAACTGAATTATCAGCAAGAATAACTGCAATAGTTTGTTACATCATTGCCTCTTACCACCAGAAAGCATGTGATGAATTAGATAAGCAGTACTTAGTCGCTAGTTCTCTTTTACCCAATGGAACATCAAAAGAAAAATTAGAAGCCTTGGATGATATGTTAATTTTATATGCTGAACATGGGTTTAATGCTTCAACTTTCGCAACAAGGGTTACAGCATCTACAAGAGCAGATCTAACAGGTGCTATAGTCTCAGGAATAGCAACACTTAAGGGAGAATTACATGGTGGAGCTAATGAAAGAGCTGTAGAACTCATTAATTCCTTTGAAACTATTGCTGATGCAGAAAAAGGAATCAAATTACTTTTGGAACAAAAGACTAAAATCATGGGTTTTGGACATGGTGTTTATAAAATCCAAGATCCGCGAAGTCCAATTGTAAAAAATTGGGTATCAAAATTAGTCAATAGTGATGACTCTAAAAACAGATTTGAAATTGCACAAAAGATTGATCAAATTATGGATGAAGAGAAGAATCTTTTTCCAAATGTAGATTTTTATGGTGGCCTTCTTCTCGCCGAGCTTGGTTTTGATATAGATTTATTTACGCCAATATTTGTTGCCGGACGTTCAGTGGGCTGGGCGTCACATTATTTTGAACAAAGAGAGCAGGATATCTTGATTCGACCTGCAGCTAAGTACATTGGTCCTTCAGAAAGATAATTTTTGAATTCTAATAATTTAGATTTAATAATTACTGATTATATTTCTAGCGATTTAGAAGAAGACGCTAAACATTTCTATTCTTCAAAATTAGCAATATTAGATACCTTAGGATGCATAATTGAGGCAAGTAGCCATGAAGATGTTGTTCAATTTGCATCAAAAAATTATCTAAGCCTTAATTTTAAAAATCCATTTAAAAATTTTACTGTTAACGAAAGCTACGAAACTATCTCATGGTACCTTACAGTTTTAACTAGATGGTATGACTATAACGACACTTTTTTAGCTAAAGAGTGGGCACATCCATCAGATAATTTTGGAGCAATTTATAGCTATTTTTATAAGAATGATAATTATAAATTTATTGATTTCACAAATGCTCTTACTAAAGCTTATGAGATACAGGGTTCCTTGTGCCTAGGGACATCATTAAACAAACTAGGTTATGACCACGTTTTTTATGTAAAAATTGCCTCGGGTTCTGTTTTTTCATATTTAGTGAATAAAGGTGATGTCAATGCAGTAAGAAGAACAGTTAATAACATACTTTTGGATGGACCAAGTCTAAGAGCATACAGGCATTTTCCAAATGTTGGAAAAAGAAAAAGTTGGGCAGCTGCAGATGCTTCTAAAAGAGGTATAGAGCTTTCGATTATTAGTAGCCATGAGGATGAAATTTATGAATCTGTCCAAAAGGAAGATAAGTGGGGATTTGAAACTAATTTCCTAGAAAATTCAAAATTAGAATTGGGAAAAGAACTTAATAATTGGGTTATACAAAATGTATTATTTAAAGTTCTTTTTCCTGCTGAATTTCATGGCCAATCAGCGGTCGAAGCTGCAATTGAACTTAGCGATGAGTTTAATCAGAATATTAATAAGTTAGAAAGGGTTAATATATTCACGCATGAACCGGCTATAAGGATAATTTCAAACAAAGATATTTTAAAAAACGCATCCGATAGAGACCATAGCTTGGAATACATGGTTGCCGCCGCACTTTTATATGGAGATTTAAAATATGAAATGTATGAAGAAAGTTTTCAGGGTTTTGAAAAGATTAATGATTTAAGAAAAAAGATTTTCGTTACTGAGGAACCCCAATTCACGAAAGACTATTACGAATTTTCAAAAAGACACATATCCAATTCAATAGAGATTATTTATAGCGATAACTCAATTTCAGAAAAAATCACCATAGAAAATCCAATAGGCCATCCTTCAAGAAGAGATGAAGCAGTTCCTTTGTTGAAAGAAAAATTTCTCAGAAATGTCAAATCTTTATTTGATACTGAAAAAGCATCAGAAGTATGGGATAAAATTATAAATTTAAAAAAACATGACAATTTAAACGTTTTTTTTAATATCCTTATTGAAAATGAATGAAATTTACTTATTAGTCGGAGGGGAGGCTACTAGACTTCAACCGCTTTCTTCTGGGGTACCAAAAGCTTTACTGACAATAAGAGGGGAAAGAATAATTGATAAAATTATCAAACAGTTTTCAAATTTAGAGAATTTTAATTTTAATTTAATTTGCTCGATTAAACATGAAGAATTGTGGATAGATTATAAAACTAATCACAATAACAATGTAAATCTTCTTTTCGAAAAATCAAAACTCGATACTGCAGGATATATTGTTGAGAATTTAGATTCAATGCCTGATAAATTTTACTGCATGAATGGTGATTTATTATTGAATGTTGATTTGCACAATTTTATCAGTGCTTCAGGTTTATGTTCTAATTCACTTATTGGATCATTTGAGGTTGAAGACCCGACAAGATTTGGAGTATTAGAAGTTGGTCAAGATGACAAAGTTGTACAATTTGTAGAAAAACCCAAAGACAAAAGCTATGGAAATAAAATAAGCTTGGGTTTGTACTACCTGTATAGAAAAGATATATTGGAAATACGTAATAATCTTGAAATACCTACTTCCTTTGAAAGACAGGTTTTTCCAATGCTTTCAAAGGCTGGGTTGCTAAGTACATATACAGTAAACGGCGACATGTTGGACGTTGGAACATTAGAATCATACATTTCTGCACATATCGTTAAAGGAGAGGATAATTGGATTTCTCCAAATAATGTAGAAATTAGTAAAAGCGCATTAATTAAAAATAGCGTTATTTTAGATAACTGCATTATTGAAGACAATGTAACAATTACTAATTCAATAATAAGCAGCAATTCAATTATTAGTAACGGCACTATTATTAGCGAAGAAATTATAAGGAAAAGTTAAATAATGAAAATTTTAGTAACTGGAGGAGCTGGTTTTATAGGCTCCCATCTTGTTGAAGAACTTTTAAGCAATGAACATGAGATTTTAATTTTTGATAATTTTCTAACCGGTAAAAAAGAAAATTTAGAAATTAAAGGTAATTTTACATTTATTAATGATGACTTCGGTTCTGAAAATTCTTTAGAAGAAATAGAAAAATTCGACCCAGATATTTGTTTTCATTTGGCTGCACAATCTTCAGTAGTAGTATCAGTGGAAAACCCTGCTCTTGATTTTGAACATAATATTTTACAACCAATAAAACTTATTCAAGTGCTTTTAAAGTCTAATTGTAAAAAGCTAGTCTTTACTTCATCTGGAGGAACAATATTTGGTGAACCTTCTGTAATTCCAACAGCAGAAGAAGATTATGCTGATGAGCCAGAGTCTCCATATGGAGTTGCAAAAAAAAGATTAAATGAATTAATAAAGATAATGACAAAAAATTCAAATTTAAAATATTCAATTTTAAATTTATCCAATGTATATGGACCAAGACAGGACCCTCACGGAGAAGCAGGTGTAGTATCAATATTTGCAAATAAATATTTAAATGATGAAGAACCAATAATCTTTGGAGATGGTGAGCAGACCAGAGATTATGTATATGTAAAGGATGTTGTGAGTGCATTAATAAAAGCATCAAAAATTGACAAAAACCATTTTTTAAATATAGGCACAGGTGTAGAAACATCAGTAAATGATCTTGCAAACTCAATGAAAAGTCAGTTTAATTCTGATATCAATCCTATTTACAAACCTGCTAGAGAAGGTGAATTAAATAGAAGTGTATTAAACAATACAAAAGCAATAAAGGAATTAGATTGGAAGCCAGAATACAGTTTAAATGATGGAATGAAACAAGTATTTAATTGGTTAAGAAATTAAAGAAAAAAGTCTTCCTTGTCGTCTCTAATTAATTCATTTGCATTCAGCTTAGAGTCTTCATAATCAAAGCCCCTAATAATTGCTATTGGTATATCAATAGTTTTTTTCATGACGAGTTCTGCAGCGCTTGCTAATTCATCAATCACAGCAATTTCTGTTGCATTTAATTCATTTCCAAAACTGTCTAATTTTCCAATGTAGCTATTAATAGGTCTTATCCCGGATGAGCCAATTGCAAAATTAACTTGACCCTTTCTCCATGCTCGACCAAACGTATCAGAAATAATGACAGCTATTGGCAAATTGGTTAATGATTCAAATCTTTTTTGAAATTTATATGCAGATTTGTTTGGGTCTTCTGGGAGTAGTAAAGCTGTATTGTTTCTTACGTTTGACTTATCAATTCCAGCATTTGCACAAATAAACCCATGGTGTGTCTTTGCTATAACTAAATCTCCTCGTTTTCTAATTATTTTTTTAGATTCACTATTTAAAAGTTCTTCAAAATCGTAATTTAAAAGATTTCTCTCCATTCCTTCACTTTTTGACACAATTTTTTGAGTAACTACAAAAATGTCATTTTTTTCAATACTAATTTCACTTTTACTTAGGACATCAAATGTGATTTCAGCCAAATTATCATCAACTTTAATTTCTGGAATACCCTTAATAGGTATTATTCTTACTTCATCCATTTTTTAATATCCTTTCAGCAAGAAATTTTGAGTCATTTTCATTTTTAAAAACAATTTGATCTTCAAATACATTAGAGGAACCATCAGAATCTCCATAGTTAACATAAAATTTATTAACTCGATTCTTAAAATATTTTTTTAATCCTTGAATATCAGGGTTATGCCCCATGTCAATAAAGTTTTGAACAGAAGGACCTTTAAGTGCTTTTTTACCTACAAAGGGGCTAATTGCAATAACATTGTTATGATTTTGAATTGATTGATTGATCTTACTTATGGAAAGTATAGGACCAATAGATAGGATTGGATTTGAGGGACCGATTATTAAAATGTCACTCTTATCTATCAAATTTATGACTTGATGTGTGACATTCGCTTTTCTTGAACCTTCATAGACAACCTTACTTAACCTTGGTTTTGCTTTTTTTTCTACAAAATAATTTTGAAAATTCAATTTTTCACCATTTTTAGTAATAAGTTTTGTACTTACTTTATCATCAGACATCGGAAGAATTTTACATTTGATATTGAATTTGTTTTTAATTATATCTGTAATTTCTGTGAGTTTTAAACCATCATTTATCATTTGATTTCTAAACAAATTAAGTGCTAGGTCTTTATCACCTATCATGAAATTTAAATCATAAAA
>Ga0208547_1001930_pt1 | contig 11267 bp, 9 predicted proteins | sample DEB08_DNA_5_FD_185501 | JGI IMG/M metagenome (GOLD analysis project Ga0208547, IMG submission 185501) | Aqueous microbial communities from the Delaware River and Bay under freshwater to marine salinity gradient to study organic matter... | ecosystem: Environmental > Aquatic > Marine > Coastal ... | reverse complement strand
CAGTGGCCGCCGCGTTGTACACGCTGGCCTTGAGGCTCATTGTTATGGTCAGGGTCTGTTGCGCACCATTGGCGTCCGTGTATGGCACCGCGACCTGTATGTTCTGCATGTCCGCCGGTTGTATGGCGTACTTGGCGTTGTCACTGATCCTATGGTATGTCCTGAAAGAGCCCAGTGGTAGGTTGGAGAAGTTTCCGTCTCCGAACACCAAGTCGATCGCGTCGTTGTTCTTGGTGACCACGTTGTAGATGTTTCTCTCAGATGCGGCCAGTGAATTGTAGATGGCGTTGTTGCCCGTCAGTGCGGGAACCTTGGCCCACTTCTCAGCGATCTGACCAAACTGGTCCAATTTGTAAAGCCATACGTCTGAATCATTTATATTAGAGGCCGCTATAGATCTCACATAATTGGTCACTGCCGTGTCCACGGTGAAGTCCGCATACTGCATAGTGCCCTGTTTAAAAAGAAAAAAGAATCCTGTGTTGTTTGAGCTGTCACCTGCGCCGTCTGACCTGTAGACGTATGTCAATCCCGTGCCTGGGATTGGATCTGATTCATATATGGAATCTGAATTGTTTATGGTCGAAGGCACTATCTCGAACTGCCTGCTGATGCCTCCCACTGATTTCGTGTACTTGAACAGCGGTAGGTCGGTCTGGTTTGAACTCAGTGTGTACACCTCGGTGTCTATGCCACCTATGGATCCGGACTCCCTGGGATTGCCGAACAACTGTCCGGTCTGGTTCGCGGCGTTCAGTATCGCAGTGAACTGTTCCCTGTAGTTTGAATTTGCGGAATCATTCCAGATGATGGTCTGCGTGGCCAGGTTCGTGCCGGTTGAATCTAACACGTCCTGTGTTGTGGATATTGAATCAATCTTTAAAAGTCCAGTGGCAGGTTTATTTCTCTTGGCGTTGTAGTTTATCAGCCTTGCCAACCTTAGTACTGAATTTCTCCTCTCCGCTGTCTCAAGGAAGTTCTCCCTAGCGTTGAGGTCAACCCTGAAACTCAGGGCCTGTGCTATGTAGGCTATGAGATCTATCAGTGCGACATACTCTGAACTCTCTACGAAGTCATTGAAATCGTCGGGGTAGTTCTCCCTGAGGTAGGCCACCATGGTCCTCCTCAAGGTCTCGAAGTCGTATGATTTGAAATCCGCCTGTTGGAATGCCTGGTAGATCTTCCTCCAATCCTCCGCGACTAGTAATCTATTTTGTCTGTCTGTAGTGGCCATACTGTTTGTATGGATATTTATGTGTTAGAATATATGCGTGTATTAAGATAGACGTAACAGGGAGTTCTCGTCGAAATTGAACCTCAGTTTCTCAGTGATGTTGAGTGGCACGTATGTGATAGTGGCCTGTATGGCTATGCCCTTGTCCGCTTCTGTGACCGTGATGTCCTGTGTGCTGATCCTAGGATCCGCGTTGAGGTTCTGTGTGACGTCCTCCACTATGGCGTCCTTTAAGGCCTCTGTGAACGGCTCGAACAGCGCATCATATATTATTGTGCCGAACTCGGGGTTCTCCACACGCTCACCCTTCCTGACGGAAAGCCTGTTGATCAGGTCCTGTTTTGCGACCTCGAAGTCGTACAGTTTGAAGTTCTGGCGGTCAGCACGTGAGCTGAAACCCTTGAATGTCACGGTCTTGTTGCTTAGTTTATTGTCTGATCCGTTGTCCCCGTATGCCATCATGTGCTCCTGTTTTAGGTATTTAATATTTTATTTTTAAATTTGTATACTGCATTCGAATGGGTAATGTTCATTATTGTTATTCACCATATCGGAGTGTATTTTAATATCACTTACATTAACATCTGGTGTAGTTAATATTTTATCTAACGAATATTTTGTACCATTTCTGTTTGTAAATGTGGGTTCCTGAATGTGATTAATCAACCGATACTTTTTATATAAATGATTAATGTGTATATCTTCCTGATGCATATCACCTATAATAGCAGTTGGCCCGTCAACTAAATCCATAATAAATTCTAATTGCTCAATTATTGGTCGACCTGCACTGGGCACATTAAAACTGGGCAAACAACTAATCATAGTTAACTCGCCTATTTTGAATAAAGGTATGTTTTTACCTTGAGCCGGATTTGATTTGAGGTTGTTGTTAGGTAACTTGTGTGATACTACACCTTGGGCACCTTTTACAAACATACCTGTACCCTGCCAGTTTTCTACTACATAACAGTCATCAAATTGATCTTGATATTTCAAAGGAAACCTTTGTATCAAAATGATATCACAACTTTGAAACAGTTTAGTAACTACAACCGGAGTAAGTTGTCCAGCATTATAGCTACCAACTTTAATTGGTTTTGCCATTAGTGTATCCTCCTGAACTCCACGTCGACCTTGCTGTAGTCAACCATGTAGAATCCCGTGTCGGTCATTGTCCTGGCCCATGGCACCTCCTGTGCCATAACACCCTGCCACGTGCCCGACGTGTGCTTGTACTTAAACTCGTAGATGTTGATCCCTGAGGGTGATCTGCCAATTAGTTTGATGTCTTCCTTCAATCTCTCATCACTGAAGAAAGTCTTCACGGCGTTGAACGCCCCTGCGACATTTCCACCCCCGAACAACGCGGGCAGTTTCATAGCACCGATCTTGGCGCCCAGGTTGGTGAACGTACCTGCCTTGATACCCTGTAGTCCAAGTTCCCTCGCCGAACTTCCTCCCAGTCCCGCCAGGAACCCCTTGGCCTGGCTGGTGATCGAGGAGATCGCCGTCTTCTGTATGGTTGATGTGACCTGTCCCGCCACCACGTTCTTGAACACGTTGGTTGTGGCCTTGATGTCAGCGACGGAGGAGATGTTAGCAATGTTGATGTTGCCCGCGATGCCGGATATGTCTATGCCTCCGATGTTGGTGGGTATTCCTACTCTTTCATAGATTGGCTTTCCGAACTTGTCAACTCCTATCTGCTTCCCACTTAGGTTACCCGTGACCAGTTTGTTCAGTGAATCCTTAGCGGTGTTGGCGAGCGCCTTGCTACCCGCGTCTGTGGCAAAGCCCTTGAAATCTCCCGACAGTATCTTGCTGGTGTCCCCCAGCGCGAACAATTCTCCCGCTTGGTTTACAAACACGTTGTCCTTGAACAGTTCCACCACATCGGATCCCGTCACTGTGTCGATGACCTGGTCGGCCAGTTTCTTAGTGTTGTCGTTGAGCACATTCGCTACGGAGTCTGACACGTCGAAGCCCTTGAACTTGTTGCTGATGCTGTTCGCCATGTCCCACTTCACTTTGCTTTCATTTATGCCGAATAGTTCGTCGAAATTACTGCCTAAATCCGCCAGTATCTTCCTGGCCTTGGCCGGGTCCGTCGAGGTACCCATCTCTTCCCTAACAACCCTCTCCGCTATCGCCTGGAACATACCGAGCCTTACGGACTCTGACTGAGACAACAGGAGTTGGTATTCCGTGTACTCCACCGTGCCCGGAGTGTTGGCCAACCTGAACCACGCCTTCTTGTTGTCTGCTCCTCCCGTGGGCAATGCGCCCTCTGAAGAGAATCCTCTAAATCTCGGCCTGGGCTCATGCGTGATGAACCTGTGCACCGTGGTCTTGGTCTGTTTGGTGAACGGGCTCAAAGGTTTGGTGCCTTTGTTGGCCAGTTCAACATCACCCTCTAGCCTTGGTGTCACCCCAGCGGCGTCAGTAGTCAGCCACTTTGGTCCCCAAGTGTCGCTGGCGCCAGTTGAGTTGAAGTGCACTTGTGCTCCAGCTAGGTGTATCTGTCCTTTTGCTCCATGCAGTTGTATTCCGTCAGTGTATGAAGTAAGACCATCCTTTGCGAAATGTCTGACTGATCCCGATTGGGAAGAGACGAAAACACCTTTTTCACCCAAGGTTTGATGATAGTCGGTGGATTGAATTATCTGTCCGGGGATCTTTGGAATTTTTACATCGTCGGTTGTCTTCAGTCCTTTTTGTACCTCCACGTCATCCTCCTTGTATTTCACTTCATCGGTGCCCGATGCTGTCATACGTATCGATTGGCTCGCGTGTAAATTTATGTTGGCGTCCGAGTGCAGGTTGAAGTCACCCTGCGTCCTCATGTTTATGCCGCCCACTCCCGAGTACACGTCGATCCTGCCCTCACGGTCCATCTCTATGTAGGCGTTGCCTGACGCGTTGGCTATGTACACCACACCCTCGGTGTCGTGCATCAGCAGTTGGTGTCCTGATGCGGTCCTCAATCTCGTCAGTTGGTTTGTTCCATCCTGGGCACCATCATCCATGACGAAACTGTGTCCATGGTCTCTGTCAACGCTGACCGGCCTGTCATCCAGTCCTATGTTAGGCTTCTGAGAATTTGGTTTGATCCTGCCTGGCGTGCTTATACCAAAAACCGCGCTGGGAGATTCCCTACGAGCACTGCTGGTCGTAGTGCCCCTTATGGGATCCGACACCAACCCTTGTCTCATCAGTTGGTCGGCCAATCTGTCATTGATCGGGAATTTCTGTTGTTGCAGTTCAACATCTACATTTACTTTCCTGTTCTTCTCACCCGTGGGCAAGATGTCAGTGCCGTATGTGTCCTGTTTGCTGTCACTGAAGTCTCCACCGTTGCTGGGCATGGCGGTGTCTTGGCTGGCCGCGTGTCCTGGTATCTGTTGGTTCATGTTGGGTTCTTGCACACAACCCATCCAGAACGCCTCAGGTCTGCCCGAGTCACCTTTTGCGAATATGACCAAAACAGTTGTGTCTATGTCTGGTGGCACTGCCCACATTCCATAACTGGTCTGGCTGGCCGTGTATGTGTATGGATCTGTCTTGCTCACACTCCTCAATGATTTTACGCCATAAAAAGGCGAAAGGTACTGGCACCAGGTTATCTGGCTGGGCTTTGGCTCACTGGTTTTAGTAAGGGCGGGAATGTTCACTCCCAGTCTTCCCATCTTTTGGGGATCTTGTGTGTACTTGACCGTAGCCAGATACGGACCTGGATCATTGTCGATGTACTTCTGATCGAAAAATTTTTGATTGTTCTGTGAGTCCGTGAATCCCCTGGAATCGTTGTAGAATTTACTCATTGGCTCCTGCCACTCCTTGGATTGTCATTTGCTGTATCTATCTTCTTGCCCGTAGAGTCATAGATTTTCTTGTAGTTACCAGCACCGCGAGCCGATCCGGATCCGGGTTTGAATATGTTTTCAAGTTCTTTGGATGCTGTTGTGTCGTCCTTCTTTGTGATGTATTCAGGATTCAATGCCGATGAGCTGATGACGTTGGGCGCCAGTCCCTGACCCTGTTGGTTGTTCATCCTCACGCATGTAAGTGTCTGCAGGAACTGTCCCTGGTCGAACTTGCTCTCTACCTTGACCACTTGGTAAACACCATTGAAGAAGAGATTCTCCTCACGGTACTTGTTCTTGCCCGAGAACATGGTGCCCTCACGCTCGTCTATGTCGTCGGGGAGCCTATACCTGAGATTTATTAAAGTCATGTACTGGTCAGCGTTGAAACTACCAAACTGATTTTCGTCAAAATCAGAGTCGATGGTGATGACCTGCGCGGTTCTGTCCTCGTTGATCTTCTTGAGGGTGGACAGCACATCCTGGCAGATGTAGTGTGGATCTCCCAGTATGTCCAACTCTATCCTGACCATATCCGCTTCAGGATTGGTTAGATAGTCAAAGAATTCCTGTGCCTTGTGTCCCCCAGCACGGAAATTTTGTGTGGTCGACCTCCCCTTGATGTTGGAGGGATATGAACGCAGGGGCAGTAATGGCTCTGGGTAGTCCTCTTGTCCGAACGCCTTGTTAAAGGTGCGCTGTACCACTCTCGTCAACCCGGATTCATTCTCGGTCTTGTCGTCACCTCGCACATTCCTCATGTAGTAGGCACTTTTGTAATTGATTCTTAAGCCCTGCACGTCCACGTTATCTCCTGTGTAAATGTAGTCGTAGTTCTTGCGGACTAACTTGTCCCATCTCACCTTGCCTATGCTGAGTCCAGACGCCAATAACTTTAACACGTGTATCTTGTAGGGAATTGCCTTGTACACTATGGTTTTAGGATGCATCTTGGTCACCGCGTCCAACCTATCCGTGTCAGTGAACACAGTGCTCTTGATCTTGAACCAAGGCACGTACTGGTGTTCGAGGAAAAGTTTCTCCAGTTCAAGTTCCTTTTCCTTGCTGGTCAACAACCTGTTGATGTAGACTGTCCTATCCTGTTCGTTTTCTGGCAACTGGTATCCGGCCATAGTGAGATAGGCACGCCAGAAATCTTCTGCTATGTCAAAGAAACCAGGATGATTCCTGAGCCAATCCTCGAACGCTTTTGTGACTGTTGTGCCGGAGTCGGCGGTCTGTGTCTGTTCTGCCTCGACCACACCCGCATCTGAGAAACCAAAATCCGTGATACCTATAAGGTCACCCACGGATCGGTCCGCGTATGATGATTTCAAAGTGTAGGAGTATTGGTAAAGTTTTTTATTCAACAATTCAGGATCCACCTCGAACTTGTATCTATCCGGTAGTTGCCTGACCTTTTCCTTGACCTCCTGGGTCATCTGATCATCGAGGGCCTGCTCGAAACTGGTCTTCCACTGGCGGAAACTGCCCGCGGTCAGGTCCACCCTGGTCCTCAACACTTTGAATCTGTCATCAAAACCCACATCACCATAAGGTACGGCCGTGATGTTGTACTTGGCCCCACCCTCGTTCACATCGAAGTCAACCCTCACAATCAGTATGGGTATCTTTCTGGTCTCTGACCTGCCCTGTTTCAATGGTTGGCCGTTCTCATCATAGCCCTTGAATTCTATGGTCAGCAACAGCGGTGCGTCCTGGTAGTCCAGGAATCCACTCACAAAAGTGGCGGCCCTCACTTTCTCTATGAAGGTGATCCCAAACGGTTCGTGTATCTCGAACTCCATCTTGGTGAAGTTGGCAAGGTTTCTCTCCGTGTTTGGTGCTATTGTTGAAAGCATGTTGACGTTTTCTATGAAGAGGTCGTGCTGTCTCTGTAGGATACTGATGCTGTCCTTGTACTGTTCTTCCTGATTCTCCAGTCGCTCCAACACCCTGTCTTTGCCCAGCGGGGCGACGTCGGATTCCCTTACTCGGTTCCTCTCTGCGACTCGGAAAGCACTGGTCAGTCCTGTTGGACCTATACCACTGGATCTCGCTATCACGTCGTGCACCGGGGCAGTCAAATAGGCGCCCTTTTCCAGTTCCTCTTCCGTGACCGCGGACAGTGTGAAGAGTGCGTTGTAGGTAGCGTACTTGTGCAACGGGTTAGGCAATTCGAACGAATTGTACTGCCTAAGATATCCGGCCTCTCTTGGACTATTGCCTACCATTTTATATTCCTAGATCACTGTTGACGTTCGTGGCCTTGGGCAACTGTATGGTCACTCCCGGTCTGAAGTCGTAGATTGGGTCCTCTATCTGATCCGGGTTACGCTGTGCGAACACCCACCAAAGCCTGGGTGTGCCGTACAAGTCATAGGCCAACAGGTCCGGCCTGTAGGCGTAGGTCCTCTCGATGGTGTAACTCTGATCGTCATCCTCTGCGGTGATCGTGCGAGGCACGAAGGTCTCAAGATTGATCTGGTTCTGTGGTGTTGAAAAGTAAGGTGATGTCGCTGAATACTTGGCCATTAGATGAATCCTATCTCGTCTGTTCCCTTGCCGTTGAGTTTGCCACGGGCGAAATCCGCCAGTGAGAAGTTCTTGATGGAATCCCTCGAGTACACAGGTGTCACCAGCACTGATATGTTTGACAGCGTGGGTGCCCAGGTCTGGTCAATTGCGTTCGGGTTGACCTGCCCTTGCCTCTGGAGTTCACGCGCGGTCTGCCTGTTGGTGCTCTGGTAGACGTTGTCTTGCCTGGTGGATATGTAGTCGATGCCGGGCCTCAGTTCCACGTTGAATGTGTTTATGACCACGGGCACCTTCTGGAACATGTGATCTCCATAGCCTGACAGATGCAGTATCGGTGGTGGATTGCCCTTGAGTGGTTGCTCCTTGCCGAAGAACATCTTGGTCACCGTCCTCAGGAAATTCACCGTGGCCACCCAGTGCTGAGCGTCCTGTTGATTCTGGACCGGGAACTCACCTATGATGTTCATTGAGTCCACCTGGGAATTCTGGTAGGCCTGGAACGGGTAGTTGCTGTGTGTCTGTGACAAGGGATTGTAGTTGGCCGAGTGCTGTATCACCACAGCGGGTGTCAATGGCCAGAATATGCCACGCGCATCTCTGAGAGGATTCAGTAGATCGTTGTTTTCCATCAGTGCACCATACAGTGCGGTCGCGCCCGTGGGTATCTGAAGCCTCACGCGCCAGTCACGCTTGTCGTTCCTGCCTGACCACTTGGCCGTGGCGTTGACTATTCGAGAATCGGTCGAGATCCCCGCGCCCGTCAGCCTGCCCAGGGTACGGTTGAATATGCCCTGTCCCACGTCCTTGAGTACGTTACCAATTGTGCGTTCAGCCATAGTTTATAGGTTGCTTTCCCTTGTAAAATTTCGTATACTTTAACTATATTTATAGGCACAATTTTAGGCGCACTTAATTACTCTAGCGGCACGATTCTAACAGACCTGTTTGTGGTCACTTTACACTACATTATATAAAGCAAAGGAATTTATGAAGAGAGTGAAATATCTTAACAACAGGGATCTGCTGGCACAGATACACGCCAGCAAGAACACCTACTGCTCGTACGTGACGCCAGAAGACGCACAGTACGACATCATCGTGCCCAATCTGAAGAAGATCAACACCAGGAGCATAGCAGAGGCCAAGAAGAACAAGGCCAAGCGCCTCACACAGGAGGCCTGGGAGCAGGCCAAGGACGCCGGACTTAAAAAGATCAAACTGGCGGACTACACCGTGTCGCCCAGGAAGATCGACAAGACGGACCTGGTGTTCCGTGTGATGATGTTCGACCACGTGCCCATGGATGACACCCGTAAGAAGAATCCCAAGCAGACAGCGGACCACCACTCAAAGGTCAACTTCCCGCCGTTCCAGCACTACAGACTGGACAAGAAGGGCAAACCGGTGTGTGTTGGAAAATCACACTGGGTGGGTGGCATGAGCAACGGCCACTTCTCCGCGGATCATGGCAAGATGACCAACCAGCTGGCCTTGATGTACATGAAACTGTGTGAGAGATACGGCACAAGGGCCAACTGGAGGGGTTACACCTACAACGACGAGATGCAGTCACAGGCCCTGATGCAACTGAGTCAGATAGGACTACAGTTCGACGAGTCCAAATCAGACAATCCGTTCGCCTACTACACGGCGGCCATAACAAACAGTTTCACAAGGATACTGAACATCGAAAAGAAGAACCAGGCCATCAGGGACGACCTGTTGGAGTTCAATGGCATGATGCCGAGTTTCACCAGACAGAACGAGAACGAGACCACGGGTCCTTCTTACAAGAAGAAGATGAAGACGGCACACGGAGAGGCCAAGATAGTGAACAAGACCGGTATTGCCAAACTCAACAAGAAATTCAAGAAGACGGGCAAGATAGACGCGGCCGACTTTGACGAGGTCAACTACAAGAAAGTGGACATGACCAACCACAAACCCATAGTGAAGAAGAAATGGTAACCAATGGCATTCTTTAAAAAAGTAGCCTGCTTCACGGACATACACTTTGGATTGAAGGGCAATTCAAGGGTACACAACGACGACTGCGAGTCTTTCGTGATATGGTTCATAGAGCAGGCGAAACTGCATGGTTGTGAGACCTGCATATTCCTGGGAGACTGGCACCACCATAGGTCAGCCACCAACGTCAGCACAATGAATTACACTGTCTCCAACATAGAACGGTTAGGCCGGGCATTTGAAAAAGTCTATGTCATAATGGGAAACCACGACCTGTATTACAGAGACAAGCGAGAGATCAATTCCATGGAGTACATCAGGAACATACCCAACATACACATAGTCAATGAATGGTTGGTAGAGGACGATGTCGCAATCATACCATGGGTGGTAGAAGATGAATGGAAGAAGATCGAGAAGATGACACAGAAATATGTGTTCGGACACTTCGAACTGCCCTACTTCAAGATGAACGCCATGGTGGAGATGCCAGACACCGGCACAATACAAGCGGATCACTTCGCCGGATGTGGCCGGGTATTCTCAGGACACTTCCACAAGAGGCAGTACATGAAGAACATCATATACATGGGCAACGCCTTCCCACACAACTACGCGGACGCGGGCGACGACGAGCGTGGCATGATGGTTCTGGAGTACGGCGGAGAACCCAAGTTCATCAACTGGCCAGACATGCCCAGATACAGGACCATAAAGATCAGCGAACTGCTGGCGGATCCTGACAAGCATCTGTTACCAAAGATGTACGTGAGGGTAACACTAGACATAAAGATTTCATACGAGGAGGCCAACTTCATCAGGGAAACATTCATTGACAAGTACCAGTTGAGAGAACTACAACTGATACCAGAACAGATCGACAACGCACAGCAACCACAGGTGGAGATACAGAAGTTTGACAGTGTGGACCAGATCGTTATCAAACAACTACAGGGAGTGGATTCAGAGGTGTATGACAAGAACATACTCACGGCAATCTACAATGACCTAGATGTCGAGAATCAGTAAGAAGAAATTATTAGAGGTGTTGAAGGGCGAAGAACGACCAAAGTCGCAACTGCTGGACAGAGATTGGGTGGAAGGACTCTATGATGAGGACGAGTGGATAAAAGGCTACAAGAGATGGAAGAAACAAAATGCTGACGATTAAGGAAATAACTGTCAAGAACTTCATGAGCGTGGGCAACCAGGCACAGGCCATAGACTTCTCCAACAAGAGCCTGGTGCTAGTGATAGGTGAGAACATGGACCTGGGCGGAGACGACGCGGGTGCCAGGAACGGTACGGGAAAGACCACTATCATAAACGCATTGAGCTACGTGTTCTACGGCGAGGCACTCACAAACATCAGGAGGGACAACTTGGTCAACAAGACCAACGAGAAGGGCATGTTGGTAAGTGTGAAGTTCATCAAGAACGGTGTGACCTACACCATAGAGCGCGGCAGGAAACCACAGATATTCAGGTTCTACGCAGATGACATCGAACAGAAGACGGAGAGCAATGAGGCACAGGGCGAGAACAGGGAGACACAGATAGAGATCAACAAGTTATTGGGCATGACACACGCCATGTTCAAGAACATAGTGGCCCTGAACACCTACACACAACCTTTCCTCAGCACCAAGCAGGCGGAACAG
>Ga0208547_1001929_pt1 | contig 11269 bp, 9 predicted proteins | sample DEB08_DNA_5_FD_185501 | JGI IMG/M metagenome (GOLD analysis project Ga0208547, IMG submission 185501) | Aqueous microbial communities from the Delaware River and Bay under freshwater to marine salinity gradient to study organic matter... | ecosystem: Environmental > Aquatic > Marine > Coastal ... | reverse complement strand
AGCCGGCAACAAAAAAATACCCGAACCGATCATGTTTCCAGTCACCAGAGCAGTACTCGACCAAAGTCCTATTTTTTTCATCAGTTGTTTTTAGAGTAGATGCGTCAATTCCTTTTTAAAATACTGCGCGCTTTGCGCCACACTACTCATCGAATCTTGAGCAAAATTACCCCCCTGTTCAATATAGTGGTACTTAAGACCCGCTCGATCGGGGTCCGGCATCAAACGTTTATAATCGATTGATCCATTTCCAAGTTCCGTATAATCTTGAGTTACCTTATCCATATCTTTAATATGCCAGAGCGGAAAGCGTCCAGGGGCAAGTTCTATTATTTCCTTGGGCGTATACACCCCTGCACGGGCTACCCAATAAAAATCAACTTCAAGTTTGACATTAGCGGGATCCGTTTGTTGGATAATGTATTGATAGGGCATAAATTCATCGTATTGCACAAACTCATAACCAAAATTATGATAAGCAAAGCCCATACCCACCGCTGAAGCCCGCTCTCCAATAATACTCAATTGTTCTGCCAACTTTTTAAACCCCTCTGGATTACGATCGGCCTCACGAACAATAGGCCATACAATAAATTCATCTCCAAGTCGCGAAGCCCCTTCAATACAAGCATCTGTATAGGCAAGCAATTCTTCCTTCGAAGACCATAAATAATCAGCAAAACCATAGTGGCCGCTATCAGTGGACAATTCGAGATCATCGAGCATATTCTTGAATTGTTCTGGACTCATCCCATAATAGGTTTTATTCAATGCGTCATACCCATAGGATTCAAAATTAGTGTAGCCCATAACTTTGAGGGCTTTCAATGTACCCAATACATCACGCTCCATCGCATCACGGACCGTATATAATTGTAACCCCATTTTGGCCATTGATTCATTCTGACTCATACATGAAAACGGCAAGAGACTCGCTGCGTAAGCGGCACTTCCAAGCTTTACAAATGTTCTTCTTTTCATCGGGCTGGAGTTTGAATTTTTATTGTTTCAACACACACTGTTTTAGTTAAGCTTGCTTTACGTATTTAAGGTAAAGCACACTTTACTATTGAGCTGTAAACAATGCTTTACACTAAAATCACTATATTTACAAAGCAATTTCAATACTTGAGCAGCATAACTTCATTTAAAAGTACAATATTTAAAGTGAATTCTTTATGATCTTTCGCCATCGCGTCAAAGAATACCGATTACAAAAGGAATGGTCACAACAAAAACTTGCGGATCATCTCAAGGTAAGTCGACAAACAATAATATCAATAGAAAGCTATCGTTATAATCCAAGCTTGGAACTCGGCATGAGATTGTCCATGGCTCTTGAGGTGCCTATGGAAGTCTTATTTTACTTTGACTTATACTCCGCCACAACGGACTCTTAAATTGGATGCTTTATTGGATCCCATTCAATTATAATTGAATCAGAATCCAAGTTAATTAAATAAAGTATAGAGTTTTAACAGTTATCCGAAAGTCAAAAAACACTGAAAACAATATTTTTTACTTATTTTGTAAATTCGAATAATTAAATGCCCTAACCTGCCGAATGTTTACTGAAAATCAAATTAAATTGGCTGCTGCCGCTTCTGCGATGGCGCATCCTATCAAAGTAGCCATACTTGAATCTCTGACCGCTATTGATGATTGGCAGGAAAGTTGTCTAGCAGACCATCTCAAACTTCCGAAAGAATCGGTTCAAAAAGGCATTCAAGAGTTACGTGCTTTGGGACTTATCGAAGGCAGTATTTCTGAAGACCGCATGCGCTATCGACTAAACAAAGAAAACTGGCAAGAGTTTAAGGATTATATCAGGAGCAATTTCGATTAATCCAGAGATTAGCAGTTTATTTTTAGACATCACAAATCTCAACAGCCTTCACTAAAGAGGCTATTGGATCATCCGAGGTGGGGATAAATTCCTGAGCAACATAACCTTCAAAGCCGGTAGCTGCAATCGCTTTCATTATCGCAGGATAATACAATTCTTGTGAATCGTCGATCTCGTGGCGCCCGGGAACCCCTGCCGTGTGGTAATGACCAAAGTATTGGTGATTATTTTGAATTGTTCTAATAATATCTCCCTCTTGAATCTGCATATGGTAGATGTCGTAAAGTAACTTAAAAGAATCACTACCCAGGGCTTTACATAATTTAACGCCCCAATCGGAGTGATCACACATATAATCCGGGTGGTCTATTTGATTAAATAATTCCATTTGCAATACAACACCATAGGCTTCTGCAATGGGCAAAATCTTACTTAAACCGGCGACACAATTGGCCAGACCTTCTTCATCGCTCATCCCTTCGCGGTTACCACTAAAGCAAATCAGATTGGTATAACCTGCTTGGGCAACCATTGGAATGAGTCGAGAATAATTTTCAATGAGCTGTGTATGATATTTAGGATTATTAAACCCCTTTGTTAAGCCTAATTCTGCCCCATTACACATGGAGCAATGAATATTATGCTTTTTAAGAAGCGGCCAATCCTTTGGACCCACAAGATCAATCGCACCAATACCCAATCGACGTAGCGTGATTAAAAAATCTTCTAATGGAATCTGTTCAAAGCACCAATGACAAACACTGTGGTTAATTGTTCCATTAGACTCTTTGTTTAGGGATAAAATGGACGATTTTGCTAGGGACGGAATGCTTGTTATTAAAAGCCCGCTCGTAGCAGCTTTACTTATAAATTTTCGTCTTAACATCCTGCTGTTAAATTATTATTGTAAGGTATAAAAAACAGCGATAACTTCAATTTTAAATTAATTTAGGACATGAGCAGATACTCACGCTCCTGTCGTTTTAATTGGATATTTTTTTGAAATAAAGCTTCACAGCCCTCAACATCTATACTCTGATACATTTCTTGTGCAATTGGGTGCGTTTCCCATTCTGGATGATGCTTTCGTTTCCAATTCATTATATCACAAAGCAATGGCATGAGATCAATGCCTGCATCTGTCAAAAAATAATATTTTGTTTTCCCGTCATTCTTTTTTTTATGGAATCCAATCAATCCGTAAGAAATCAATTTTTTTAAGCGATCCACGAGTATATTCGTGGCAATATTTTCGGGGGATTGAAGCATCTCTGAATAGGTGCTCCTGCCAATAAACAAATCACGTATGATCAATAAGGACCATTTATCGCCAATTATATCCAAGGTGTTAGAGATGGGGCACGAAGATCGGAATTCAATAGACATCATAAAAGAACATTATTTTTGACTGAGGTGTCAGGAATTTTAGTAATAATAGTATTTCGCCGCTCCTCTAAAATTACGGAATTAATCTGCCCGTTTTACATCAGCCAATATTTTAACAGTATTTAACAACCATTGATTCAAAAAGAAACTTACTTTCAAATATTAAATTAATCCCCTATCGGCGACCATCTTTTTATGAATAAAGCCAATTTTACCCCATTATTGTTTCTTTTTTTTATCCCCTTAACTTTATTTGGGCAGAACGCACCAAATGCTGAGGCCAGATATACGGATAAGCCGCCCGTCATAGATGGGAATCTAAATGATGAGGCTTGGGTAAATGCCCAAACAATAAGTCATTTTCGTCAAAACTTTCCAACAGACACCTTACCCGCTCAATACCCCACATACATTAAGTTTTTATTTGACGACACTTATCTCTATATCGCGATCCAAGCAAAAAGCAGCGGTACAGATTTTGTGGCCAGATCACTCAAGCGAGATTTTAGAGGGTCAACAACGGATAATGTATCCTTCTTTTTTGACACGTTTATGGACGGGGTCAATGCCTATCAATTTGGAGTGAATCCTTACGGAGCACAACGAGAGTCGCTTGTTTCTGATGGGGGAATTGATCGAAATTCTTTCAATCCAGACTGGGATGTCAAATGGTTTTCTGAAGGACATATAGAAGGCGACTCCTATGTTGCCGAGATGGCCATTCCGTTTTACTCATTAAAATACCCGGAGGGTTGCACTAAGTGGAGGATGCAAGCTTATCGATTCGATTTGCAAACGAATGAACGGAGCACCTGGTGTCGGATTGATCAAAATCAGCTCCTTTCCAATCTGGGCTATTTAGGGGTCTTGAATTTTGATCGGCCTTTACCCAAAAACAACAATACTTCGTACTTTATTCCCTATGTGAATTTCGCGCGTATTAAGGATTTTGAGTTGGATACACCAAGAACTGACGACACTAAAGTTGGCTTTGATGTGAAAATTCCCATCGGAAGTCAAATGAATTTGGACTTAACCCTTAATCCAGATTTCTCCAATGTTGAAGTGGATGATTTGATTAACAATATTTCAAGATTTGAAGTTTCCTTGCCCGAAAAACGCCAATTCTTTTTGGACAACAGCGACCTTTTTTCAAGCTTTGGTAATGCTCGCGACGCCTCCCCGTTTTTCTCAAGACGCATCGGCATTGCGACCGATCTAGAAGGCAACACCATTCAAAATGACATTATCGGTGGTTTAAGATTAAGTGGCAAGTTAAACGGTAATTTACGCCTTGGACTTTTGTCTCTGCAAACAAGAGCAGATCAGGCTAACGGAATTCCGAGCAACAACAACAGTATGCTCGCCCTACAGCAAAGAGTCTTTGGACGCTCTCAAGTTGGGTTTTTTGTCATTAACCGAGAAGCTACAGGGGAACAAGATTTGCAAGAAGATTACAAGGCTTTTAACCGCGTTATTGGGGTGGATTACAGCCTGGCCTCATCAAATAATAATTGGACCGGTAAATTTTTTGCCCACAAATCGCTGAGCGAAAATGATTCGGCAGGTAATTTATCCGGACAAGCTCAGTTGCGCTTTAACAATAGATTCTGGAACATCTTTACTTTGGCCCTTTTTGTCGATGAAGAATTTGAATCCGATTTAGGCTTTATACCCCGCACTGGATTCATCAAAAAAGCCGATAAAGTCACCCGCAGTTTTTATCCTAAAAGCGGCCCTGTCAATACCTACCAGCTCGGTTGTTACAACGAATTCTATTTCGCACAAGACCTGGACTACAAGCAGACTGATCAGACCCTGAAGTTTGAGTACATCGTAAACTATAAAAACCAATCGCGACTGGAGCTCAACTATTTCATGCGCTATGTTTATTTGTTTGACGATTTTGACCCGACGCGTAACGATGATGCCCTTGCGCTACCCATGGGCAGTGAATACAATTATAATTCATGGGGCTTAGAATACAATTCACAACCCGCTGGAATTTTTACTTGGGGGGCTACCGCTACTGCAGGAGAATTTTTTAACGGCAAGCGATTTGGTTTGAGAGGAAGAATTAATTATCGAACCCAGCCAACTTTTAACATGAGTATCGATTTTGACTACAACGATATTCGATTAGCTAATCCATATCCTTCGGCCAAATTGTTTTTAATCGCTCCAAAATTAGAATGGACCTTTACCAAAAATCTGTTCTGGTCGAACTTTATTCAGTACAGCAATTTCAGCGACAATTTTGGGATTAACTCACGCCTACAATGGCGATTTGCTCCTATGTCTGATTTGTTTTTGGTCTACAATGACGGCTATGACTCCGTGAATTTTTACAAACGCTATCGTTCGATCAACCTTAAGCTGAACTACTGGTTTAATATTTAGCCTGATATAGCTTTTTCCCTCTTCGCAACTGTGAACCTTCGCGACTGTGAACCAATTTATTCTGCGCTTTATTATTAAAACAGCCGATTCAAATTCAATAAGGAGAATTTATCTAATTATTGATGATTAGTATCTCCTGTTTTAAATTTCCAGGGATTCTCTTATTAACTTAGCAAAAAACTAATTATTATGGAATCACATCATTCTAATGGATCGAGCGGCGGAAAATGTCCGTTTACGAATCCATCCCACCGCCACACGGCGGCCGGCGCCCTGTCTAATTCAGATTGGTGGCCCAATCAACTCAATCTAAAAATGTTGCATCAAAACGGACCACAAACCAGTCCGATGGGTGACTCATTTAATTATAAAGAAGCCTTCAGTAATCTTGACTTAGAGGCCGTGAAAAAAGATTTGTTTGACCTAATGACCGATTCACAAGATTGGTGGCCTGCAGATTATGGACATTACGGACCGTTTTTTATTCGTATGGCTTGGCACAGTGCTGGAACCTACCGTGTAGGTGATGGTCGTGGAGGCGCCTCAGCGGGAACTTTACGTTTTGCGCCCCTAAACAGCTGGCCAGATAACGGAAACTTAGACAAGGCACGCAGATTGCTTTGGCCCATCAAACAAAAATACGGCAACAGTATTTCTTGGGCAGACCTTATGGTACTCACCGGTAATTGTGCTCTAGAATCTATGGGCTTCAAAACTTTTGGATTTGCCGGAGGACGTGAAGATGTTTGGGAGCCAGAAGGAGATGTTTACTGGGGACCAGAGACCGAGTGGCTTGGTGACGAGCGTTACACCGGAGATCGCGACTTAGCGAACCCTCTTGGTGCCGTGCAGATGGGACTCATCTATGTGAATCCAGAAGGACCTAATGGCAAACCTGATCCTGTGGCTTCAGCCCGCGATATTCGCGAGACGTTTGCGCGTATGGCTATGAATGATGAAGAAACTGTAGCGCTTATCGCCGGGGGGCACACCTTTGGAAAAACACACGGAGCAGGAGATACTGCTCATGTCGGAAAAGAACCTGAAGGAGCGGCAATCGAACACCAAGGCCTGGGATGGATCAGCACTTACAACAGTGGTAAAGGTGGAGACACCATTACAAGCGGTTTGGAAGGTGCATGGACCCCAACCCCGATTACTTGGGATAATAGCTATTTTGATACCTTGTTTGGTTATGAGTGGGAACTCACCAAAAGTCCTGCGGGGGCGCAACAATGGCGTCCGAAAAACGGCGCCGCAGCCGATGCCGTACCTGATGCTCATGATCCAAACAAACGTCATGCACCAATGATGGCGACAACCGATTTGGCCTTAATTCACGATCCAGCGTATTTGGAGATTTCAAAAAGATTCCACGAAAATCCTGATGAGTTGGCCGATGCCTTTGCTCGTGCATGGTTTAAATTGACGCACCGCGATATGGGCCCTGTCTCACGTTACTTAGGACCAGAAGTTCCGGCTGAAGCTTTAATCTGGCAAGATCCCATGCCTGCAGCAGATTACAAGAGCATCGATCAAAACGACATTTCAGAATTAAAAGTTGCTCTTTTGAATTGTGGGTTGAGCGTTTCTGAACTCATTTCTACGGCTTGGGCTGCTGCAGCGACTTATCGCGGAAGTGACAAGCGTGGTGGAGCCAATGGTGGTCGTCTACGACTAGAGCCACAGATCAGTTGGGCTGTAAACCGTCCTGATCACTTGCCGGGCGTTTTGGCCAAAATTGAAGGCGTACAAAAAGCTTTTAACGAGGCACAAACTGATGGTAAAAAAGTCTCTATGGCCGATCTAATCGTGCTTGGTGGATGTGCTGCGATCGAAAAAGCGGCGGCTGATGCAGGGCATTTGATCGCTGTTCCATTCAGTCCTGGACGTACCGATGCGTCTCAAGAACAAACTGATGTCGCCTCTGTGAACTTCCTTGAGCCGAAAGCTGATGGCTTTAGAAACTTTGTTTCTGGAATGCATGATCGTTTGGCTGAAGAGTTATTGTTAGACCGCGCTCAGCTCTTGACCCTTACGGCTCCTGAAATGACTGTACTCGTAGCTGGAATGCGCGTACTGGACACCAACGCAGACGGAAGTAAGCACGGTGTTTGGACGAATCGTCCAGGGGTGCTCACCAATGACTTCATGACCACTATTATGGACATGAGCGTAGCCTGGGAACCATCAAAGCAAGATAAAACCACCTATATCGCAAAAGACCGCGCTACAGGAGAGGTGAAACGCACAGGAACTCGTGCAGACTTGGTATTCGGATCAAATTCTCAATTGCGTGCGATTGCCGAGGTTTATGCCGCGGGAGATGCTCAAGAGAAATTTGTGAGTGATTTTGTCAAAGCGTGGGATAAGGTGATGAACCTTGACCGCTTTGATTTGAGATAATTCAGGTTCGAATTACGATAATTAATTGATGTTCGAAGACCGTCCATGCCAGAACTTGAAGTTTTGGTATGGCGGTCTTTGACTTTTTAGGGGTTTGTGCGTTTAGAAAAGGGCTTAATTCTTTTTGGCTCAAAGGGGCACGCGAGGGCGCGTTGAGTCAGGCGCGCTGTGATTATGGTCCCGCGAGGTGGAAATCCCGCGAGGTGTTAACGTGCAAAAGATTAATTCAAGAATCTATTTAAACTGTGGACAATCTCCAAGTTGGTCCAGATCTGCGACGCTTTGACCCTGATATTCCTGGCCAGTCGCCCAATTAACCCAAAACCATTGGCCCTCTTTCTGAACGGCCAAGCAGGCTCGATTGCCCTGTCGAATAATTCGTGAGTCGTCATAAATACAGGGCACTGTTTCACTGGCATTTTCATAACTCCAACCAGAGAGATACACGCCATGTTTGCCCTCTTGATACACTCGGGTAAATGGCGCATTAAAACCTATAAAATCCACGCTATCATACTTCATAGGGATGAGCTCACGCGTCATTAGACCTCGGTAAAGCCACTGATATAGCCCCCATTTACCGCTGCGTTTTCCACGTAACTTGAATGCGCCGTCCTGATTTATTTCGTCCAAAGCGAGGGTGTCGGCTTTAAACTTTCGCATCATTTGTGGCTCGGGGAAGTTTTGGGCTGAAACAGCGGATAAACTGAACATTATAGCAAATAGAGTTAGCGTTTTTTTGAATGACATTATTGTACTGTGATGAATTAAAATTAGATTTTCTAGCAATGTATTTAACCATTGAACCGTGATTCATGATTTACGATCTAGCGTCTGTGTTTTTGAACAATCATTCAGGCAATTTATAGGTTTATATACAAGAAATCATGAATTCCAGCGACTTTGTAATGTTCCATATATTTTTTATGATGGTAAAATTAGAACCTGAATTTGGGCTAATTATTGTTGAAGTTAATTCTTATAAACAAAAAAGTAAGGTACGAGAATCATAAATGTTCTGTGAAAATAGTTTGAAAACAAGAATTCAATTGATTTTTTTTTTGGCTACGGCCCACTAGGAGTTTTTGCATGTTTTCTTAAAACTTTTAATAGAGATACGTATTTTTACTGAACCTAACCCCCCCAAAATTATCCAGTGAGGCACATCTATTTATTTATTTTTCTTCTGTTCGGATTTTCTTGGAATTCAGTTGCTCAACCAAATCCTCCTCAAGGGTCTCCAATACAAAGTTTTTGTGATTCCGCTACCGTCAATGATTTAGTCGCGATCCCTGATCCAGGTGGGACGATTACTTGGTATGATGCCTCAACAGGGGGAAATGTCTTGAATTTAGGTGATAATTTGTCACAAGGAGACCTTGCGTATGCATCTCAAAGCGTTGGTGGAGTTGAAAGTGTAGATAGATTACAAGTCTTAGTCCATTTTATTAACCCGCGAATTGTTCCGGATAATCCAATTGTTTGCGCGGGTGAAAGCATAGAATTAACCGTGGAATTTGATGCACCGGTGATACCGAACATGGTATATTTAGGATATTACCCCCAAAAGTTAATTTTTTCTTACAACGCGAATAAAACTTGGCAGCAATGTGAAGAGTACGCCAATAGATTCGGAGGAAACCTCTACTCGATACATTCATCTGCAGAAAACGCATATTTAGACATTATTTCGCAAAATACTGAATACTTCATTGGTCTCAATGATATTTCAAATGAGGGCGTATTTGAATGGACGGATGGTTCTCCATTTGATTTTAACAATTGGGCGCCTGGAGAGCCTAATAATGTAAACGGCAACGAAAATATAATCGCTTATTTTCCGAATGCGATGTGGAACGATTATCCAGATTCTGTAAGAAGAAATAGCTTTATTCAGATTGACGGCTTTAATATTTTATGGTCAACAGGATCAAATGACTCAACTGTTGAAATATCCCCTAGTAATAATCAAACCATTTCCGTCGAAATTAATTTTAATGGCGTTATTTGTCAAACTGATACCAATTTATCTGTACTATTACCAGCTTCAACACCTGTCTCTGGAGGTGATCAAAGTGCTTGTGCACAAGATCCTATTCAAACCCTTATTGCATCGGCCACGGTTAATCCCGGAGAAACACTTACTTGGTTTGATGCCCCTGCCGGTGGAAATGTAATTAATGACCCAAGTCTCTCTACAGTAGGTAATATCACTTACTACGCTGAAGCTAGTAATATGGCATCGGGTTGTTTTTCTCCTTCTCGGGCCGCCGTTACCCTTGAGATTTTAGAGACGCCTACTCCTGTTATTACCAATAACACTGGGGCGGGCGTAATAGAGCTTACTTGCTCCGTAACTGAAATTAGCCTTACCGCTAGTGGCGGGGATGCCTACTCATGGAATGATGGTGTCTCTGTAGTAGGCACTGATGCTTTGCTTTTAGTCTCCACTCCGGGAACCTATACCGTAACCGTCACTGGAGCTAATGGATGTTCTGATACTGCCTCTATCGAGATTACTCAGAATGTCGATTTACCTGCAGCACCCATCTCTGGCGGGGATCAAACGGCCTGTGCCCTAGACCCGATTCAAACCCTTACCGCCTTGGCCTCCGTTAATGCCGGAGAAACCCTTACTTGGTATGATGCCCCTACTGCTGGGAATGTCGTTGTTGATCCTAGTCTCTCTAGTATTGGTAGTGTAACCTACTACGCTGAGGCCAGTGATGATTTGTCGGGGTGTGTTTCTTTATCTCGTACCGCTGTTACTCTAGAGATTTTAGAAACGCCTACTCCCATTATTACCAATAACACCGGGGTGAGTGAGCTTACTTGCTCCGTAACTGAAATTAGCCTTACCGCTAGTGGTGGGGATGCCTATTCATGGAGTGATGGTGTCTCCGTAGTAGGCACTGATGCTTTGCTTTTAGTCTCCACTCCGGGAACCTACACCGTAACTGTCACTGGAGCTAATGGATGTTCTGATACTACCTCTATCGAGATTACTCAGAATGTCGATTTACCTGCAGCACCCATCTCTGGCGGGGATCAAACGGCCTGTGCCCTAGATCCAATTCAGACCCTAACCGCCTTGGCCTCCGTTAATGCAGGGGAGACCCTTACTTGGTATGATGCCCCTACTGCTGGGAATGTCGTTGTTGATCCTAGTCTCTCTAGTATTGGTAGTGTAACCTACTACGCTGAGGCCAGTGATGATTTGTCGGGGTGTGT
>Ga0208547_1001927_pt1 | contig 11272 bp, 10 predicted proteins | sample DEB08_DNA_5_FD_185501 | JGI IMG/M metagenome (GOLD analysis project Ga0208547, IMG submission 185501) | Aqueous microbial communities from the Delaware River and Bay under freshwater to marine salinity gradient to study organic matter... | ecosystem: Environmental > Aquatic > Marine > Coastal ... | reverse complement strand
CCGCCGAAGGCCATTCGGTGACCGCCTGGTGGCCGAACGACATCACCGACCTCAGCGGTGTTCCAGCCAGCGACGACTTACACGCCGGCCTGGTCGAGACCTCCGTCATGATGTGTCTCGCCCCCGAAGCGGTGCGCGCCGAAGCCATCGCGCCCGGCTCGATCGTTGACCTCGAAGCCCTCCGCGCCGATGGCGTCGCCCTCCATAGCCCGAGCGGTGTGATCGGCAACCCGACCGGGGCCACCGCCGAACTCGGTCAAGCGATCGTCGCGAACTGGACAGCCGCGCTCGAGCACCACATCGAGCACCTCCAATGACAACCCTGAGCCGCCGATACGTCCTCGACCCGACGACGGTGCTCGTCGATGACCTTCTGATCGGCGGAACGCCGCTCACCCTTCTGCGCCTCACCGATGCCGGCCGCGACACGGTGGAACAGATCCGCTCGGGAGAGCCCGTCAGCCAAGGACGCCTGCTCGAGCGACTCCTCGCGACCGGGATCGCCACACCACTCCCCGACGACCGGCCGATCACGCCGCGGAGCACCGCGATCGTCACGCCCACGTTCGGCCCGCCGAGGTATCCAACCGCTCCCGGCACCGTGGTGGTCGACGACGGCTCGACACCACCGGTCGATGGCGCGACCGTGCGCAACGAGCGCAACCTCGGACCAGCCGCTGCCCGCAACCGTGGATGGAGGGCCGTCCTCGACGAGCGACCTGACACCGAGTTGTTCGTGTTTCTTGACGCCGACGTCGACACCCGAATGTCGCGAAACACCGAGTGGTGGGAGCCTCTGCTCGCCCACTTCGACGACCGCTCGGTCGGCCTCGTCGCCCCTCGGGTGAGAGCACCCGCAGCTGGTTCGACCATCACCGACCGCGCCGAGCGCGCCGCCCCAGCGTTGGATCTTGGGCCAGACGGGGGACGTGTCGCTCCGAACGCGCGGATCACCTACGCCCCCTCGGCCGCGATCGTCGTGCGCGCCTCCGCCCTTCTCGACATCGGTGGCTTCGATGAGACACTGCGAACCGGCGAGGACGTCGACCTCGTGTGGCGACTGCACGAGCAGGGCTGGGTCTGCGTCTATGAACCGAGCGTCACCGTGGAACACGCCGCGAGGCCGAGCCTCGCTGGCTGGCTCGCCCAACGCCTGAGCTACGGCCGATCAGCGGCCGCACTTGCCACTCGTCACGGCGCCGCGGTCGCGCCGTGGCGCACCTCGCCCTGGGGGGTCGCGGTCGTCGGCGCGCTCAGCTTCGCGCTCGCCCGACGGCGACCGAGGGTGCTTCTCCCCACGCTCATCACCGCTACGACCACCATCGTTGCCACCCTCAGCTTGGCCCGTCGGATCGGCGGTCTCCCCCGTTCCAACGCGGGCCGGATCGTTGGTCGCGGTCTGCTTCGGAGCACCGCCGCTGCCCTGTCGGCCATCCGGCGGTGCTGGTGGCCGATGCTGCTTCCCATTCTCGCGATATCGAGGACGGCCCGACGCCTCACCGTCGTGTCGATGCTGTGCGCGGGACACCCCGCGCGCCTCGCCGCCGACCTCGCCTACGGGGCCGGTACCGCGCTCGGAGCCATCGAGCACCGCTCTGCGCGAGCACTGCTCCCCGTGCTCTCCGCGGGACGTCTCGCGCCGCGACCAACCGATACGCGCCTCGCGACCGACCACTCCGGCACGCCCGGCTGACCGGCTCGGGGATCGCCCAACCGGTACCGTCGGTCGCGATGACGATCCGGCTGACGATCCAGCGGGAAGCATGGCGCCAACACGTCGAGGAGACGATCGCCTCGACGGCCCATCCGGTGCCCGTGGTGAAAGGCAACGGCTACGGGCTCGGCCGGGCGCGCCTGGCTGGCATAGCCGCCGACCTCGCCGACACGCTCGCTGTCGGCACCGTCCGCGAACTGACTGACCTTCCCACCACAATCCGCCCCGTGGTGCTCACCCCCACGCTCGAGATCCCGCCCACCGACGAAGCGATCTTGACCGTCGGCGCCGACGAGCACATCGCGGCGCTCCAAGGCTGGAGCGGGGACGTACTCGTCAAATTGGAGTCGTCGATGCATCGCTACGGAGGTGGCATCGAGCTCATCGACACAGCACGCGCCGCCGGGCTGCGCGTGCGCGGCGTGTCGATTCATCCACCACTAGCCGGAACCAACGAGGAGCACCTCGCCGAGATCGCGGCCCACGCCGACCGACTCGATGACGATCTCGAGATCTGGATCAGCCATGTCGATCCGGGCGCCGTCGACCGACTCCCCTCCGGGCGCACCTATCGCGTCCGCCTCGGCACCACGCTCTGGCACGGCCGTCGCGACCTCATGCATCTCGAGGCGCGGGTACTCGACCGGCGACCGGCGCGCACCGGAACCACCGCCGGCTACCGGGCGGTCGCCGTGCCGAGCGATGGCCATCTGGTCATGATCGGCGCGGGCAGCGCGAACGGTGTCGCCACACTCCCCGATGGTCGAAGCCCCTTCCACTTTCATCAGCGTCGACTCGACCTCCTCGAGCCGCCGCACATGCACACCTCGATGCTCTTCGTGCCCGACGGCGTCGACTGTCCAGCGACCGGCGACTGGGTGGACCTGCAACGACCGCTCATCTCAACGACGGTCGACGAGATCGTCTGGGCCTGACCTCGGCTCGGTCGGAGCGCGACCTCAGGTTGGAACGAGCGGCTCGACCCGGCCAAGACCGCGGAGCGCCACCGCACCCGCGCCGACGAGCGCGCCACGATCGCCGAGTTTCGTCTGCACGATCCGCGGCGGAGGCCCGAGGGTCACCTGCGACATGACCTCGAGTTCGGCCTGGGCGGCAAGGAAGAACGTCGCGCCGAAACCGAGGGCGACCGCGCCGGCGACCACCACCAGATCTAGATCCAGCGAATTGCAGAGCATCGCCGCTCCGCGACCGACAAGTCGTCCGGTGTGCTGCATGATCTCGTAGGTCGGTTCCGAGGCCGGTCGACCGGTGAGTACCTGCACCGCAAGACCCGACGCCTCCGCCTCCAAACACCCGCGAGCCCCGCAACCACACCGGTGGCCGCCCGGCTCGACGATCAGGTGTCCGACATGTCCGGCATTACCCGAGTCGCCGTCGAACAACTCGCCGTCAACGACGATCCCACCGCCGACCCCCGTCGACACCGTCATCGCGCAGAAATTCCTCACGCCAACCGCGGCACCGAGCCATCCCTCCGCAAGCGCCAGCGCCTTCGCATCGAGATCGCCGAACACCTGGAGCCCCGTCAACTCCTCGAGGTGACCGCGCAAAGGAAAGCGGTTCCAGGACGCAATGTTGACCGGGGAGACGGTGACGCAGTCACGTTCGATCGGACCCGCGCAACCGATGCCGATAGCGAGCACTCGGCGTCGATGGTGATCCCGAGCTCTCGCAAGTTGAGACGACACCAACCCGATCAACATCGCGAGATGCGACTGAGGTCCGACCTCCGGATCCACCTCGCCTCGCTCGCGATCGATCAAGGTGCCGTCGCGGGTGACCAGGCCGACCTCGAACTTGGTGCCGCCGATATCGATGGCGCATACCACCGGCGAGAAGTCCTCCATCGATATGCCTCGATCAGCCTTCGACGCGACGAGCGTCCTCGACGAGGTTGATCTGGAAGATGACCTCATCGAGCGCGTCGGCAGCCGTGATCGCCGAGTAGCGCTGGGGGCGATCCTCCGAGCAGCAACTCGGCAACGGAGAGAGCACGGTCCACGGACGCGGATGGCAGAACTGCACCACGCTGTAGCGCTCACCCACAAAATCCGGGTGAGCCACCACACGGTGCCAACCAATCGGGATGACCCCGTTGGTCAGTCGCTCCAGCATGATCCCGGTATTGATGATGACCGCCCCGTCCAGTGGGGCCGCATCGACCCAGACGTCGTCGACCATCACCTGAAGACCCGGCGCCGTCGCCCGCGGCAGGGCGGTGATCAGATTGATGTCACCATGCGCGCCCGCCCAGACGTGGCCATCCCCGGGAGCGCCCTCCATCGACGGATACCGGATCGCACGAGTCAGCGTCGGCCCGTCGGCGACCATCTCATCGAAGAACGACTCATGACAACCGATCCCCTCGGCGATCACCCGCAGGAAACGGCGCTGTAGATCATCAATCGCGCGATGGAACCGACCGAGCACCTCGGTGATCCCAGGTACGACCTCCTCGGGGAGCACCTGATCGGGATAGGAGCCCGGGAACCGGCGTCGGAGGGGATGACCCGCCGGTGGAGTCACCGACCAGTTGAGCATCTCCTTCCAATCCGGGCGATCGCTCGAGGCCGCCGTCTCCACCAGCAAGCCGGTGTAGCCGGTCTGCCCGTTCACTCCCGGAACGGTGAACCGCTGCTTGACCTCGGGCTCGAGCGAGAAGAATTCAGCGAGCATCCCGTAGGCCGTGTCGAGTAGATCCTCGGGCAGGTCATGGCTCGTGTAGACGAAACCCGTCTCCAGACTGCGGCGAACCCCATCGACCACCGCCCGACGGGCAGCCCCCGTCGACGATTCGAAAGCCAGAAGATCGACGTCGAGGATGCTGGACACAGCCGCCACGCTATCCACCCGCGATCGACCGATTCCGAGCCGCGACAGCGCTCCCTCGAACGACCCGGGAGGCGACCACCTAGATTCGGTGGCACGTGACGACCGACTGGAATCCCCTGCTGCGCGACCAGTTCGACCAGCCCTACTGGGCCGACCTCCAGGCCTTCGTCGAAGATGAGCGGCGGCGAGGACCCGTGTATCCACCGCGCGACGAGGTATTCGCCGCGCTGCACCACACCTCCCACGGCGCAACCCGGGCGGTGATCCTCGGCCAGGACCCCTATCACGGCCCCGGACAGGCTCACGGCCTCTGCTTCTCGGTGCGACGCGGCGTCGCGCGGCCACCCTCGGTCGCCAACATCCACCGGGAGCTCCACGACGACCTCGGCGTGCCGCCACCCGTGCACGGGAACCTCGAGCGCTGGGCGGCGGCTGGGGTGCTGCTGCTGAACACGACCCTGACGGTTCGCGGGGGCGAGGCCGGCTCGCACCGGGACCGAGGTTGGGAGCGATTCACCGATCGGATCATCGAGGTGCTGTCAGCGCGCGCCGAACCCCTGGTGTTCGTGCTGTGGGGCTCGTCCGCCCGCGCGAAACGTCCCATGATCGACACCGGCCGTCACGGCGTCGTCGAATCCGCTCACCCCTCCCCCCTGTCGGCGCATCGCGGCTTCCTCGGATCGCGCCCATTCTCGAAGGTGAACGCCCTCCTCGCCGACCGAGGCGCCGACCCGATCGACTGGACCCTCACATGAGATGGACCCGCCTCCGACCGGTGCGACGCGCGCGGCGCCGCTCCCCCGTGTTCGACATCCTCGTGCTCGCCACCCAGGGCTACGCGAGGCACCTGGCGAGTCGGAACGCGGCCCTCCTCGCCTACTACGGCTTCCTCACGCTCTTCCCACTCATCATGGTCGCCACCACCGTGCTCGGCTTCGTGCTCCAAGGCGACCCCGAGCTGCGGTCCGAGATCGTCGAGTCAGCCGTCTCGCAGATCCCGGTGCTTGGCGATCAGATCCTCAACCAGTCCGGCGAGATCAGCGGGTCGATCACCGCCCTCATCGTCGGCCTCGTGTCGGGGCTTTGGGGTTCCACCCGGGCGTTCGCCTCACTGCAGACCGCCCTCGACGACGCCTGGGAAGTGCCGATCGAACAACGGCCGAACCTCGTCGTGCGTCGCATCCACTCGCTCATCGGCCTGCTGGTGATCGGCGGCGCACAGATCGCCACCGTCACCCTCACCTCGATCGCCGGTTGGGCCGACCTCGGCCCGATCAATCGCGTCGCGATCGGCGTCGGTGTGCTCGCCATCAACATCGCGGTGGTCACCACCATGTTCCGTTACCTCTCAGCCGCCGAGGTGAGTTGGAGGATGGCGTGGCCGGGCGGGGTGATCACCGGTGTCGCATACACCGTGCTCCAACTGATCGGCACGCAAGTGGTGACCCGGTTACTCGCCGGAGCGCACAGCGTCTACGGCGCCTTCGCCTCGGTACTCGCGATCACCGGCTGGCTGCTCATCCACGCCGTGGTCAGCCTCTTCGCAGCCGAGATCAACGCCGCGATCCACGCTCGGCGACTCGTCCCAGTCGAGGAATCACTCGATGTGCGAGTTGGCGACCACACTCAACCGGGCTGACTCGACTCGGTCGACGCTCGACCGACCGACCGAGATCACATGCTCACCGGCCGGCACCACCCAGCCATCCGACCAGGAGGCGAACCGACGCGGCGAGAGCGCGATGGAAACGACTCGCTCAGCTCCCGGCTCGAGGCGGACCTTCTCGAAACCGACGAGACGGAGCCCGTCACCGGCGAGACCGCCTTCCACCGGCACGTGGCCCGCGTAGACCTGCACGACCTCCGAGCCGACTCGGCTACCGGTGTTGACTACCCGGACCGACACCTCGACCCCAGTCGACGGATCACCTGACACCGACATGCACTCGACCGAGAACGACGTGTACGACAGGCCATGACCGAACCAGAACAGCGGCTCACGACCGGTGGCTGAGAACCAACGGTGCCCGAGCAGGCGACCCTCGCCATAGACAGCGCGCCCCTCCGATCCCGGATAGTGCTCGAAGGCCGGGGTGTCCTGGAGCGCACGTGGGAAGGTCACCGGGAGGCGACCACCGGGATCATCCACACCGAGCACGACATCGGCGAGGGCCTCACCGATCGCGGCGCCCGGGAACCAGATCTGCATGACCGCGGCGACATCGTTCACCCAGGGCATCGACACCGGCGAGCCAGCGTTCACCACCACGACCGTGTTCGCGTTGACCGCCGCGACCGCCGCCACGAGTTCGTCCTGACGGCCGGGTAACGCGATCGACTCGCGGTCCATGCTCTCGGTCTCCCAGTCGTCGTCGGTGCCGACGACGAGCAACACCCGATCGGCTCGTGCGGCCACGGCGACCGCCTCCGCAACCGGATCATCCCCGTCGGGGGGACGCAAGCCGACAGCGAGCGCTCGAATACCTGGGTGATCATCCATCGGGTAGTCGATGGTGATCGAGACCTCCCGACCTGCCTCGAGGCGCACCTCGGCGACTCGCTCCGGTGAGCCGTAGTCGAAGAACGAGCCCCCGCGATCATCCGCCGAGATCTGGAGTGCGACGGCACCATCGACCGAGACCGTGCACGCCCCGACCGAACGGGCGCCGACAGTCCACACCCCGCCGACCTCAGGAGTGAACGTCGCCGACATCGACGCGGTGAAGCGCCGCGAAAGGCCAGCAGCCGGCTCCTCCTGCCAGAACGCCAGCGTCGACGTCACCGTCGACGACGCGGTCTCGCCGTGCTCGTCGGTGAGGACGAGTCCGACCTCACCTCGAATCGGAGCGTGATAGCGCTGGATCGAACATCCCGGCACATGCTCCACCTCGACGCCCCGAGCGGTGAGGGTCTCGACGATCGGGGCGAACCGCGCCGGGGTGACCCGCGCGCTTCCTCCACCCTGGGGTCGGCCGGCCAGCGCGTATGGCCCGATCACCGCGACCCGGCCCACCGAGTGCTCCCACGGCAACTGCGCGTCACGGTTCGCGAGCAGCACGGTCCCGGCGACCGCGGCGCGGCGTTGCACCTCCCAGATGACCGGGTCGTCGAGCGTCGTCTCGGATCCATCGTCGGATCCGGCTCCCGTCCACTCCGCCAACGCCGCGATGCGATCGATCGCCTCATCGACGAGGTGCTCGTCGACCTCTCCCGACTCGATCGCGTCCACCAGGGCATCGCCCCGATGCAAGGTCGGCCCGGGCATCTCGATATCGAGGCCGGCGCGCATCGCCTCGGCGGTCGAGTGAAGACCGAACCAGTCCGACACCACGACCCCGTCGAAACCCCACTCGCCGCGCAGCACGGTGCGCAACAACCATTCGTGATCGGCGCAGAAGGTGCCGCCCAACCGGTTGTACGCCGTCATGATCGACCGCACCCCGGCAGCCACTGCCCGCTCAAAGGGCATGAGGTAGAGCTCGCGCAGCGTTCGCTCATCGATCTCAGCCGAGATCGTCATCCGCTGGAACTCGGTGTCGTTGCCGACGAAGTGCTTGATGCAACAGGCCACCCGCTCCTCCTGCACACCACCCACATAGGCGACGGCCATCTCAGCCGTAAGGAACGGGTCCTCACTCATGCACTCGAAGTTGCGCCCCCCGATCGGGGTCCGATGCAGATTGACCGTCGGCGCGAGCAACACATGAGACGACTTCGACCGCGCCTCACGCCCAAGCGCGCGTCCGACCTCACCAACGAGCTCCCGGTCAAATGACGCCCCGAGGGCGGTGCCGCACGGAAACGACGCGGACGCCGGGCCTCGCCAGGAGGTGCCGCGCACCCCGGCCGGACCGTCCGACATCCGGATGACCGGCACGCCGGCCGCCGGCGGCGTATGCCAGGTGTCGGAGCCGGCCAATAGTGAGACCCGCTCGGCGATCGGTGCTGAATGATCAGCGCTCATCGCGTCACCACCCGCGAGGACGCTTCAAGGGTGCGGTGCACCGGGCATCGACCGGCGATCTCTCGGAGCCGTTCGGTCTGATCCTGATCGAGAGCACCGGTCAGCGTGATCGCCTTGGTGAACACATCGACTCCATCCACCCGCTCGTGGTCGACGGTTACCTCCACCCGTTCCAACGGCCAGTCCTTCCGACCGGCGTACATCCGGATCGTCATCGAGGTGCATGCCCCGAGCGCCGCGCAGAGCAACCCGTAGGGCCCCGGTCCGGTATCGCTCCCACCGAGCGCCTCGGGCTCATCGGCGACGAGACGGTGGTTTCCGACCGTCACCTCGTTCGCGAGAGGGCCGTCACCGGATTCGGCCACCACGGCGCGCATCGACATGATCGGAAGGTACCAGTGGCTCTCACACGCTGACAGGGTGGACCAGGCGTTTCGACTGCGATAATCACCCGCGTGTCGAACCGAGGTGAGCGTCGCCCCGTAACGATTAACCCCCTCGTCGAGGTCCTCCATCGGGAGTCGACCGCCGGTGTGCTGCTCGTCATCAGCGCCGCGATCGCCCTCATCTGGGCCAACTCGCCGTGGACTGGGTCGTACGCCTCGCTCTGGGAGGCGAGTATCGGCATCGATCTCAATGGCTGGGTGCTCGAGCTCACGATCCGGGAGTGGATCAACGACCTCGCGATGGTGCTCTTCTTCTTCGTCGCCGGACTGGAGATCAAGCGCGAGGTCACCCACGGCGAGCTGCGCGATCCCCGTCAGGCGGCACTGCCGATCATCGCGGCCTTCGGCGGCATGGCGGTTCCCGCCGGCATCTTCGCGATCATGAACCTCGGCGGCGAGGGCTCCCACGGCTGGGGCGTGCCCATGGCCACCGACATCGCCATCGTCATGGGCGTCATCGCACTCATCGGCACCCGAGCGCCCGCGTGGTTGCGCCTGTTCCTGCTCGCCCTCGCCATCGTCGACGACATCGGGGCGATCGTGGTGATCGCCGTCTTCTACTCCGAGGGGGTGAGCTTCCCCTGGCTCGCCCTCGCTGTAGCGAGCCTCGCCATCGCCCTCACCATCCGCTCGCGGGTGCCGTGGATCGGCGTTTACCTCGCCCTCGGCGCCGTGTGCTGGATCTCGCTTCACGAGGCCCATATCCACCCGACGCTCGCCGGAGTCGCGTTTGGCTTGGCCTCCCCTGTGACACCGCGCCGTCAGCGGATGGCGGTCGACGTCGCCGACCTTCCCGCGACCCTCGACGCCGAACTCGCCTCGGAGGTCACCCGGCGGGCACGCGAGAGCGTGTCGGTCGTCGAATGGCTGCAGCACCGACTCCATCCATGGTCAACCTTCCTCATCGTCCCGGTGTTCGCCTTGGCCAACGCCGGAGTCATCATCTCCGGCGAGGTGATCGGCGACGCGGTCTCCTCACCGGTCACCTGGGGTGTCATCGCTGGCCTCGTGCTCGGCAAGACCGTCGGGATCACCCTCGCCACCGCCATTGCCGTCGGCACCGGCATCGGCAGGCTGCCGAGAGGGGTCACCTGGCGCTACGTGATCGGCGCAGGCGCCCTCGGCGGCATCGGATTCACCGTGTCGCTCTTCGTCACCGAGTTGGCCTTCGGCGATTCGATCCTCGGTGAGGACGCCCGTATCGGCGTGCTCACGGCCTCGCTGCTCGCCGGAGTCATCGGCACCCTGATCGTGCTGCCGGGTCGGGTCGGCGACAGCGTCGACGACATCATCGCGGCGACCCACAAGACGGAGCGCGGCGCGTGACCGAGCGCGAGCCCGAACGGCTCTTCGTGTACGGCACGCTCCGCCCGGGTGACTGCCGATGGGAACTCCTCGAGCCATATGTGAGCGACAGTGGCGTCGAGGACACCGTCGCCGGCACGCTCTACGACACGGGGCTCGACTACCCGGCGGCGGTATTCGGCGGCTCGTCGCTCATCCGCGGCATCCACTTCCGGCTCTTGGACGCGACTCGAGACGAGGCGCTCCGCGAACTCGACATCGTCGAGGACACCGTCGACGGGCTGTACCGCCGGGTACGCATCACCACCAGCGGCGGAGCTGAGGTGTGGGCGTACGAGTACGGCGCGGGCCTCAACCTCACGGTGATCCCCTCTGGCGACTGGTTCGCGCGAGCCTGAGTCAGCCGGACAACAACTCGGCGGCGACGGTCACGACGGCCTGAGCGTGCCGCGCGACCTCGTCCTCGGTGAGAGTGGGCCCGAGCTCAATGGTGAATCCGACCCCACCATCGGTGGTCACTGTCCGCGACCACTGTGACGCCGTACCCGTGTAGGTACCGCCGGTGACTTCGATGAGCGGGAGCCCGGTGAGCTCGGCGTATCGCTCGCGGACTTGACCCGACAGGCCTCGCGAAGGAGAGATCCGGTAGAGGTCTTGGTGGTACCAGAGCACCAGTGACGGTTGAACGAGTTCGCCAAGCGCGACGGTCGCTGCCGCCTCAGGCTCGCTAGCCGCGGCGGGTCCGCCGTACTGCCAGTCACCCGGCTCCGCGAGCGGCGCCCAGTTGACGGGGAAGTTCCGATTGAGGTCGACACCGGAGGCATTGTGGCGAATGCCCGCCGCCGTCCCGTCCGGGTTGATCGTCGGCACGAGCCAGAGGTCGACTCCCTCAGGTGGATCGATCCGCGTGAGTTGCTCGACGATCGCCATGCCGTCGGCCTCGTTCCCGTGGATGCATCCGATCACGAGCACCCGAACACCGTCGAGGTC